>Ga0307515_10012898_pt1 | contig 15676 bp, 11 predicted proteins | sample 17_EM_MG_FD_194513 | JGI IMG/M metagenome (GOLD analysis project Ga0307515, IMG submission 194513) | Populus trichocarpa ectomycorrhiza microbial communities from riparian zone in the Pacific Northwest, United States - 17_EM | ecosystem: Host-associated > Plants > Roots > Unclassified | place... | reverse complement strand
CTCTTCTTTTATTTAATTATAATAATTATAACTAGCTAACCACTGTATTAGGGGGCGAGATACAGCCTCAAAGTTTAAAGATGCATTTTTGAAACTGGTCCCTTTCCGCTAGCCGCATCGACACAGTAGCCGTACTCTACCACCACCACTCTGTTTCCTTCCAAATTTAAGGAGGTGCCTTTTGTACCTTATTACAAACAGCTCACCTAATTATACTATACCTATACTAGTAGGTATGGATTTGCTTTGCAGTAGGGGGGAAGCTTTAGGCAGAGGCTTGTGCAGAGCTTCGTGCAGAGCTTCGTGCAGAGCTTCGTGTAAAGCTTCGCGCAGAGCTTCGTGCAGAGCTTCGTGCAGAGCTTCGCGCAAAGCTTCGTGCAGAGCTTCGTGCAGAGCTTCGTGCAAAGCTTCGTGCAGAGCTTCGTGCAGAGCCTTGTGCAGGGCCATGTGCAGGCGTGCAGACGTGTAGATTACAGACGTGCAGACGTGCAGACATTCGTACGGGCGTTCGTGTGGGTGACTAATTGATTGATTAATTGTATGGACGTTTATAGAGCCGTTCGTGTAGACGATTATAGAGTCTTCCAAGTATATCAGTGCTGCGTATTAGGAGAGATTTGGAGCTCCGTATTAAGCTTCGAGTAGGGCTTCGAGCAGAGCCTCGCGTAGAGCTTTTAAGCAGAGCTTTTGAGCAGAGCTCCGTGCAGAGCCTTGAGTAGAGCTTCGAGCAGAGCGTCGTGCAGAGCTCCGTGCACAGCCTTAAGTAGAGCTTCGAGCAGAGCTTTGATAGAGCTTTAAGTAGAGCCTCGTGCGGAGCTTTGAGCAGAGCTTCGATAGAGCTTCGAGCAGAGCCTTGTGTAGAGCCTTGAGTAGAGCTTCGAGCAGAGCTTCGAGCAGAGCGTCGTGCAGAGCGAGCAGAGCTTTGATAGAGCTTCAAGTGGAGCTTTGATAGAGCTTTGAGTAGAGCCTCGTGCAGAGCTTCGAGCAGAGCTTCGAGCAGAGCTTCAAGCAGAGCTTCAAGCAGAGCTTCGAGCAGAGCAGAGCTTTGAGCAGAGAGCTTCTCTATATAGACCTTGTATTTAGGCTTGTTTTTGAAGGCCTTGTAAACGGCTTTGTATAGGCGTTCGTGCAGGCGTTCGTGCAGGCGTTCGTGCAGGCATTCGTGCAGGCGTTCGTACAGACGTTTGCAGAGATATTAGGGGCACAATCAGGCTCCATTGCGGATGGATTCTATAGAGCGGGAGGAGGGCTTTCAAATGGAGGTATCGGCGAGTTGAGCGGTGGTATATTAGGGGGCGATATACCGCGTTAAAGGCGATACAACCGTTGTCTATGAGGCAGGGTGGCCCGCCTTTACAAATCGCGCCCATAATCTCTCAGACCCTCGGAGAGGAATCCACCTCGGCGCTCTGTAATTGGCTGCTAAAGCTAGCGCAAGCACTAACGCCTGCGGCGTACGTTAGGCTGCGGCGCCAGTCGCTAATTGGCTTAGGAGTTTGCAGGAGTCACAGGGGTTATAGAGGTGTGGCGGTGCCAGCCGCTGATTGGCTCAGGGGTTTGTAGGTGGATTTTCTCTCGGGTCTGAGTCAACTGAGATAAGGATCGCCCATACCTTGCGGCTATATAACTATCTACTCAGGTTTCACCTGACACTTATTTAGTTCAACTCGCGAGCCTTGCCTGGGGACTCCGCCTTCACGTCGCCAAATAGGCCAAAAAGACAGCAGTACAGTACTGTAACTCGCGAATATACCGCGACGGTGGCGGGATCCAATATATGTACTAGGCGCGATTTTATTATAATATATCGCAAAAATCTACCTAAATCTCACCTAGCTGATAGCTCTATATTTAATAAAAATCTAATTAATTATAGAAGAGACTAAAACAACTATCTTTATTATCTTTATTAGATTAAATTATTATTATTGAGTCGTTAAATATATCTAAGAAAAGGAGTCGAGACTCACCAAAACTCGCACCGTAGGCCCTCAGACGGCAGGGCAGATTTAAGGCCAGTAGATAGCTGATTAGTTAAAAGAGGGTGGCTGGAGACTAGTGACACTTTAGTATTAGTGAATGCGCCTTAAGTTCTGCCATCATAAACATGAAGCAATATCTGACCCTCAGTTATATCTAGACTCTCGTCTTTGCGGTCCTTGCGGTCTGAGTCGCTTAGATACGGCCCCATTTGTCACCGTGCCTTGTTTATTTCATCAGCAGGGAACCCTGGCTGGATTCGTTTTAGGTAACTTTCGAATTACAATAAAGACCGAAGCCTCGGGGCTGTTAAAGCTCCCAAGTTAAGTTTACCCAACTCCCCGTTCCAACGCTGGCTGTTGAATTATCCCAGACGCCGAATCTCCCCACAGGCGTAACGCCTTCCGCAATCCTATCCATGAAAATGCCCGTGTCAATCGCGCACATTGCTAGATCATTGTCAAATCATTGCCTATCATCCATGCCATTATGTTGGTGAAGGTGCGGCAGCACAAGTGATATCCTCGAATCCTTCCACCGGAGCGCAGGTGCAGAAGAGATTTGTATCGCCGTGTGCTGTGAAGCGCTGTCAGAGGCTTTATCTCAAGAAACAGAAAGGGAACCGCTTACCGTCATCCAACCTTGTCACCGACGGCCAGAACTTCTTTTCCTTCAGCCAAGGCAATGGATATGCTGCTTTTTCCCTGCTATACGGTCGATTCCACTCTCCTACAATCAAGTCCTTCTGCGAATGTGGCGCCATCTTTAGGACGTTACCCTCCTTTGGCTGCTCTCCCTTCTCCACCGCCTCAATCTCTTTGCGGATCGAGATTAGAGCGTCGCAAAACCGGTCTAGCTCTTCCTTACTTTCAGATTCAGTCGGTTCAATCATGAGCGTATTAGCCACTGGCCAAGACATGGTTGGCGCATGAAACCCATAATCTTGAAGACGTTTTGCCACATCTATGGCCTCGATGCCAGCTGATTCCTTGAACTTGCGGACGTCCAAGATAAATTCGTGGGCACATCGCCCGTTTTGGTTTGTATATAGGATAGGATAGAGCGGTTTCAAGCGTGAAAGAATGTAGTTCGCGTTTAGGAGCGTAATCTTCGTCGCGTATGTTAACCCAACGCCACCCATCATCTTGATGTAGGCCCAGCTGATAGGTAAAATGCTTGCGCTACCCCACGGTGCACCACTTACCGGTGCAATTGCCTTCTTTCCTCCTGTGGCGACGAGCGGGTGGCCGGGCAGAAACGGGGCAAGGTGTTCCTTCACACCAATAGGCCCAACACCAGGCCCACCTCCGCCGTGGGGAATGCAGAAGGTTTTGTGAAGGTTAAGATGGCAGACATCGGCCCCGATTTCCCCAGGTGAGCAAAGTCCAATCTGAGCATTCATATTGGCTCCATCCATGTAAACTTGGCCACCATGCTGATGTACAAGCTCGCATACTTCCTTAATCTTTGGCTCAAAAACACCAAATGTGCTTGGATATGTGATCATGATTGCTCCTAATTCCTCGCTGTGCTTTTCGCACTTGGTCTTTAGATCTTCCAAGTCAAGATTGCCAGTCACATTGTCACATCTGATCGGGACAACCCGCATTCCCGCCATGGCCGCACTAGCGGGATTGGTGCCGTGTGCAGACACCGGAATCAGGCAGATATCTCGTTTCTTTCCTGGTCGCTCCTCCTGGTATTTACGAATCACCCGTAGCCCGGTGAATTCACCCTGCGCACCGGAGTTAGGCTGTAGCGACACCGAATGAAAGCCTGTAATTTCTGCCAGATCCTTCTGCAATTCCGCAATTAGGGTAGCATACCCCTCCGTCTGGTCCAAAGGTGCGAATGGATGGATGGATGAGAACTCAGGCCACGACGCTGCCACCATCTCCGTTGTTGCATTCAATTTCATGGTGCAAGAACCAAGAGGTATCATGGAATGTGTGAGAGAGAGATCCTTTGACTGCAGATGATGAATATATCGGAGGAGTTTTGTTTCCGAGTGGTGAGAGTTAAAAACAGGGTGGGTCAAATAAGGCGAAGTTCGCTTGAATTCAGAGGGAAGATCCAATCGAGGCAGATTGTGAAACGGATGATGATAGGGATCCGTGGAACTTTTGGAATCGTACGTGGCATCCGAATTTTTACTGAATCGCCTAAAGAGTGCAATGATTCTCCTTGCGTCCGCCACCTCTACCGTCTCATCAGTAGTGATGCCAGTATGGTCATCGTCAATCTTCCTCAGGTTCATGCCATTCTTAGCTGCATCTTCAATTATCTCATCCGTTTTCGGACCAGTTCCAACGACGACTGTGTCAAATAGAACAGGAGAGTTGTCCAATTTCCCCCTTTTCCCGGTCTGAAATCCAAATTGGGAGATTCCATTTTGAATTGTCCTTGCCGTGGCGACGACATTTTCAGCAATAGCCTTCAAACCTCCCGGTCCATGGTAAATGGCATAGAACGCGCTCATGTTAGCCAGCAAGGCTTGAGCAGTGCAAATATTACTTGTTGCCTTTTCTCTGCGGATATGTTGCTCTCTTGTCTGTAATGCAAGTCTCGCTGCAGGATCACCTAGCCTATCTTTTGACAAACCTATGAGGCGTCCAGGGATCTTACGCTTGTACTTTTCGCTACACGCAAAGAAAGCCGCGTGTGGTCCACCATACCCTAAAGGCACTCCGAACCTTTGAGCATTTCCAAAGGCTACATCCGCGCCGAATTCACCAGGGGGTTTCAGAACAGTCAAAGCCAGGAGATCGGTCGCTACACTAAATGTTGCTTCGTGCTTGTGCACCTTTTCTGATAGCCCCTTAAAATCATCCACCCCTCCGTCGGTATCTGGGTATTGAACAAGCACTCCAACCAGGTCTTCTCCAAGCTCTTCTATCCTTTTGCCGCTGTCCTTCAAGACATCGCCTACTTCTATCTTGATCCCAAAACCGTCCGCTCGAGAACCGAGGACCGCAATTGTCTGGGGGTGGCATCGATTAGACACGAGGAATGTTTTGTTTGGCCTTTTCTGTCTTGATAGTGGCAGGGCGCTGAGCGAGAGTGTCATGGCCTCGGCCGCGGCAGTGGACTCGTCTAAAACGGATCCATTAGCAATCGGAAGCGCTGTGAGATCCGTCACCATGGTCTGGAAGTTGAGCAGGGACTCCAGCCTTCCTTGGCTAATCTCCGGTTGATATGGTGTATAGCTGGTGTACCATCCAGGGCCTTCAAAGATGTTCCTCTTGATAACCTCTGGCACTTTCGTACCAGCATATCCACACCCAATGAAGCTTCTAGCAACTTTGTTTTTCTTTGCGATTCTTCGAAGGCGCGTAAGTAAATGGGTTTCTGAAAGAGGATGGTCCTGTATCGACATATCTCGCTGTAGTGGTGCCTTGGAGTTCTTCGGTACATCTGCCCATGACATCTGAATATCGCGGGAAGACAATACGTTGGACGGTATAACTTGCTTCACAAAGTCGTCGAGAGATTTGCAAGGAGGATCGAGAGCTTTGAGCATTTGTTCAGCAGATGAAGGACAAGGACCAATGTGGCGACGGGCGAAGGTATCTAGCGCTTCGAAAGGGTTGATGGTGCCATCGGAATGGGCCTGAATCTCAGAATGGTCGGTAGTGGGGCTAGAAGGAAATGTTCGTCTCGAGGAGAAGCTTAGAGTCCTGAGTCCTAGAGAGGGTCTGCTACTACCATTGAGTCGAAATTGACACGCTGATCGAACTGGAGCACTCTGAGAGTGCAAGACCAGGCGATTTGCTGAGGAGCTCGCTCTGAACCATGATGCTTGCATCCTAATGGTTCTGGTTAGCCAATTGGCACGTCGAGTGCCCGCGCGGGCAGGCTTGTAAGTTCTTCAGAGCTGCGAATTAGTGACAGGATTTTGGAATTTCTCTGGTGCCTTTTCCTGAGGTCGGTTACCAGTGGTAAAATTATGGTTGTGCGACGCGAATCGGTGATGTCACCCGGGGAGCAACACTCTTTTTCTTCGTTATTTGAGGAATAATTCAAACACAGTCTGAGAGGGGTCGGGACAGGCAGAGGAAGTGGTATGAGTGATATGACAGCCAGCACACCGCTCCAGCCGGTCTTGGTGCTCATTTTGGCCCATGTCGGAAAAAAACGGCTTTGGCAAGTACAGCACTGCAGTAGGGTACATATTAAGGCTTCGATAGCTAGCGCACAGGCCATTCGACAAACGCCAGCATGCAAGGTCCAACATCCAACGTCCAACGTCCAACGTCCGAGGTCGGGGGCCCAGGGAACGGCAGCATTGATTTGCTCGTTTAACGAGTATGGCTACACAACTACTGTCAAGGGTAAGTTTTGGGCCAAGCCGCTAAATATGCTAAAGCGCCATGTTATTTATTAATAGTGTTTAGATTACCCAATCTACTACCACTTTATATAGCCTCGATTACGTCTACAGTGCCAAGACATTAGTTTCCCACCACAGTAAATATGCAGACTAGCTTTTGAAACTTTCTTAACCTCTAACTTACATGACTCGTTTAAACCTGTGCCCCTCCCGATAACCTCTAAAGTGCTCGCCCTCAACTTCACACCATTATTCGCTATTAAAGACAACAGAAATGCTCTACGTAAACCCCTTACCTTTCCAGAGGTAAGAGCAAGAGTGGAAATCGCAAAAACATAGCTGCTTAATGTAATATGCTTGAGTGCGCTCGATGAAAATCGGCCTCTGCACCTCCACGTGGAGCCCGGGAACCTAGCAGATACTATTGGCGTTCCATTAGGATCGTGCCAATAGACTGCCAGAGCAAACGCAGAGGCGTGTGTACAGCTGCGCTGCGTCGGCGCTGCGACGTGGCGGCACAATAGAGAATTTTCGCTGGGAGGGTGAGCCCCAACGGAAGCTCAAAATACGACCATCACGTCTGTACATCGGTTTATTCGAATAACGGCATACGTTATACTACACGGCACAGCAACTACACACGGCAACCAAACCGCATACGCCTTAGGAAGCCTATAATGAGCCTCTCATCTACCCGCCTTTATACTACCCTACCCGACAGCCTAGATTTACCACACACGCGGTATTTCGTCTTCCTCTATACCTTTTGGCTGGGGGTTAGGGGACCTAGGTTAGGGCCCTAGGATAAGACACCTAGTTTATCCAGGCTATTCCTTTTGGGTAGAAGGTCATACAGGACTGGGTCATACTGCAAGTAGGAGGACCGCAGGCGTATATATACATATATAGGGCAATTAAAGAAGGTGCTAGGGGCAGTTAACTTACGGTATTCTATAAAATCGTGGAAGCATAGTACGCAGGGTAAGATAGGCATTCTAGACACTCCCGTACGGGAGTCCTAGAGCGACCTAATGGTATTTTTCCTCCCGTTGACGTAGTATAGATGCTATCTGGAGGGGTACATGCTGTATTACCTCTCACGCCTCCCTTGGAGGGTTTTTGTACCTAACCTAGCGGTATTAGTCCGCATGGACCTTAATTGGGACCGCATCAGACGCTAATCAAGAAGAAATAATAAAATAGTAATAATATGCTTGAGTACTTATTGAAATGAAAACGCCCAATGCCCACACCTTGTTCAACACGCCTATCCCTCTCATCACTGTTCACAAGTTCTTTAACCAACTGTGTCTTGTGTCGCATTCAGAACAGCGCCAGCTGTATTTATCCTCTCCACAAAGCTCCTTCTCCAATTAGCCATTAAACTTTTCCCCACAATGAATGCTCGCAACCAACTAAGCCAAACCTTCATGAATAAGTGAAGAATCTATTTCTTTCTATGCCAGCTATATCCAAGCTGGTGGAATGCGTTGCACTAGATACAACGCTTACCATGATACCGGTAACGCCAATGATGCAGTCATGTTCGTTTCGCCATCAAGTGTTCGCCATCAAATACTCGCTCTTCTAGGTGCCATCGTTCTTCTCAAATTCCTCTCTTTCTCTGTCTCTTCCATGACAGGCAAGACACCCCGATCCCTCAGCTGGGCCAAATAATCCTTGCCGTACTTATATCCAACCTGATAGATCTCGTCGAATTTTGCAAAATCTAGCGTGCCGTAGGGATCGATTGGTGGCCGCATGTATCTACAACCTGGCGTGGTTTTGGCGCGTTCAAGCGCATCAACGCTCGAAACATATGCAAGACGAGCCTGAATTTCTGCTAGTGTGGGAGGGTTAGGGTAGGAGGAGAAGGGGTTCCATCGGTTTAGGAGGGCCCAGAAGCCGGAGAGAGAGTCGCCGAAAGACTGGGGTGTTGTGTCATCGAGGCTGCCGACATCGACAGCAAATATGACGTCCGCACCAAGAGATTTCATGTGAGCGACCGTAAGGTTGTCGATATAACCACCATCGACTAATAAGCTGCCGTTATCGCATAGTGGGGGAAGGAGACCAGCAAGTGACATTGAGGCTCGCACATAGCGCCAGACATATCCACTCGTATGAATCTCAGACTGGCTCCTGCTTATATTGGTGGTGTTGCAGTAGAATTCGAGCCAAAAATCCTCAATTTGCGAGTTTCCGAAAGTCTTAAATATTCCGCGGTTGAACTCGTGGCCGGTGGTATATGACACACTATTAAGTTAGCGAGGTAAAGCAGCATGAGGGAAGAGTACTTACGAGGGATATGTGAGGTCGAGAGCAAACCTCCACATGCTACCCATCCGACCGGCGAATTTCTTGGCTCTTCCGTACATTGGTACGACATCTGCATCCCATGCGTACAGGGCTCCAATAAAGGCACCTATGGAAGTGCCCCCAACGATATCAATAGGTATGCCAGCTTCCTCCAATGCTCGAATGATACCAATTTGAGAGATTCCTCTGGCACCTCCACCCCCAAGGACAAGGCCGACTGATTTGCTGCATAGCCGACGGGCTAATCGGTGGAAGTCGCCTTTGAAGGGTGTTTCTGCGGAGTAGAGAGGTGTTTGTCGAACTTTCCGCGATGTGTATTTTTGAATTTCGGCTTGGAGAACTTGTACACGTTGTTTCAACGCATTTCCAAAGCGCCGGCCGGCTGGGTGGACGGGCTCCGGAGTAGTCCTAAAAGACATTTGGATGTGATGATGACCGCCATTGACCCACATACGATTTCGAAGCCATTTGCGGGTGAGGCCAGGCGGGCAGTATCTCTCCGAATGCAGAAGCACTAGCTCTTTCCGCGCTGTAGTCTTGGTCGTGAGCAAAAATCTTTCATATTCACCAATACTTGGAGAACCTTCTGCGAGACCAACCAGAAGAATACAGTCAGCTTGGCTAATACACGTCTGGGTCCATGGGGACTTCACGTTCGTGTCCGCGACATAAAGCACAAGGCCGTACTTCTCTTCTAGATCCGCTAGGTATTGTGATAACTTGAGTTTCCCCATTCGATTGAAAGCATGTCTGCCAAGGTGATTCAGGATAGCAGCTTGATTTAATGAGACGACGCCGTTAGGTGTGCCGATCTGATTTAAAGCATTCATAAGTCGACCGGCAAATTCAACAACGGGTATCCCAGCTGTCACCGGGAGAATTGCCACTGTGCGAAGGTTCACGGTAGACGATACATTGCTGCGTAGAGCCTTTGCGGTCCGTTCTTTCGCATGTTCGTGAAGTGGATCATCGACCAACGCCCGCATGCGTGTCGCGATAATCTTCGAGATTTTAATAGTGATCCCAGGATGCTCGAGTGCTAAGCTATTGAATAGAGTCTTCGGGAACTTCGCAAGCTCGGTGTCTCGAATGGCGTGTAAAGATCCGGGTCGGGCCGATTCCGTAAGAACTTCAAGTTCTCCAACACTATCACCTTGACCATATTCGCCTATCACTTTCATCCCGTCATTTTCCCCTTCTTGGATCGCTCTTAGGCGGCCATTGAGAACGATATAGATGGCATCGCTTTCTTCTCCTTGATTGTATATAACTTGCCCCGCATTGACCTGAACCCATTCTAACGCAAAATCGATATGCAATATTAGGCGAGGTAGAAGGGTTGTTAATCGTTTGGCCATGGTAAGGAGAACGACTGGATATCGATCCACAATTCTCTCAATCGAAGCTCGTGGGAGAAAACCAACGTACACATCTGTCTTTGCTGTAACATCAATGAATGATCTGTAAGAAGATACAGTTCCTAAGTATCCAGCAAGACCTCCTGGCTTCGTTAAGAATAGACTCTTTCTTGTTTTCTTTTTCTTTCCGGCCTCACTGCCACGCCCAACAGGCCCTGCCCGTGAGGAACCGGTAACGGTTCGCTTTAATGGCGGGCCAGCAAAGAGATCAGACTCTGCCATCCCAGGAGCTCTAGGGAACGTACCCATCACATTGGACTCAGAGTGATCTTCGTCAGCTGGGACGCTAACATCGAGAAATCCATCGATGACATAATACAGACCAGGGTTCCTCTCGCCTTGCTCCACGAGAACAGCACCTTTTGGAAAAAAGACAATCTCGACGTCATTCACAATTTCCTCCAGAATACTGTGATTACCGCTAACGCTGACGGCAGATAATGACGTTGAAGTAAGAGATTCCGAATCGCCATCACCGGATGCCTCATAAGGATCTATGAAGCCAAAAACGTTGGTAAATATTGCCTTTTGTTTCTTGGCATCGAACGACACCATTCTTGGAGACTGCTCAACCGAATTGGCTTTCATCATATTGTTTTGTAAGTTTGTCAATCCAATTGCTTTGAACATGCAGTCAAGCACTGATTCGCGGAATATGCCGTCCTCGTCAAGAGATTCTTGTCGGTGCAGTGGTACTGGTCCGCGCAGGGACGATGCAAAAGGATTGAAGGCACCTGAGTCTAATGGCGTGCGGGAATCCCTCCGTCCTTCTACAGTCTGATAGGGTTGAGAAAAGCTGAGTCGTCCGTGTCTGCCTCTGCCTCTCGGCAGGTGTGTATTGGTGAGGAGGTCTCCAGCACTAACGCCAGATCTTTCGCTTTGTTCAGTAGATTCCGGAGAATTCAGCCTCGTAATGGTCTCGTTACTCCCGTCAAAAGATGACGAGGCCCGCGCCGCAACAAGTGTAGCTCTTGCAGCTGCTCCTTTCCTTAAACCAGCACTTGATCTTCTACGCCGGCCAGCCCCGGGATTGTGCAACGCAATGCCTTTCATGCCCTCCTCCGGACCAATTCGTTCTCTCTCTTTTGCAAATTTTTCCTTTAGCCTCTCTAGAGCTGCATCACGAAGGAATCCAGGTAGGTCATATGTGGTGTATTTGTTCATCAATCTCTCCGTTCGGAGGACTTCACTGGTTAGGCCAAGGTAGGCATGACCGGTTGCGAGAGTGACACGCTGTAATCGCGTTAGGATAACTTGAACTATGTGTGCGGTAGCTTTTGGGTAAACCCGAGTTAAGCGACGAAACGCGGTAGCTGGAATGATGGCTATAGTTGTATCTACCGTGGCTCTAGCCACTATATCAGGGTGTGCGGATTTCGATTTCCTGGTTCTTGATCGCGACTTCTTGAATGATTTTTCACGATGACTAGGTAGTTCTCCGTTCATATCCAGCGATAAAGGCGGTACGCTAGGAAGCTGGCCACCTGCCGTAGGGCTAGCTAAACCGGAGGTCCGCCGATTTCTTAAATTGGATTGAGGGGGTGTTTGGGGTGTGTGTACTGGACTTTGAGGACCCGAGTCAGGAGTAAAGCTTCCTAGCCTCACAACAGGGACCCGTATAGACCTGGTGTGACCTGGGCCGGTACTAGAGGCGCTAGACTCAACGCCTCCATCTTCATCGTCCTCATGGCGGAGCTTAATATCCTCTGTAAATAGAGATAGGATTGAGAATAGTGATGACATAGGAGCCCCATTCTTAACCTCTGTTAGAAGTTGGTATCCCTGGCTATGCCCGTGGTGCCCTTCCCCATCGTCTGAAGACCTCCCTGGCGTCCTAGTTTCATTGTCCGAACCCGGACCCTCTCGATTTGATTTGACGAAAATCTGGACCAACCCGTCCACAACTAGACAGAAGCCTTTTTCTTCTTCCAATAGCAAAGTTTCTCCAGCTATCAGTTTCCTGGTTTGCATCGTTCGTGTCAACTCGTGGAAAACAGGTCGCTCTAAATATCCAAAAACTTTTATTGCGCTGAGGAACTCATCTAGATAGTTGGAAAGACCCCGCTTCGAGTCGCTCTCTTGGCTGTCTGGGAATACTTCGACTCGCGGTTCTTCGCGCTGCGGTTCTGGGGGTAGTCGGGAATACATGTTCATGAATCGATATCGTACGAAATAACTGATTGTGGAGGCAAAGAATACGACGATTAACAACCTGTGTTGTGGTTAGAGCGAACTTCTGCAAAAATACCGGGAAAGCATACAAGGTCGTAAAGTTCATAGTAAAGGTCAAACTCATAGAAAAGAGGGTGAATAGCCATGTTGGCAGAGTAATAGTAGTAAAGGTAATGGCCCAGTAAAGAACGCCTGGGATGACTCTGAGAATAGCCAATATCACGCGTCCTAAAAGCCTCGTATTGGACCATGATGATGTCTCGGTAACTTTTACTATGGTTATAGGAGCTGAAGTCTGTCCAACAGCATTGGAGGCTCTGGACATGAGGTCGATAGAGGTGTTTGCGACTGACGCCATCTCTGAAGCCTCCATTGCTAAGGTTCAGACGCAGAGCTTAGTAGAGCATGTGGTGTTCAGGGTGGAGGCTCCTCGAGATGCTTGCCAGGTTCCTGGAGTGGTCTCTTTCCTGTTCGGCGCATAGTGAACGAGCGGGTTGGAAGGTCTAATGCAGCCCACGTTGTCGGTGGATTGGAAGCAACGAAACTATTGCCGGGCGGTGAGATGCGGCAGGTGAGAGCTTCGCGACTTTCCACCTGCGCCATTCAATACCACGCGCGCCGTCAGAACAAGACGTCCGAATCAGCGGATAATTATTAACCATGCCGCCCTTCAAAGATGAGCAAATCATTGTACATCAACCAGCCACATTCTCTTGCTTTGCCCCCACTCGTGCCACATGTGCTGACCAGATGCCCAGATAATTGCACCGGGCTCAGAAACCACAACTGCGCAGCTGGGTCTGCCCGAGTCCTTCACTCCCGCCCACTTACGTGTGAGGTCGCGCATGTTCCTCGCTGAGAAAGATGGAGAATGGGAGCCGTACAAGGTGCGCCGGCGAACCGATAAGACCGAGAGAAACCCAGTGCCCCAGGAAGAGGTCGAAGAAATCAATGATATGAAGAAAACCTTCGGAGAGCCCGAGGATGACGAGATTATATATGAAGAGGACCCAGTATCTGAAGAAGGCGCTGTGTGGCCCATTTCCGAGGGCAGGATAACGAATTGGCCGTGTTTCTTCGCTCTGATGACCCACGTCTACAATACCCTGAATCCGCCTTTCCATACACCTATTCTCCTAATAGCGCAACCGGCTTGGACGCCACGCGAGCATGAGAAGCTCACGCAATTCTTCTTCGAGAAATTCAAGACACCAGCCTTTGGCCTCATGGACTCGGCGATTGCGACAGCCTGGGCGTATGGCGTGCACACGGCTACGGTTGTGGATGTGGGACGGGACAAAGTCGATGTGACCGCTGTTAGTGAATTTATACCTCACGGTACAGGAAGGGTGGTTGCGCTCCCAAATTGTGGAGGCGAAGCCATGACTGAGCGGCTACTCGAAATACTGCGTTCTAAAGGATTCACGCGCGAAATGTGCGAGCAGCTTAAGAGAAGTGCAATTTGCGAGATTCTGCCTGTCGGCGTACGACTACCTGGTACATCAGATTCACCTGTCCAGCAAGTCATTACGAATCCTGCTGCAGCAGCCTCAACCGGCGCGACAGGATCAGGACCAGGGCGAAGAGAGTCTGCTGCTGCACTTGGCATGGTACCAAGAGGTCCTGGACCAGACACAGAAATCGGCGAGGAGCAGAATGGCGATGATGAAAACGAGGGAGTACTCGATGTTGCTAGTATCGTTGCAGGTGGTAAAATGAACGAATACCTTGCACGAAAGGAGAGAGAGAAGCAAGAAAAAGCCGCAGCAAAGAAGAAAGGAGCCGAAACAGCTCCAGTCCAAGCTCGCCCTGTACGGCTGCCAAACTCGAAACGAGAGCGTAATACGTTCATGTATGAGGATCACGCGTTGCTTGATCAGCTGAAAAGTATGAACCTTGGCAGCAAAGGCATGGCGGAGGCACAAGCAGCTTTAGATGAAGGACCGCAGAAGAAGCATGATGCACCAGAGCAAATGGATGTTGGCGAGCCGAGATCAGCAATTGAAGCCAACGGTACTTCTGATTTCTTGTTCTCGTCCCATACCGGACCCATCAGACGAGAAATCGAGGTCGGAACAGAAAGATTCCAAGCTGCCAGCGGGGGAATCCTCGAAAGAATTGCAGACGCGATACATCGAACTATCTCATCCGTTGAAGAGGTAAACAAAAGGAGTGAGCTCTGGGATTCTCTCATCATCTGCGGGAACGGATCCAAAATAAGAGGTAGCCTCACTTTCCTTACTGAACAACAATAACGATCTGACTCTCGCTTCTGCAGGCTTCAAAGATGGCTTGATGTCGACTCTCCAAACTAAATATCTCATTTCTCCCTCCTCCGCTACAATCTTCACCAGCGAGCTCCCTTCCAATATGTCAACCCCAGCCGGCACCGGGGCCAACACCCCACAGCCGCAACTCGGGCCGCACGGCTCTTCTAGTCAAGTAAACCCGCTCCTACTAGCCGCCACAACCGGACAGAACCCGCATCTGCTTCACCCCAACAGCGCACTCCCCTCCATACACAGCCACAATGCGCACTCGTCTCATGGGCAAACGCCCACCAGCATCAAGCTAGCCCGACCGCCAGAGTACTTCCCTGAGTGGAAAGACGTCGGGTATGATGAAGCTGCATTCTTGGGCGCGCAGGTGGCAGCCAAGGTCATTTTCGTCGTGGATCAAGGTATGAGCAAAGGCTATATGACGCGTCCGGATTACAATGATCAGGGCCCGACGGGTATTCACGATTATAGCATGTAGCCTAGTCAATAGAGGGGAGGAACCCGGATTGTTTTTATTGGCAGGATAAGGAGTTTTGGATTCTAAGCTGGAGTTGATCTAGATGACGGATTAATTTACTGTTTCTTGCTGTAAAAGTACGGAGCTAGGTAGAACGGCGGGCAATGTTACGTTGCAGCTTCCCTCCACAGTTAAAAAGTCTTCATACCACGCCCTGCCAAGTCTACAAGTATTATATGTCGGTGAGCTGGTGTCTAAAAGGGTAGTGCACCATTGCTAAAGGCGCATGTTGCTTATCTCATTGGTCAGACCCCCGGTGGATCGTACGCGCGGGCATACTGTTCCTTATCACCCAACGAATTTTCCACCGAGGGTCTGAGGCTTATGGTCGCAGCTTTGGTGGTAACGGAGCATCAAATTACATTGAAAATTACCTTTTTTACTGCTATCTCGACCCTTTTATAACGCCTAGTTATTATAAAAACACTATAAGGTAGGAGCTCTTTAGCTTCTCTATCTAATATATTAAATAACGACGTCGTAGCTATATTATATAAAATATTAAATATAAGTAGTCGGTCGCATATTATCTAAAACTCGTCGGTTAGTTTTCGTCTAGCTTATCGTAATTTTTATTGTAATTGTACCTTACTGCTATACCTTATGTAACCGACTACCGGACCTTGCATATTACCCTGTTTTACCTGCGTCAGCACTACCC
>Ga0307515_10012896_pt1 | contig 15678 bp, 13 predicted proteins | sample 17_EM_MG_FD_194513 | JGI IMG/M metagenome (GOLD analysis project Ga0307515, IMG submission 194513) | Populus trichocarpa ectomycorrhiza microbial communities from riparian zone in the Pacific Northwest, United States - 17_EM | ecosystem: Host-associated > Plants > Roots > Unclassified | place... | reverse complement strand
GCTTGTCTTGCCTTTCGAGTCGGTAGAACGAAGTCTATATCATTAGAAGTACGATTGGTAGGCATAGTTGATAATTGTATTTGATTGAATCTATGTAGGTTATACGCGTACTTTTGGTTATGGTATTCGCACACATTTTTCAAGTCATCAATTACCAAAAGATGCTTTTACATGCCACCATTTCTCTCCAGATTCCTACACTAAGATCGACAGCAGACTCCCACCACCCAAATCGCCGAAGCAGTAAAACTCGCATACCCTAAATAGTAAATGATATGCCAATCAAAGATCCTCTCTAAGGAAAAACCATCGTCGATGGTCGAAGGGTTAGTTCGAAAATCCAAGTCGGAATTCCACAGAACAAGTAGAATAAAGCAGTCGCCTTATAACCATGTACAGAATAATGCGAAGAGAACATAGCAAACCAAGAAAGCCAAAAGGGAATAAAAATAAAATGAAGGGTATGAGAGAACCAGAACTCCGATTCATACATAACGCTAAGCAGAAAAGAAGGAATGGGGGTATTGGTCCACCCAAGATAAAGAAAAGAATTGTGTTGTAACAGGATATAAGGGAGGTCTAAGTGGGTCTGAACTCAGCAGTGGAGGGGTCCATCACACTACATAATTGTGCAGCTCCGGTCTCTGTCTTTGGAGTTCTTTACTGAGAGGGCAACGCGTGCAGCTTCTGTAAAAGCTTCGTTGACGCCGCGGTTCTTCATTGCGGAACATTCTGGAGGATTGTTAGTCGGAACTTCACTTCTCTACCTTCTTAAGCCCTTATTTAAACAATCAGCTGAGTGCTAAACATGTTTGAACTCACCCAGATACCGTAATGCCCTTATCCTCTCCGCAACTTTCAGCCCCTCATCATAATTAATCATAGGCTTCTCCGGCTGCGGATTCTCGTCGTCGTCTGCCTCCTCACGGCGTCGCAAGTCACATTTAAGAGCTACGAGCACTAGTTTAACACCTGGGCAATTCTCGGCAATTTCCCCGACCCATTTTGTTTCTACATTTTCTAGGGAGTCGGGTGAGTCAACCTGGTATGTGTTGTAAGCGGCGAGTCAGGAAGGACAAGAGATATAAGGTTAAGAGCTGGGAAGAAACATACACTAAAGCATAGCATTATGGCATGGGTATCATCGTAGGAGAGAGAGCGTAGGCGATCGAATTCTTCCTGTCCGGCTGTGTCCCAAAGACTGAGTTCGACGTGCACATTGTCTATGAAGACATCTGCGCGGTGTTAGGCCACAGTAAATCCACGATAGGTTCCACCAGAAGAATAAGCGTACCGTGCACATAGTTTTCTGCGCTAGAGAATTAGCTGCTGATATAGACATATTTAAAACGCGGTCAGGGCATGCTCACCAAACACTGTAGGCTCACTACACACGAAATGCGGTGGTCAATTGGCGGACACTTGCAATCTACCAGCGGCAAGTACTCACTATACTGTTGGAAAGTATCTGGAGGTACAAGCACAGTCAGCCTTTGTCCTTTTTTACAAAGGGCTGCGCATGGAGGCTAAGGCAGATAAGGCATACCCTCTCGTGAAAACATTCAGCAGCGACGTCTTGCCGCACGCGCCGTCACCTCTACAGGATGCTCGTCAGTTAAGCCCTTTCCTGTGTTTCCTCCTCCAAGTTTTCAATTATATTCACGAACAGGTAGACGTACAAAAGCACGAGTTTTCGCTGCACGGACTTTGTTCCGCCACAGAGCGGCATTGCGAGAATAGGATGAACGGGTCGGCGTTTAGGGTCGGCGTTAGGTTTCAGTCGCGAAGGAGGAATGTTAGGGCTTATTGAGATACGAATGCGTGGCACGTTAGGATCGCAGTCGTGCGGAGGATTTCAGGTAGCGACAGATAGGCGCTGAAGTCGACAGTCGAGTGGAGGTCGGTGTGAAGTTGTGGACGGGTCGGGGTCGAGAGCGGGTAGTATGAGCAATGTAAAGTCCAGTTGGGGCCACGGTTCGCCTCTCCACCATCTCCGGACGCCTGGAAGCCGACGCGAACATGGCGCAGCCTAGCTGACTGCGAAAGGCGCTCTGATTGCCTACAAGGCTGAAGCATCGGATAATAATCAACAGTTGCTGAGCCTATTCGTTGCATGTTCACGATATTTATAGGTCATGCTTGTGTGGAGAATGCAAATATATTCAAAGGGGGTATCACTCCAGTAAAATCTCCTCTACCATGCTTAAGTAGGGCAAAAAAGCAATATTAGATATCATCCTTGCTGTAGTTGCCCCGAGATCGTGCGATTCGATCTCCCAAGTCCATCTCGCCCGTTTTGCGGTGTATGCCTGCCATAAATCTGTGCCCTCCGTCCGATTCTCGATGCTTGGAAGTCTCACGAGCATCCTCTTCATCCCTTTGTCGGACCCTATTTTTGCGTTCTTGCTCGACGGCTGCTGCATCAACCTGCATCCTCGTCAGCCTATCTTGCACATCGTCTGCTTTCTTCTGGGGCGGACTGCGTGAACGCCGGCGATTATCTGTATATCTTCGACGTGGGGATGGCGATCGCCGGCGACCAGAAATTTCTCGTGGCGGACTGCGCGATCTGCGGCGGCCATCAGAGTGCCTTCGTGGAGGCGTACGCGATCGCCGACGTTCATCTGAGCGCCTCTGATACGGGGAACGAGAACGTCTACGGTCGTCTGAGCGTCTCTCATATGGCGACCGCGACCGCCGACGGTGGTGATGATGATGTGACCTTCGATCCTCGTGTCTCCTACTGCGCCTTCGGTCATCATCCTTCCGCTTGTGTTGAGTACGGGAAGATTCTTTCAGGGCCTTTAAAGTTGCCTCCATCTGCTGCTTCTTGATCGCCATCAAAGGGTCGTCGCGGACTTTTACAGCTGTATCTCGAGCGGTGTTTGCGTTGCCGCTGAGACTATCCAGAGGAGCTGCAGCCCCCTTCTTCAATTGCTCACTCTCATCGTTCTTTATCAACCCATCAATGCGTCGTTTGCCAAGCAAATAGCCCTCCATCTCTTCCGTGGTGCCTGTCTGACCAGCTGCTGGGCCAGCATACATCCAATCGACACGATTAAGCCGCGTCGGACCTCCATTTGCCTCTGCAAGTTTTTGTAGCTCTTCTATTTGTCTCTCTTCTGCCCGTTCCTTTTTTAACTTATCGATGAGCTAGATATGACGAGTTAGCAACGCTACAAGCAACAGAAGCAACAAAAGAGCATACCTTTCTTTCTTCAAGCGCCTTACGTTCTTCCTCATAGACACGCGCTTGGTTCTTGAGTAGATTCGGATTCCAACTCTTCTTCAGATTCAAATCTCCACCCATGTTGGCGGTCGGAAAGGAGATGTCCCTTGATGGGTGGATGTGGGTGCAGGACTAACAGCAAGCCTAAGAGCGCTGAGTAAATGACACAGCAGTGAAGGAGCTATCCAAACTGTGGAACAGTGGTGATAGCTAGACAACGCGAAAATGGTGGTGGTCGTTGATGAAAGCTTAAAGGTGACGGCTGTAAAAAACGGCGGGTGGCGGGGACTTTAGCTTTGGAGCGAGAAGCGATCTGTTGTCATTGCCACAGCGCCACATTTTGAAGAACTCCACCACGGAATATGCACTTTACAGATTTATTAAGTGCGTAAAGGAGTCATTAGTTCTATGATGAAATTCTTTATCGACTTAGCCAAACGAACTAAAGCACTTCATACAAGCATAAAGGGTAGAAAGCTGATTGGCAACGATTTGACTAGACCGCGGCTTGGAGCCTCACTAGCGTCGGCCATAGTTAGCGAACCGCGGGGACGGATTCCACCAGGCACCAAGCAACCCTCTACCTTCAATACTAATCTTCTTCCTACAACCTTCTAGTTTCCTTTTTTTTTTGTTACGGCTCCTGTAATTTGAACATAGCTCCTAATTTCTCTGCCCTCAAGTCTCTGCGACCTCGCGCCCACCCACCGCAATGTCTGACGATGATGATTTCATGCAAGATTCTGACCAGGAGGAGTATGAGACTCCTACTACCCTAGAAACTTTCAAGCTGAAAAACAAACAGATACGACTTTGAGTACGAAGATGACGACGATGAGCAGGGCGGCGACGTCGATATTGAGAACAAATATTACAATGCGAAGCAAATGAAAGGTGACAATCCTGAGGAAGCAATAGATGAATTCCTAGGCGTACCTGCACTGGAGGAGGAAAAGGGAGATTGGTATGCTACAGTGAGGCAGCTTGCATACGACTTCGACTCACAATGTGCTTTCTAGGGGATTTAAAGGACTGAAACAAGCCATTAAGCTGGAATTCAAACTTAAGCGTTATGACAAGGTCAGCATACTTTGCTAGGGTTTTATATTGGAATGAGGCTGACTATCTACAGGCTGTTGAGCACTACCAGGAGCTCCTCACTTACGTCAAATCGGCTGTCACCCGTAACTATTCCGAAAAGTCCATAAACAATATGCTTGATTTTATCGAAAAGGCTGCCGAAGACGCCGAAGCGCATCGTTGTATGGAGAAGTTCTACGCTCTAACCCTCGAATCTTTCCAAAGTACAAACAACGAGAGATTATGGCTCAAGACGAACATCAAGCTTGCGAAGCTATGGTTGGAGCGCAAAGACTATCGGCAATTGATAGACAAGGTTCGGGAGCTGCACAAGGCGTGCCAGAAAGAGGATGGAACAGACGATCCCAGTAAAGGCACATATTCGCTAGAGGTGTATTCTTTGGAAATTCTCATGTACGCGGAGACCAGGAATAACAAGCGCCTGAAAGTAAGTGGTTCATGCCACGTGTTTTAATTTTAAACTTGCATGCTCATGACTATTTCCACGCAGGCACTGTATCAGCGCGCACTCAAGGTTCGTTCCGCAGTTCCACATCCCAAGATTATGGGTATCATCCGCGAATGCGGTGGTAAGATGCATATGAGCGAAGGTAAGTGGAATTGTAATTGCGTCGGTGCTAAGAGTTTCTCACCATTTCATAGAAAACTGGAAGGAGGCACAAAGCGACTTCTTCGAGAGTTTCCGGAACTATGATGAGGCAGGATCACTCCAGCGCATTCAAGTCCTAAAGTATCTTGTGTTAACCACGATGCTGATGAGATCTAATATCAATCCGTTCGACTCACAGGAAACGAAGCCCTACAAGAATGATCCTCGCATATCCGCCATGACGGATCTAGTTGATGCATACCAGAGGGACGACATACATAACTACGAGAAGATCTTGCAGAATAACAAGGATCTCCTTGCAGACCCTTTTATTGCTGAGAACATTGACGAAGTTACGCGTAACATGCGCACAAAGGCCGTCGTCAAGCTGGTTGCACCTTACACGCGGTTCACGCTAGCGTTTATATCCAAGCAACTCAAGATCTCGCTTCCAGAAGTGCAAGACATTGTGAGCTTCCTTATCGTGGGCAAGAAACTGCGCGGGAAGATCAACCAGCACAATGGCACGGTGGAAATCGAGAGTAGCACAGACATGGATCGGGTGCAGGCAATGCAGGAGTGGAGTGCTGCTATTGGATCCTTGTGGGCGACGGTCCTCAACGACGGAGAAGGCTTCAAGTCGGACGAGACTGGCTCTCAATTCTCACCCAATCCTCAGTCAGAACATGGAGGAGCAACGGCGACACAGAGAGGACCTTGGAATCTCAATGGGCTCGGCTCCAAAGTTGGAAGGGCAAAGGGCAAGGGTTCCTCGGGACGATTGCCGGGAGCTGGGAACAAAGGATGACTCGCAGCGGTGTTCTGCAAGCCCGCCGATGAACAACCAATGGATGGGGATTGGGACAGGCGACGGAGCGGTGCGGTTTCACGATACCGTCATGGAGGCTCTGTCGATTCAAAGGGTTGAAACCTGCTGTTAGATGGCACAAAATAAATGGTAATATTGCTCCCGCCCGGTGGTACTTGGTATGGGCTTCCTTTTGCTTGCACACATTCCACACTGGCGGCGTCTCAGCGAAGATCGGGGCGGACTTGTTCGGGTAATATCCAATGCGGCCATTTCCTTCGACACTGCTGTGTATGTAACCTGGCCTCGTTTTCTGCGTTGCAACTAGCCAAGCCCTTCAAGCACCCAAGCAGCAATCCAAGCACCCAAAACGCCCAAACTCTCAAAGGATCCAAGGAGAGCGAATGTGCGGAGAAGGAGGCGCCGCAGCCAGCCAATGGCCCTGAGCCGCCGGACTTGCCTCTGGTGTCGCTGGGCCAGGCTCGCAGCCGTCTCTCGCTGTCGCGCGCGATCGCGTCGGGGAAGCGGGAGGGCTTTCGCGTGAGGCAGTCAGAGTCTAATGGTAGCCAATATATTCAACGGATGATCCAATCTGTGCAGGCCCTCTGGAGTTGGCGTGTGGGATATCGCTGGGCGGGACGGCTCTTCGTTTCGCTGGTCGCTCCGCGCGCCACCACGGCCAGCAGCGAATCATGCGGCGCCTGCAAGCCCGAAGTGACAGGAAACAGCAGATGCGAGCCTGGTCTGCCAATTTGTTGTGTGAGAGCTCACTTTTCGGTACGTCGCTGCTACTGCCTGCCCCGTCATGCCGACTCCATACCCATGCCGCTGCCATCTCTGCCCCTCTGCCCACTCTGCCCACTCTACCCAGGCCAACACTCTGGTGGATCCAGCGCTGCTCAATTGATTATCTACACGCGCTTGCGATGCCCTGCGTGTGCCCTGCGAGAACCCCCGGCTGCGATGTATTCGCTGCAGGCCTGAGCCTTGCGTGTCCTGCTTCTGAGTCCCTCGCCCATGCCTCGTTCATGTCTCGATGCCTTTCTTTTGCTCGCGGCCCCCGGGCGCTGTACTCACCCTTAAGCACCCTTAAGCACCCTTAAGCACAGCTCTCCCTCTTGTGCGCCGCAACCCTCTCGCATCGTCCCGGTTTCGCTTGAAGCACCCTTCCCATCACTCCATGTGCATGAGGCGCCCTTAGCGTTGAGCCAGATCGATTTGATGGTTCTTCAAAGCTCGCAGTGCAACGGAGGCTCACCGTTTCAATCCGTCTGCGTGAATGTTGCAAAGCGCATTGGTACCTGGCAGCATATTCAATAACACTTCCAAGCTCCGTAGATCGAGCTGGCTGTTTTTCTGATATATTGGCGTGTCCCTGGTAGACGCTGTGGGTATCACAGCAACGACACCGTCTCTGCACCCAACGACGCGGGTCTCTGCGCATACTAAACTAACCACCACTGCCTCCTCAATGGATGCTTCGTGAGTGACCTAGGATTTGCTGCGCTGCCGAGTCTGTCGTGGAATCGACCTGCTGCCCAGCCCGCTCTGGACGCTGTCCTTTAGTTGATGAAGCTTCACTCAACACCATCGTGACGACTCGCACTCCCTCCGTCGCCCAAGCCGCCGCCCTGCTCGCCCTGCTCAGCTGCTAGCGAGGCCATGAGTCGACCGTCGGTACTCTCCAACAATTTCCATTCTTATCAACCGCAGCCATTCCCAGACCCCGTCCTCACGTCGCTGTCAAGTGCCTCATACAGGCCAGTTCAGCTGCCTCTCCGGCCCCCGGAGCTTCCCGCCGGCTACAACACTCCGCACATCAACTCCCGCACATCCACCATCAGGATGAGCGGCTCAGCCTACATCCCCGAAGAGGACCTGGCGCACTTGCAAAAGCTCTCGAACGAGTATGAGCCTGAAGTGACGGTGAGTCTCCGCGACGTTGCGCCAGCGAAATCTTCTAATGCTGTGCAAAGGGTCCGCTGGTCGGCGAGCGTCGGTCAAGTAGCGCGATAACCACAGAATATGCCAACGCCGACCCCGTCTACAGGACGAAGACCGCCGTGAGTTTCGCCGAATCAGCTTGACTGCTCTCGACCACTGTGCTAACAATTGGCGCAGGCCCTCCCGTCGAAGTACTCCCACTACCGGACTTGCAGAGGCGATGGACACTGCGGTTGGAGAGGTACATAGTTTACAACCCACCATGTAGCTGTGCTGTGTGAGACACGAGGTTAATCTACTTGTTTAGCTATCGCCTTCACGTACTATGAGGCTCTGCTACGCCTCGGTGATAAGAACAAGTTCTTGGAAGAAGAAACAAGGCTGAGGTCACTGCACAATCTACTCAACACCATTGGGTTCCAAGAGGACCTATACGAAGACTTTGCCGATGAATGCTTCGAACTTCTTCGCAAGACCGCCGCGTCGGTTCCTGCAGCAGATGATAGTGCTGCTGCAAGCCTTCTCACCAGCTTCAACGATGTAGGCCTCTCAATGGCCATCATCACTTATTTTAAGGTAGGCTACTGCTAGCCGTATGACTCGCGTCTACGCGAATTCTACCTCAATATACATTCGGAAGAATCGGGGCTGATTACATTCCTGCAGCTGTTAACCAGTGCCTGGATTCAAACCCATGCCAACGACTTCCAGCCATTTCTCCTTGACCAAGACATCAGGGAATACTGCGCTACTCAGATAGAGCCTTCCATCTGTGAAATTGATCATGTTGGTATGGCTGCTCTGGCCGAAGTCCTTGTCAAGCCCGCTGGCTTAGCCCTCGAGGTGCTTTACCTGGACCGATCTCCTGGAGAGGAGATCAATACTTATCGCATCGATCCGCTGGGTCACGATGGTGTTCCCATTCCGAACCCGCCAACGCTACGATTACTCTATCGACCGTGAGTAGAAACGTTAGCTTTATCCATTTCAACGTTTCACTAATTTTCTGAAGGGGTCATTACGACATCCTTTACAGGATGGAAGATATCCATATTCCTCAGGCGCCTCTTCATGTTGCGCTCGTAGGCTATACTGACGAATTCGTTCCAGTAGGCAGAGGAATGTCCGACGTGATGACATTGATACCTGGAATGTATCCCACCGGGCTAGGTCCGAACTGGCCGGCAGTTTCGTATGACTACCAACCAACACCAATTCCCCAGCCGCAGATGACTGCTGTACCAACATACGCTCCTATTCCCGTTCCAATAACAACTCAAGACTATGTCAGCCATGTGAACCCGACCATTCCAATAGAATCGCCGGTTAATATGTCCATAAATTCTCCCACGTCGATTGAGCGTGGCGGACCGTTCAGACCTTCAATGTACGAGCTGGAGCCTAGATTTCATTCTGGACATTCTCACTCTCTCCCATTCCAGACATCTATCTTTAGGAAGTGAGTCTATTCCCTTCAATGTCTGCTACTTAATAAATTCTAACCTGCATAAAGCTCGCACTACAATACGGCGCACTTCCTAAATCCAGACTTCCAGCCAGAAGAGTGGTCGCCAGAAGCAGAATACGTGACGAGCAATCGCTCAAGACATAAATCATCATCGCAATAACATGCGATTAGTCCGTCCGACTCGACACATCACCCTAAACCAACATATTAAACGACTCTCCTAGGAGGTCTCTCTGCGCCATTTAGCGAAAATGAGCACGGCGTTTACCGAACTCTTCTTATTTGTTTATGCATGTGCATAACTATCGACGCGGCCCACGAATCTTGACGAAGTCCGACGAAATTCTTGATGATCATAACTCACAACGTTCATCCTTCCATCCATCATATATCCTATATTCCTGCCTTTTGTCTCCACCTCGCTCAGAGTCTAACTCTCTCTAAACTCCGCACTCTACTCTTTCTATATCCTTTCTTGTTCCTTTGCACACATGGATTATAACATTCATTGCCGTATTTTGGGTGGATATCTGTTTCCATTTCTTACCCGAAAACGCAACCCAGACTGCAAAGGCCCGCGAGGATGAATGACCCGTCATGATCACATCACAAAGACTATTCGACCTCAGGGTGCCCGACGTTACTTAGAGTTGAGAATCTTTAGTTGTTATGTGCGTTGCTTTGCTTCTTTTAATATCCTCTTCCAACCGAGGGTCTTATTTGGTATAGCGGTCGTCCTGCGTGTTCTTGTTCCGCCTTGTCCATCTTCTCTGCTACGTTGAATAAATTCCCCGTCTTTCCAGTTATTATTTCCTGGCCTGCCCCTGCATTGGCCCTACGGAGTACGCGTTTTCGGTCCCATGGCGTGCTTTTGGCTCGTGGTGGGGTTGGCGAAGAGCTGTATTAGCTGCTCAAGTGGGAAGGAACTGGGTTGGGCTTATCAATTAATGGATGGAGCGAATGGTGAATACTACGCCCGTGCTGGACTAACAACGATACGCAAATGGCAGTGTTAGGTAGCAGAAGGCGATGAATGCGCATTAGTGGTAGTATCGCGAGCTAAAAGAGCGAGAGAGGAGATCTATTTCGGGGAGAGGAGTTCACTCTGCTACCCCCACCGTGTTACTCTCTATATCTCTCTCGTCTTACCTTCCATGAGCTTCCTCGTCTCTTCAAATTCATCTCTTATTCCCTCAAGGTGGAAGATAGAATCTAGACTGCGGAATACAAGAATGCGATTGTACCGCTACCGGTTTTTAATTCTACATTGCGTATGCGTATTTCAAGAATGACTATCGTAAATTTCCTCGACCGTCCTTGTCCAAAGGTATCCCCCAACTTTCTTCAAGTTCCCATCCAACGCTCGTTGTGTCCGTGCCCCCCACTCCAGATATCGCCTCCAGATGTGCTGGGGCGTGTCCGTGTCCAGCCAAATTTATCCTCGTCCGTTAAAGCGATCCTTCCGTCGCGCGCCGCAGGGAAGGGAGAGAGAGGAGCTGAGGAGGACATGCATGGAGATACTGGGAAAGGACGAGGAATAGGAGATTTCAGAGACTACAGCTGGGGTTGCCTTGTAAACCTGCACGCTCAAAGAAGCGGCAAGTCTGCCTCTTCCCGATTCAGCCCCTGCGCTCAGTCAACCATTACGCACATGCTGCCTAGTGATGTGGTTGATCGATAGCATGTCAATGTCCGTGCGCCTCAGCGCAAGTCTACTCTTTTCTCCTGCCTAGACAGTGCAATTCCTCTTTCGGCTTGGACTAGCGCTTTTCAGTGCTTTTCTCCTCCTGCTCATCAGCAAATACAATAGCCCATCTAGGGTTTAGTGTCCTTGGCCGCTACTTTCCATGCAGTCAGCCATTGTAAAGCTCTATGCGGGAGGTGAGGTGTGTTGACTTTCTACACAGTCGGGTTGATGCAGAGGCATGATTTTTGATGTCTCGGGGCTGGGTCCAAGGCATTACGTTCGGGGGGCAAGTGTATTTTTATAGGAAAGGGAGTCGAAAACTTCTTTGCAGTGTATATTCGGCATTCATGGCTGAAAGTGGATGCGATGAAGGTGTTAATATTTCAGATATAGATGCCACAAGATTTCCTTTACCAGACCCTTGTTCATTTCATGCATGTGCCTATGCCCACGACAGGTCTACAAAACGCCTAGCAAGTCTACAGCATCCCGCCCATCCGCTTTTTCGCAGAAATATGCATTAACACCACAATACTCCTATGAAGCAACACAGGAAACGATGAGAGTTTCTTATGATATTGAGGAAGGGTTGGGCAAAAATCGAGACTGATCACCGTCCTGCCAATTCCTCTAGCATTTTCAAACTATCCCTGTCGCTGATTTTTTCATCGACGAGCTCCCTCTGCGATCTCTCGTATAACTCTTTGTCGTATTGAGCACTGCCGCTCTTCTGCTCTTTATATTCGTGCGCGGAGTCTGCTTGCTTGGATATACCATGTTTCCGATCATCCATCTCATGCGCTGCTCCCATTCGGATATCAGATTCAACTCCGTTCGGCCCAGACCTATCGTCATAATCATCCATATCCATTGCCTGGAATACACCAGGGTCACCCTGTTCAATTTCATCGTCAATGTGCTCTTCATCCCCTTCGTTACTACCGTTTTTCGTCCGCTCTTCGAAATTCCGCTCTTCCATCGGACTAGGTGGTGCACTAATATCCGCTACTGGTGCCTCCACAACCAGTAAGCCCTCGTCTGCCCCCAAACCTTGTGTCCCTGTCTCAACGTTGGATAGGCGCTTTCTACGCGGCGGCAGAGGGGGTAGGGGAACAGAGTGAGTAGAAGAGAGTCTGCGCTGCGGGGGCTGCGGTGTTTCTACAAGTTTGTTCTCTTGATGTGCTAGAGGCTCCTTAGGTGGTGATGGTGACGCAGGATGTACCAGCGTTTGTGTGGAAGATACAGCAGCAGTAGCTTGTCTGGGCGGCGGAACGGGTTTCCTTTTCGCCAGGCTCGCCAGTGCAGATGCGCCAGCCGTGCTCCAGCTAGCAGTCCGCTTTTCCGGCTTAGGTGGGAGAGGTAGCGGCGTACCCGGTGGTGGTAAAGGCTGACCACGGCCAATTGGGTGCGCAGGGGAACCGAGAGAGGCGAGAGTTTCCGTATCCTGTGGAGATTGATCAAGAAGAGAGGGTTGGGATGTGGATGCGGTAGCAGTGGTCGGTGCAAGATTATCTTTAGAGGTAGAGAAGACGGAGGATTGGTGAACAGAGAAAGGACTCTGAGAGGGCGAAGCGGAGGATAAGCCGTGTTGCCTGTTCGCAAACCACATTTTGGCAGCTGCTGCTATCGATTGCCGTTTCTCTGGGGACGCAAGAGCGTTTTTAGCCGCGGAGAGGGAAGGCGTATGTCTTGGCTTAGTGTGAGTGCTGCTAGTAGTAGAAGCAGTATCCGGGTTGCTTGCTAGGCTAGCCATCGTTGACTGCCTGCTTGGGGATGAGGAAGGGAGGAATATGGAGGAAGCTGAGTCGGGGAGTGTTTGGGAATCTTCTTTAGAAGCTTGAGAAGAGGCCATTGAAGAAAGGCTATCCTTTTTAACTGCCCGCGCTATCAGACTAGGTTGGGAAGGAGAGCCGACTGGAGATTCAGCTGGAGATGTCGGTTGAGAGCGTGAAGAGATGACCTTCATCGCACTCGCAGCATCTTGATGGCCCTTTCGTGCTTGGACTCGCAAAGCCTCGACGGTCGCTGGGTCCATGTTCACTATTGGAGTGGCGGCGCTTGCAAAAGAGCCAGACCTGATCGCTTTTGGCTTTGATGAGGGCCTCACTTCAGCCCCAGACGAAGTTGCTACCCTCTCACCATTGCCATCTAGAGAAATTGTTGACTTCGCAGCCTTTCGCGGGGTCAGTCCGGTTGGAGGCGTGTCAACGAGACTGGGCATGCTCATCATCTTGTCCTTTATACTCAAATTCGGTGCAGGCAGAGGCTCGGATTCGTCTGACTCTGAATCCTTGTCGACTTGATTAACAAGGCCGTGTTCGGCAGCTTGGGTTTGACGATCCGGGATCGGCCTGACTTTGACATCGTCTGCCCATATGCCGCCTCTGAAACGCTGTAACATTGTATCATGGAATGGTATGTCATCCCAGTTCGGTAAGACAAGTGTTTCAGCTAGAACCTCCCTGATTCTACTTTCGATCGCTCGGAGAATCACGCCGTATGTGATCTGGCGGGAACTCACTATGGGTTCAATCGACATGTCCATCTTGGGCACTGTCTCAAAGGATATCCACAGCCGGTTGCTTGGAGGTGGCTTGATGCGAATCAGGATATGGCCTCCAAGTTTTTTCAGAATTCCAGCTAGGATCAGGTTCACCTCACGAGCTTTGAAGCGTCCAAGCTCAATACGAGCAACAGCTGCGATCTCGAGTCGGAAGTTGCCTTTGTACTTAACATCGGCTTCGATCGTTAAGTCTCCGTCCACAGTCAACTCTTTTAACTTTGGGTTTGTTATGAAGGGTGCACAATCTCCCATATCAATCTTCTGCAGCTTTATGCTATTAATAAATGCAGGTTTCGGAACACGAGCAATCTTCTTCGTAATTTTCATTCGGATGAAGTCTTCAACATCGGATGTTTTATACAATCCGAGAAACAGCCTTCCTACTAATGCATTGATCCAGCGGGTCTGGAGATTTTCCTCGGAAGCATGAAGCTGCTGAACTAGTTTAACGAGATGAGCAGTCTCAAAATGTAAGGGTGTAGGCGGGCTTCCTGGAGAACCTGGCTGGCGTTCTTGGTTTTGCAATAGCGCATGGTAGAAATCCTCTTTCTCAAAGCAGTTCTCAGAGAAAATGAAGAAAGGCTTTGGATCAGAGGGTCCAATGTCCCCAAATAACCTCTTCCTCGTCAATCTAATGCAGTTCCGTTTTATCCATAATTCTCCTTCTGGTATATTTTCCCCTCCGGCATAAATATCTACATCGTAGTGGGCGAGTGCGATTACATGGCGGACTTCGAGTTGCTCGACGTCGTCATATAGCATAAGATGGCCGTGCCTACACAATAATTAGTCTCATTGTAGGTAGCGCGGTGTTCCCTGAGGCGGTCCCACGAACCTGAGGACGACAAAGAACACGTTTCGCGCCTTCTTGGCCTTCCCATTCCCACCATCCAGTGTCGGTGTTTGCGTTTTGTTACGATCGAATATGCTTCTATACATGCTCTGATAAACACTCGGGCTCTCTGCTGCTACCACCGCCCCGGCAGGTGTGGTCCTTTCCGGTGGTTTCCCATTTACACCTCCAGGTACATACTCTCGGCATACCGCAAAGTATCCAGCTGCAACGTCTGGCTCATGGGAGCGGGGTTTGAGTTCATCTGGAAGACTGTCTAGCTCGGATTTGAAGGTGTCATCACTAGCAGCACGTCCTTGAGTTGCACCTTTACTCGAGGCATCGGTAGATACTTGCGAGTCCCACGCAGGAAAGGTCAAGTAGGCATGGCATAGGATCGCGGCGAGGAGGAGTGGAACGAAGGTAAGGCCACCTAAGACGTAGATGAAGACGAAGGCGGAGACTGTTACCATCGCTGTAGAAGGGGAGTATTAAGTTTACAATCAGCCGCCCGCATTAGCATCTGCATTTGCGCGAAGCTGGGATGTGGCGGTGCGACGTGTTCTGGGTGATGTTCTGAACAGACAAGGCTGGAGCTGCCACATCTCAGCTTAGCGAGCGTCGAGACTGCAATAATGTTCGAGCGCGTCACCACAGCGGATTGAAAAGTTCAAATGAGACATTGAAAATAGTGGTAATTTGTTTCGTTTCTATCCTAAATATCCATTACTAGGAGCCTATCTTCAGTATCATGAAATCGCTTTTGCATGATCGAGCCGGTAGAGCCATGTATGACATCAAGTAGATTAGTTAGCCTGCCCTCCCTTCCAGAAGCCTTCCAGCAGTATGATACGACTAGGGATAAGACAAAAGGTATATGAAACTTAACAACTAGCTCTTCTAGCAGGCATAGCGGTATTGCGTCCAAAGCAATTGCAGTAGAGACCTAGAAAGGTTTCAAGCTACCCTCGCAGATGGAAGAGCCGGAAGGGCGGAACAGCAGGGGGATATGAGCAGGGGTTAAGAGTGTTGCCGAGGAGGGCTTTTCCCAATCCGGAATAACAGACAATGATGACTCATCTGATCCGATGTATTACCCTGTTTTTGCGCCCTCGTATGCCAGTGACCGCCCCAAATAACTCCGATATTTTGGCGCTCACGCGCCCTCCGCCTGCAAATTGGGGTGGATCTCCTCGAACATTATCTGGTGAATCGTCTACATACCACCACGATGCAAGGTTAGGATGAGGTTTTCAACCAGAAACAAGGAAAACCACCTGTAGCATGAAAGGGCCCAAGATATAGAAAATGAACTCCCATTCATCTGTCTGTGACTATGTACAAGATAGGCGGACAGGATCCGGACAGTAACTCTTGGCAGTAACTTTACTGTCCGAATCTTTTGCCAAGTTTCATTCTGCCGGTGCAAAATTAGTGGCTTAGAGCTTATTTATTAG
>Ga0307515_10012895_pt1 | contig 15678 bp, 17 predicted proteins | sample 17_EM_MG_FD_194513 | JGI IMG/M metagenome (GOLD analysis project Ga0307515, IMG submission 194513) | Populus trichocarpa ectomycorrhiza microbial communities from riparian zone in the Pacific Northwest, United States - 17_EM | ecosystem: Host-associated > Plants > Roots > Unclassified | place... | reverse complement strand
GTATAGCGTGAGCAAGCCACTGATGGTCACCTATAGTGACTCATCCATCATTATCAACCGGGCCGCTGACACATCAGTATCGCGTAACACCGGGATAGTTTACAGCCGGTACCGGACCGACTAGCGTGGATACGTCTGGCTTCAACAATCGAGGCCTATACGAGCCAGTAATCAATCTTGCCGTTGCAACGACTAACGAATAGCGTGTATATATATTCAGTGTTTACTTTAGACTAAGATATATACCCCTACTTACCCCGTGAAAACATCGTTATAACACTAACATACAGTGTATGCCTAACGCCAGGGAGATAAACTCGATATCAAGATTTTAACGTATCTGTTGCGCAAACTTCGACCGTATATACTGATCATCGGTGCTACGACTGCACTGTAAGGTTCATGCCCGCTTATATACCACACACTATCTATATGAGCACAATATAATTTTTTCAACATGCCCAACCACCCGGTCAAGCCCATACGAGGCCGATGTCAAATTGATGTATTGATGATCTACCCAACATCGAGTACACAATCCGGCGTTCACTTTTCGAAGGTATTGTATGTTAATTACGGTCTATACATACCTCGCGTAAAGCGAATGCGAACTCTGTTAACTATATACCACCTAAATAAAGTGTTTTTTTAACTAACAACGCCCTCGTGAACCCTCCATTAGGTTAGCAACGTGTGGGAAACTTATCGAAGGTTTATAAACCTCATTCGGGATCATAAGGGTTTCCCCTTTTTCCCGATGGTGTTCCTTTGCTCTCGATCCTCAATAGCTGTGACAGATGTCAACACGTTTTGTGAAACTGCTTCTCCCAAGATCGAGAAAGGGTTCGACAACTAACCGGCACTCCCGATACCTGAAACACTCGGCAAGAACTAAGCGGGACTGGTCAATTTACTGATAGTACCATCATCCGATCCCGGATCGGGATCGACCGCGGCCTCGTCCATCTTCAATCTCTTCACCCTCCTCCCCCTCCCGGAGGAATTCTTTGCAGTGTTGCCGAAACCGCGATCTTCTCGCGCCTGTGGGAAACACGCAGAACTTTTTGATACCAAATGCCCAGCTTGTATCAGTGCTGGTAGACCTAGACCGCATGGCCCTGCCTTTCGTGATTCGCGCCAACAGCAGTATATCTGGTAGCCCGGCGCTCAGAAGGCGGTCAAGATGGTAGCAGCCCCCACCCCTTGCAATCAAAACCGGAGCCACGAACCTGAAGTTTCACGACGTGCGGCACCTGACAGCACAGATAATGGGAGTGGTGGATTTCGATTAAACCTCGGATCCTCATACACAAGGGCGACTAGTTACGACACACCATAGTGTTATGGTGGATGCAAGGTCGCTCTAGAGAGAGGAATATGTAGTCTAAAAGTCAATATAACAGTGGGAAAATGCGGTGATCACGGTACGGGATGACACAACGTCGGAAAGTCGAACGGGTCATGTAGGTGGGTCGGGGTTGGATGGATAGAAATCAGGTAAACCCGTCCCGAACTCCCTCAGATCGTTCGCACCATTAACATAATCGCTCCAATCCCCCCACCTAAAAATACCACAAGCGAGTCAATTAATTTCATAGCAGAGGGGAAGGGGTAATCGCTTACTCAAAAGCTTGCGGCACGCTCGACCATCCGTGCAAATACGCTTGTGCATCCATCGGCATGTTCCCATACCCTCGTTCTTCGTGCCCTTGGTGGGGCTGCTGAGTACTCTGCATCGTTGTCGGCGGATGCGATCCGACCGGAGGATCAGGAGGTGGGAACAGAGCATTGAACAGGTCCGCGTGATCCTCAGTCTCATTTAACGTTGGGCCAGGTAACGGACCCGCTGTCTGCCTAAGCGTGGTAAAGGGGGAAGGCATATCTCCGAAGAGCGACGAGATCGGAGGGTCTAATCGATCTGAAGTTTGTTGGGTCGGGATAGATTCGGTCGGAACTTCTTTACCTCCCACCACCGTGCTGTATAGCATCCATGGGAAGAGGCCTTCCGGGTGTTGTTCTTGCGGAGGGTGTAGGCCGGGGATTACTTCAGCCTGGGTACCCCTGGTGTTCAGACCCCCTTGACTTGGCCCGGGGCTTGGCTCGGACTCGGTAGTATTCCATCCACCAGTGACCTGCCCAAAATCGAAATTCGTCGGGAACTTGACACCGTGATGTAGAGGTAACCTGCCCAGATCGTTCGTCGTAATTGGCATAGCACCACCGCCGAATATCCTCGTAAGAGCGCCGGGAGAAGGGGAATCTCTAATTTCAAGACCATCCGTTTTCCCCGATGTAGATGCAGAACCTGTCACGGGGAGAACGGTCAGGTCTCCTGGGTGCTCTTGGGTGCCAGAAGTGGTCGGGATGGGTGGGAGTGTAGATTTTTCATTCGGGACTGAGGTGGGACCCCGAGGGGATGAGCCGAGAGACGAGGAAACGCGCTTTGAACTCGCGATGGGGCCATGACCGTTCGGTGACGCCTTCGAGGTGTTATCCGGAGGAGGGGATTCCGCTGGTTCATCCGATCCGTAGGTCCTCTTGTTGTTGTTCGCAGGCGGAGTCGCATGAGATTCGGGGAAACTTCCCACTTCCGCAAGGTCTCGAAGCATGTCCCAGCACCGACCGGTTAAATGGTACCTAAGTTTAACCAGATTAGGGTCATCCGGTGCGTAAGAAGTGAAAGACTGACAATGTCTCACAGGCCGATAATGCCTCCATGCACTTGTAAACATCTGCCATCTCTCTAGTATGGTCGAACCTCACTCTCGCTTTCTTCGCTCCCCACATATTCACCAACAAGACAACCCCGGCGCAGAATATGGGCATAGAATTAAGGTGTAATGTACGGCTTCCCCTTCTTCTCTGGAGGTCTGCTATATGGCTGCAGGACCTAGCGGCATTTGCGCAGATTGCCAGGGAGGGGAAGGAAAGCGGAGAGGGTTTATCGGGTTTGGGTATGAACGGACGGTGGATGAGGATTTGCGTTTGGTAATAGTGGGCGTAGAGAATGGCAGATTGATCGAAGAATAGACCATTCTCCCTTGAAGGGTCCCAGCGCACTGGAAGATGAACTATGAATTGGTTGTCGGAGCGGAGTAAAACGGCTCACAATAATCTGGTATACTGTCGACCCATTTATTCAGCGCAGAGTCTAGCTGTGCAACGATAGTCTGTTGCCACTGAGGTCCAACGTAACCCAGCAGCACCTTCGATCGGCTAATCGAATACTTCGGACCGAACATTAGCGTAATCCAGACGTCATGCAGAGAACTCACGATTGTACGCATAGCAAAAGATGCGATTTGGTTCAACCTGTGCGAGAGGTTGAAAAATGTGATCGAGCTCGGGATGCCAGGAGGCTGTTCAAACGGGATCCCTCCGTCTGTGGGTGTCCAATACTCGTCGTCGCAGTCTGCGGGCAGGTCCAAGTCAAAGCTGGGGGTCGCACCGCATAAGTAACACAACGCGTTTAGTTCAATAAGAAAACCTACTCCTCGTCATTAAGCGCAGGGGGTCTCCCCAACGTGACACTGTTAATCCGATCCTGGTACACCAAACACCAAAATGCTCTTTTCCACAACTCGTCGCCAACTGTCTGATTAGGTTTGTACACCTTCCTCCGGTGCGCACCGACATCCTGGATGAGCCGCAATCCAATACCAACAATGTTCCAACACGCTTGGGGCGATGAGCAACCCATCAGGTAGCTCCCAGCAAGCTAAAAGAAACTCAGCGTCATAACGATGGAGGGAGTAGGGTGGCACACACACTGTAGGATTGAATTTCGTGGATACTCGCTGGAGCAAGGCCAGAATTCCGCATAAGCTGAACTTGCTCGAACCACAACCACCCGGCCGATGCTACATCCGATGTTCCGGGGAGGAGTACTCGCGGATCGTCCGTGTGGCGTGATCCCAACGCACATACGAGAGAAACAACACCACCAAACCCGCCATTTCGGAGGTGAAGTCCATCTGAAACATCGTTTTCGAAAGTCGGCCGATGGAGCAGCGGGAGAAATGCGTTGACGTGGGTGAAATACTTGTCGATCAATAAGCAGAGTAGACCTTGCTCCGGAAAATCGTACTCGTTCTTCGCGGTTTGTATCTTGGCGTGAACCCAAGGTTGGGCGATCCAGAACTGCGGTCGCTTGACCCCAAATGACTTGGGCAGGTCTCCGTACTCATGCATTTCGGCATATTTCTTCTTGATGTCTCTTGCGGTTGAGGCTAACGCCGCCCCTGAACTTTTTCCGAAGAATCTCCGGTGGGTGGAATCGAGTGCCAGCCCCTGCATGTCGTATACGAGCTTCACTTCCCCGGCCTCGTCATCACTGCTTGACAACTCGTCTTTGTCGACTTCGGGTGTAACACTGGAAGTGAGAAATGGAAGAGGTGGGGCAGGCGCCGCAGCCAAACCACTTGGGCCGCTCTTACTCTGTGGACCGGTGTCATAGTCCCCTTCTGTGAATGCCTGTGGTAGGGTCAGACTTGATGTATAGGAGGTGGAAGCGCTGTGGGTGTACATTGCTCAGCATCTTCTCCATCTTGTCTAACCGAGTAGTAAGAGTGTCTGCGGGCCTATTACGCGGTGTTTAATGTCAATTCGCGAGTCGAAGGACGTGGAGAACACGGACTGCCTAGGAGCGCGTCTCTAAGGAATCAAATGTTAGGATGGATGATCGGACACCTGAGAGATGGACTGACGACTTTGGACTCAACATATGTGCAGTTGAGGTTCCCATTGATACAGTTCGTACATCTGTTCGCGGGTTTGGACGGTCCATCGCCTATTTCCGGAGAGAGAGCGGGACGTGACAGCGGATCATGAGGTGTCGGTAAGTTCCAAAGGCCAAAAGTCGGGTGGAAATGGTGGGACGGACGTACAGCGTACTGGACGGAAAAACAAGAGGGATGAAGGTTGGCCTCAGCGTCTCCTCAGTATGGATGAGCGACTGACCTTTCCTTCGTCGGCAGATATCGCACGCCCGCTGGAGTTTGCGTTTTTTGACGCCGATGTGAAGCACCTCTGAAGGAGTTGGCTCGGCCATTGTGATATTGAGAACTTATCTGATAACGAAGAGGGAGATAACTCGACCTCGTCAGGGCCGAGTGCGTAAGGGTGGGTGAGTAAGGGAGCCAGGGTAAGTCGATCTGGACGATCAGACTCGCGGGCGCCTCCCCTCACCCACCCTGTCACCGTAGTTGAACTGCAACAGATTGCCGTTGCGGGGCCGATCTTTCCGGCTACCCAGCACACTCTTCTACCATGACTAGGAGTGCAATAACATTCCTGACGCAGACTGAAGGCTCTATCCTTGGGCACCTGCCGGCGCCAACGAAGATGCATCTCTGCTCGACTCAACATGGATGTACGTCTTGATAGTAGCAATGTTTCCGCTGTGGTGAACCTGGGTTCCTTGCCTCGACATCCGGACCTCTATGGGCACCAAAAACGGTGACGCTGGGGCCCAGACTAAGAAAATCCTATTCATGAAGAACTCGGAGAGTGGCCAAGTAAACCAAATTTTGGCTATGGCCTAGAGACCACAACACGCCCGCATGCCGAAGTGCACGTTGCTTCCTTTCCGGCCTTGAAACGGCGCGGATGAAAATCTCCTACATCTTCCGACGACTAAAAGTTTCGAGCTCTGCGGCCGGAGGGTGTTGCTTGTAGTACAGGGATCTGTGGCCAATCGTTCATGCCATCTGCAAAGGGGAGTAATCCATTGAGCTTCGAGGCGAGACGAAAACGATGGTGGAGGTAGTTCTTACCACAACTCGGACCTCCCCTACGTGCTTCCTCAACTCCTCTGACGAGACTCTGATCGGATACTTCTGTAATCGATAAACGTACAAGCCCCAGTTGATGCCCAGCCCTCTTTCTTTCTCTGACTAACGTATGAGCGGCATTAAGGGTGGCTCCCAGAGTTCCCGGCAGATGCGCTCGAACTCGAACTCTCTGAGGGACTGACAAGGAACCCCTACTACTGGGTCCGGGTATAACAAGCACAATAACCCTTGAGCGAACCATGAACTCCACCGAGCCATCCGAAGAACCACTAGATTCTCAAGGGCGAAGAAACTGAGAGGAAAATCCACAATATTCGCGAGAAGAGACTGTACCCCGGGACTAGACCACCGAGACAAAACCCCGTCGGTACAAGCTCTCAGTCGACCGAGCAGGCGGGGAACTTCCCCCAAGGAGCACCATGGTTCTGGATCGACTGAAAGAAGAGTGCTAAGAACGTGGCATGCTCATGCCCGTCTTAGCGCCAGATTTCTAAAGTATTCAGGAGAGCGGGAAGATGGAGAGGTGAAAGTACCAATTCGAAGACAGCGGCGCAGAGCGACACGGCTTCCTTAACGAGCATCCTTTCACTTCCTGGCGTGAGACGTCGAATTCGGGATCTAATATCTAGTAGCGTTGACTACTTGGAAGGCTGATTACTGATGAAGGAACAACAGCGTTCACAGAAACAAGAATTCGGAGCTCAGCCATGTGATGTTCGACGGATAAATAATCCATTGAGATAGAGATGGGAAGCCGAGCGAATTGTGTTTTACGAGGACGACACAGAATGTAGGCACGAAGACAAAAAAACTCGGGGACAAGGCGAAAAAGGACTGTAACAGGTTTCCCTACCGGCACACCCTGAGTGGTATACGTTTAGGTAGAATCGAGATTGCTCCAAGTCTACGGGAAGAGCGCACGGAAACAACATTGGTATGGAACGGGAAAAACAAAGCGGTTGATCTCAAATGACGTCAATCGTCCCGAGTGCGAGGTTACGGACACGGGAGAGGCAGGGCACACATGAGGGTGGAACAGGGTTCTGTGTAGGCCCATGAGCGTCAGCATACTGAGAAAGATAAAGCTGGAAGACATACGATTGAGAATCTCAGTCGCCTCCCAGTCCATCTCCCGTAATACCTCCCTAAGCTCTCTGTACAGGTATCCTGCCCCTCCGGGCGGAAACCAGATTTTGAGGTTGTCACCGGGACGCCGTAGGTTCAGAACGAATGTTAACCGTTGGATAAGCTGTTCCCGGTGGTAACCCATGCCAATTCCCTTGAAGTCCTCGCAAACTGATGTACGCATCTCGGCAAAGCAATCGTAATCAAGAAGTATCCCCTCTGACCAGGTCATGATCAGATACGACGTGAGAATTCCAATATCGCCGAGTGCCCGAACTGTCCGGACAACGCCACGGTCGCGTCCTGACTTGAGGCCCCTGCAGGTAGGTGGCAGGGAAGGTCGGTCGTTTAACCACGACCAGGCGTGGGCGGGTATGAACGGCTGTAGATGAGGGATAGCTGCAATTTGGAGCAGCGTGTCAACCACACTCCCAGCAACCTCCTCCGTGTGCGAAGCTACAGAGATACCCGCCGCCCACTTGGAGATCAGGCCTTGGGCGTCCGCGGATTGTTCCTGTCCCCAATGTATGTAGGGTCCAACAAGTACTGCAGCACGAGGACTCCCATAAGTGCACATTTTCGATGCACTCAAGTCCCAGAGGGGTTCATGCGAGCACGATCCATTGGATTCTCGCTTTGTGAGGTTTAGGATTGCATCGAAAGGACCCGTATTCCCATCTTGTTCTTCCTGAACCGCGTACCAGAAGAGCAGATGAACAATCTCTGAACTCAGCCCGAACAGATATTGCAGTTGATACTTGGTCACGGTATTGAGTTTCCGGGTTATAAAGTCTAAAATCTCCTTGAGCTGTGCACTGGATCTCGGTCAGCAAGGTGGTGGATATCTGTCAGGCATGGTCACACCTCTCTTCAAAAATCATGGTTTTTGAGACATTACAACCAAGGTCGATGGCGATAATCAGAAGGCAGTTGATGATAACCAAGGGAGGAGGCAGGGGAGCTTGGGATAGATGATGAAGCGCAAAGGAGAGGTACGGAGAGGGTACTGGACCAGGTCCGCTCCTTTGGTATTCAGACCAGGAAAGCTTGGAAATGGCACGCGCAACCACGACGTGTTCGTGGTTGGCTGGTTTGTAGCCCCTCCACTCGATTGGTGCTTTGATTCCCGGACCTGTGGAGATTACCTCGTGAGTCATATGGAGAATTTGAAGACCGCTGAAATTGAGGTTGAGTGGGAAAACCCTTCTGTAACGCTGACGAATGCCCGAAAGGATGCTCGTCATTGGGTCTGCGATTGAGAGGTGAGAGCAGGCGAGGAAAAGGCACGTAGCAGATGCCTCCCCAAGCTCTTCCATTCCTTGTACGGCCACTGCGTTGTATTTGTTAACCTTAACGCAGTCGATGAGGATATCGAAGCAATCTGAAAGGAGGGCTGGGGTGAAGTCCACCAGTGTTGGCGTCATTGCAAGGAATTTGAGGGTCGGCAGGCGTATATCCTTTTCCAAGGACGTCTGAAGTATCCATGAAACGCACTGCGAGTCCAATGCACCCGCACGTTGGTTTAATCCATGGGCCTGGGCAGAGCGTGCGCTACGAATCCAACTGTGCACCCTGCGAGCAAGAGCGATGAAGGCTCTGACCATTGCTCGGATGAGCTGGTAGGCATCACAGGCCAAAAAGAACGGAAGGAAGAGGATATGCTTGAATAAGGTGAAGGCGGTTTGTTGCCAATCCCACCACCCGTACCACCCGCCTCCCCATTTGAATGGAGAGAGGCACCAAGACTTGTCAACAAAATTACGAAAGGCTGAATGAAGCAGGCGGAGGATGGCGGGGAGGATGTGATAGTGGATATGCCGGAGGATATGCGCCCAAGGGGTCTGATATGGGCAGCTCGCAGAGGCTGTCCCCGCGATAACGAAGAAAATGTAGAAGATGACCCCGAGCGCAGTGACACTGATGACAACCCATGCAACGGTCACGTTAATATCCCAAAGGTAGAGGGACAACGCGCAACCGAGCAGCAAGAGCGCAAATTGTAGCATCAGTGGCAAGGACTCCATGACGTGGTCGAAGTACCAAGCGATGATGCCGCCCAGTTTCCGTTGGCGATCCTGGCTGCGTTCCACGGCAGTCCCTCGCATGTCGGTCAATGCGTATCGATTCAGCCATTGCTTGCCGAGCATCGCGAGGAAGGCCGAGAAGAGTGAGGCAGCGAGACTAGCATATAGCATTGCTTGGACATGGATGGTTGTACGCGGAGCCCCGGTCCACTGAGGAAGAGAGGGGATATCACCGCCAAACGTAGTGTTATCCATCTTGTAAAGCATGACTCGGATGAGAGCGGCGGTGTCGTCGGTTGGGTCTGGCTGGAGCTGAGGATGGACCTGGATGATGAAGGCGCCGGTGACGGCGGAGAACAGACCGGCCTGAGACCCAAGTCAGTACATGCACACCCGAGGAATGTGCATAACCTACGAATATCAGTGTTGTATTCAGATCCTCGTCGTGCTTCTTCATAAAGTCCCTATCATACTCCTCGGCCTCCTTGCGATAACGCTCATAGAATTGGGCACGGAAATCTTCCTGCTGCAACATCCAGTCCTTTCCCTTTCTGTGAGGGGTAAACGACGATGACCGGCGGGACGTAAAGCCGAGCTTACCCATCCGCTAGGTGGCCGCCTAGTTCTCCGTTTCCATACCCCTTCAACACTCCTTCATGATCCCGGCCGCCATTGGGGACCAAAGGACTGGGGGGCTGGGATTCTCGCAAATCATTCTCCGATGCAGAGTTCTGCCATTTCATAGACCTAGGGTCCGTACTGTCAGGGAGGGAAGCGGCGAGAGCAGAGCATAACGTACTGCTCCCCTATTTTCCCGTTCCTGGTGCCCACAGGAGGGTGCTCGTCTGTATGGACCTGCCCTTTGGCTTCGGCTTCGGCTTCAGTGTCTCGACTGCAGGCAAGAACAAATCAGTCAAGGTATATAATGAGGAGTCGGAGTGCTCACTCCTGGACCGTGATCTCCAAGTTGGTATCCGCCATGATGGATTGTCTTGGTATGGTTAAGAGAGGGAAGGGAAGAGGTGAGGGGAGGAGCGACCCAGGTAGTGGGCGGCAGCTGAGCGCTCTGCCGCGAGGCAAATACATTCTCGTATACCGTGGGATGACAAAGTTCCCTGAGCAGAATGTCCCACACCACTTGTTCTTTACACCACTTCTCAAACGTTGATAGGCGGACGCCGCGTTCCACCCCAAAAGACACTGTTTCTCATGGAGCCGAGGATGATAGGCCCGGGGATCCGCACTGGCTTGAAACTGCGACCAGGATATCAGCTCGAGTATGGTGGCAGCTGTTCAATGTTCCAGCTTCAAGCACTCGGGACGCTCGCCGGGATCTCCAGCGTGGAAAGTGATATACTTTTTTCCTCGTCCATCGCCAACCCGGCGGCCGTTGGAGATAACCGGGTCCGCGGCGGTTCAACAGGCTTCAAGTTCAACGGTATTATAAAATACTGCCTCACGAATGGTCCGCTGTAGCCACCGTCATATTCTCGCCCGGGATCCAGTGAGGCTATCCCGGAGTCCACCCCCCGCCCGTCAAAGCTCTCGCACTCACTTGGCCACCACCCTCCCACTTTGCACATTTCTATTGTCATCGCTGCGCAGAAGGGGTATCCGAAGGCTCAGCGCTCAGCGCTCATCCTCAAGTCAACCACTTCCTGACCTCGACATCGGATGCGACCCGGTCGACAGAATAACTACCCTAGCAAGCTCTGTGTCCGCGCCTGGGTGCGGTGATGAAGCTTTCCGGTGGATAGCTTCCTCGGGAACGAGAACAAGGGGGATGTTCGTTTATGCCGTCAGGAGGCATACAGCTACGGGAAGTGCGAGGAAGTTGTATCCGCAAACCGTTCGGGTGACCTCAATCCCCTTGTCTTTCCGTTCCCAACCCTCACCGGTCGTGACCGTCCACCACGGACCCAGCCCGGTGTACGTATCGAGTCTCGCAAGCCCGGATGATTGTATCCGCTGCCCGCCTGCTTCCCCGTTTCTGTCCCCCCTCGGTACTCCGCCATGATCCTGGCTTTCCAGGGAAACAATAATCCAGCATTCAGTTGTCTAATGAGTCTTATAGACAATTTGGTTAGATAGGGGAAAAAACTAAGCAAACAAGGATGACACAAAACGTGGGCACGAAGGCAAGGATGGCGAAAAGGAAATTGTAATAAGTTTCCTTACTGGCGCGAATGGTACATGTCTACAATTTATAGCACACATGGATATCTTGCCACTCCCCCAAACGTCCGATTGTCAATTGACCCTCGCCAGCGCAACCCCACTGTACGGTCCCAAGGGATGCCATCGAAGCCGGCAAGTTTGTGTAAGCTAAAAGTAATCATCACTATGTGGTCTCCACCGATACACAACAGTCCGTAGATAATCGTCTCCCTCATTCAGAAGGGAGAGGGTACGTCGAAAGGCCAATTGAGAGAGAAGATACAACAAGACTAGATACCCTCTTCCTGGACCAGGATTTCCCCCCACAAGCTCACCCAACTCTACCTCACGGTCCACGTCGAATTCGGAGAGACTCGACAGCTTAACTTGTTCCAGCCGATGCCCGGTTTGCGGCCTTGTCTGACTAAACTGGTCAGTTGGTCTATGGGTTCCCATCGATTATACCGAACCACTCGGGGGGGGGGGGAGACGACAGGGATGTCCATCCTCAGACACAACGAGCGGAACAAGCCTTCAGTAAAGAGGGCATGCCATGGATTTGTTCGGAGCACCTCTGGATTCTCGATGGGAGTGAGAGGGATTTGGAAATTGCCTCGTTGGGGGGCGCCGTCAATGGTGAAGGATCTCGTTCTGCGATCTGTGATGCAAGGTCTCGTGGCGAAACATTGGGGATTTCAATGTCGGTGAACTGACTCCGACCCTTCGGGGTACGTGAGCGTGCGGCCACCTGAACCGGAACCGAAAACAACTCCAGAGGAACGAGCTGGGTGTCAAGGTGGAGCGCCAATATAGGTAGACGTGCGTGGCGACGACTAAGTCTTGCTCACGAGTACGATTCTCTAGTACTCTTGATAGAATTTCTTGCGGAAGCACATTGGCAGGTGTAAATATTTCCTTGAACGTTCTGCTCGCCCGCACAACCCTCTTGACCATCCTGTTTGATGTCAAGGGTCCTGACTCGACCAATTGTCCGGGTCACGAGCTGAGGCCATGGGTGTGCCCACCTCGAGATAAAATACCTGGATCTGCAGCTTTGAGTAAGTACGAATTGTGCGGCGCTGGGCCCTCTGCCAGTATATCTGTCGATGGTGAGCTGATTATAGGGACGAGAGGGGACAAGACGTGGTGAACGGTGGTCAAACTGCCATCAATGATCACGCGTCCGAGTCGCGTGCGGCTGTTTGAACTTTGACTAATTGACTTGCCCGCGCGTCACTGCCACCAGTAGCCAGGGAGATGACTCTAGCAGACCTCGTTGCGGATTCTGAAGACGAGGAATACCTCTTTCGCTCAAAAGGTCCACTCTCTTACCTCCCCCTCTCGGTTTAGACTCACCGCGACCTCCGTGCTTCTTCCAGACCTCTTTCAGCCACAGGAGACTACGAATCCACCACGATCTAATCTTCATACAACTGCAACTGTCATGGCCGCTAATGCTGCTGCTTCGACATCGAGAGGCGAGCCACGCACAGAGCCGGAGGCAACCACAAAGAAGTCTCGACCGAAGCCCAAGAAGAAGCCCCCGACAGGGTCAATCTATGCCGCTCCGTCTGCTCCTCCATCCGACTTTGCTCCTACTACGATTACCGCTCCGAGGACCGCCATCCCCACAGCACTACCGGAGTCAATCCTACCAATTGAATTACAACCCCAAGATATGCCACTTACCATCGCAGACCGAGCCAAATCTCGTGTCAGAGGCGCCAAGTCCAAGCCCGTTGCTCCAGATATCATAGAGGTACCCTCTGACGAAGATGAACGACTGCTCCGGTTGTCACCTCATCGTCCCAGAAAAGAGGACGTTCGTGGGCTCAAGAATCAACCCATCCCCAACCTGCCTCCCCCTTCAATCCACCCTTCTCAAGAATCTCTCGTTGTACCCACGTCTGATTACCAGCCCGCTCTTGCTGTTAGTTCTCAACTGCCGCCTTCCGATCCACCTTCAAGCACACTACCTTTACCCACTTCGACACCAGAATCTGCCAGGAAGCGGAGACAAGCGACTGGCACTGGTGATGCCGACGAATCTCCATTGAACCTCTCGAGGAAACGAAAGCGTCAACGTGTGGCTATGGACGATGGGGATAACGAAGTACACGTATTTTCACCCCGGGCTATAGCGACAACAGACCAACCTCCCAATTTCTTTGCGTCTTCGTCATCATCACTTCCCCCACCACCTGCTCCCATAGTCCTCGCAGAATCCAGGAAGAAGCCCGCGAAACGAAAGCGGCCCACTGGCGATGCACCCCTCCCCGAGGTCACTGATCCAGGGCCTCCGAAAGAAAAGAAGGGTCGACCCAAGCCCAGGAAGAAGTCTGGTGTCTATCCCGAGCCAAGCGAGGTTGTGGAACCACCGCCCGTTTCTGCATCTGCATCCCGGCCTAGGTCCGATGCCAGGGATACATATAAGAGTGCAGAGATCGTCGTCGACTCAGATGAAGAGGCGGGCCCACTTGTCCTGCCCCCTCCGCCTCGCCTCGCCGATTCCCAGTCACCACTCTCGGATCTCTCTGAACCAATCGACCCCGGACCGTCAAAGTCCATTACTCCATCAAGTAGTCGCAAACGTCTTATTCCGGAGGTGTTAATCACTACTGTGCCTACGAAACGAACCAGCTCCCCTCCGATCCGAGAGGTCGATGTGCCGGGCAATGCCGACAAGGATGGGGCCAACGGGAGCCCGAAAGGAAAGAAGAGGCAAAAGAAGGCTGTAGAGGAGGACTATTTTGAGGGCCTCGATGACGAACCTGAGGTGGCCCCCAAGAAAGGCCCCAAGGGCAAGGGCAAGGGCAAGGCGCCGCCGAAGGGTAAGGGCAGGACGAAACCTCAACACAGAGAAGTGGTAGACGATGAAGAGTTCGAGGAGGACCCTGCTGAGGATGCCGCCGGGGCGGGCAAGAAGGCGAAGAGCAAGGTAACGACGAAGGCGACTAGGAAAACGAGGTCCGTGAGATCGGGCAAGCCTCGTGTCGTGGATTCAGACGACAAAACACCGATGGATCCCCCAGTGAAGGACCCTGACGTGGCGTTGGTGGATAGCGAACAAACGGGCGACTCTTCGATGGCTCAGCAAAATATGAAAGAGGATAAGACTCCACCACCTCAGACCACAACGGTAAGCTTGAATTCAGTCCCGTTCCTGAAACCTCTTAATCTGCGGTTTTCAGGAGGGCCAAGAGAATACGCCGCCACGTCCCAAGCCTGTCAAATCCAAATCCAACCCAACTGTCACTCCATCCTCGGTGTCCAGAAAGACCCCTGCTCCTAGCTCTGTATCTTCCTTTGTCCGACTCAACTACGGCCACTCTCTTGCAAGTGAAGAAAAGCCCGCATCCATGGCGGAGATCATCAAGAAAGCCAACTCCGCTACAGGGACACCATCCGGGATCAAATCCTATTCGTCGTTCATGAAGGGTTCACGTTCCGCCCTCAGGAAGATCGCGCCGTTACATGCACGAAGAAAGACGCCCCCACCACTCCCGCCTAAACCTCCTCCACCGAAGAAGACGAAGAAGCAGCTGGAGCTGGAGGAAAAGTGGGAAGAGGAATTGGAGGAGACCATCGAGGGTTGGGCGGCGTTGTCCAGCCAGGAGAGGGAGGTATTGAGGAAGCAGAAGAGAGATATGGAGATGGGTTATGGCGAGGACTGGTGATTGTTTTTGCTCCATTTGGACTGTATTTCGGATCCGCGACAGCACTCTGCTCTGTATGCTATGTACTACCGTGAGACAGCTAATCATCCTAATTACGAGAAGACCACGGCAACCCTGATTTCGTCCCAATCTCCGACCCAGCCGGCAGGTGGACTGCTTGATACCCTTGCATCGATACCGCTCATAAAATTCGGATAATGATTTGCGGGAAGTTGACTCTGGATCTCCGACTCACCTGCCGACAAGGGTTTTCGTTATCCTACCCAAAATCGTGGGATTTCACGACTGTGCTCTCGTCTGCGATATGAGCTTTTTGTCCACTGTCATCCCCCAGAACTAAGATATCTCGAGATTCACCCCCACGATCTGTGCTGGTGTTGTACTCCGTTGTTCAAATACCAGTTGGTACAGTACCCGGATTACCTGGAGGCAAGAAGGTTTCGGAAAGACCTGGGTCCGCTTTCCGTATGGGCAGGTACGAAAGCCCCCGGGTTAAGGCTTGCGTTGGTTCTGGGATGGTGTCTGTGGATTCTCGCTTTTGTGTAGAACGCATCGTTCTCTGGCACCATGGTGACCATAGGTTCTCAGTGTTTCAGCCCTCACCCGGTCCGGATACTCTGAAATGACCGTAGAATCCTTGAAGCGATGCAGGTTATCACAAGAGAGTGAGCCTTGACATGACAGCGGTTCGAGTCACCGACGTGGGCGTCGGTGCTACGCCGCAGGTAGAGCGACGTGGATAAGTGCCTGTGTCGGTTGTACGGGGGACTAACTTCGAGAAAATATCTGGGACTTCGGGGGAATATCCGGGATTTCGGAGGAATATCTGGAACTTCGGGGGAAGATCTGGAACTTCGAGAGCATATCTGGAACCTCGAGGGCATATCTGGAACCTCGAGGGCA
>Ga0307515_10012894_pt1 | contig 15678 bp, 13 predicted proteins | sample 17_EM_MG_FD_194513 | JGI IMG/M metagenome (GOLD analysis project Ga0307515, IMG submission 194513) | Populus trichocarpa ectomycorrhiza microbial communities from riparian zone in the Pacific Northwest, United States - 17_EM | ecosystem: Host-associated > Plants > Roots > Unclassified | place... | reverse complement strand
TTGTTGCCGACCAGATCCCAATTGCCTTCGTCGGTGTAGAACTTGACGGCGAAGCCACGGACGTCGCGGGCGGTGTCCTTGGAGCCCCGCTCGCCCGCCACGGTGGAGAAGCGCACGAAGACCGGGGTGACCTTGCCGGCTTCCTGAAAGGGCGCCGCCCGCGTGTGCTGGGTCAACGGCGCGTCGCAGATGAAGTGGCCATGGGCCGCGGAGCCACGCGCGTGGACGATTCGCTCGGGGATGCGCTCGTGGTCGAAGTGGGTGATCTTCTCGCGCAGGATGAAGTCTTCGAGCAGCACCGGGCCCCGGGGACCGGCCTTGAGCGAATTCTGGTTGTCTGCGATGCGCACGCCGTGGTTGGTGGTCAGCGCCTGGCCGGAGGCATCGGCACGCGCACCTTCGAGCCGGTCGATGGTGGCGTTCAGGCTTTCGACCGCCGGAGCGCCGGTCTTGTCCGAGTCGTTGATTTCCGACAGCGTGCTGGCGCCGGGCCAGCGAGAGGCCGGTTCTGCGGTGGCCCCACGAGGCGGATCGATGCCATTCTCGAACCCGTGCTCGGCCGCCTTGTTGGCGTTGTGGGGCATGGCCGACGCCAGCTCTTCGGTGTGGCGCTGCTGTTGCGCAGCAGGCGAATCGTCGGTACCCGTTGCGGGTGACTTGGACGGGCCACTGTCGGTACGAGTCGGACTGTTGGTGGGCGAGGACTTGCGAGTGGCCATGGGTGCGGTTCCGTTGAAAGGGGCGCCGGGGCGGCGTCAGAGCCGAGAGCATTTGGTGTGCCTGAGCAGTGCGGCCCGCGGCACCGGAATTGCCCTGCGGTTCACTGGTTTGCGTCGAGGCATGCCTGCGCGTTGCATTCGGCGCCCTGCTGCCCGCACTCCAGCTGCGCTCACTTCTATGACCCACAGGAAGCAAGATGGATGAATCGATCAACCTGGCGATCTCTCGGCGCGAACTTCTGATCATTGGAGCCGCGTCGGTGACGGCGGCCCCTGCGTGCGCGGCCAACCAGCGTCCACCGGAACACCCACCCTTGCTGGGTTCCGAGCACATGGCCGGCGTTTCCCTCGACGTGAATGGCCAAGTGCACACGATCGAGCTGGACACTCGGACTACGTTGTTGGATGCGCTGCGCGAGCACCTGCATCTCACGGGAACCAAGAAGGGTTGCGATCATGGTCAGTGCGGCGCCTGCACGGTGATCGTCGACGGACGTCGCATCAACTCGTGCCTCTCGCTCGCCGTGATGAACGAGGGGGCGCGAATCACAACCATCGAGGGCTTGGGCAACCCTGCGCATTTGCATCCGATGCAAGCCGCGTTCGTCAAGCACGACGGGTACCAATGCGGCTACTGCACGCCCGGGCAGATCTGTTCGGCCGTCGCGATGCTCGACGAGGTTCGTCAGGGCGTGCCTAGCCACGTCAGTGCAGACCTCACCGCGCATCCGCTGCTGTCGGCAGAGGAGTTGCGCGAGCGAATGAGCGGAAACATTTGCCGCTGTGGCGCCTATTCCAACATCGCCGATGCGATCTCCGAAGTGGCCGGAGCGACGCCATGAAGCCCTTCACCTACGAGCGCGCGTCCACGCCCGCGCAAGCAGCTTCCGCTGTAGCGCGTCAGCCGACAGCCAGGTTCATCGCCGGCGGGACCAACCTGCTGGACCTGATGAAACTGCAGATCGAGACACCGGCGCATCTGGTCGACGTGAACGGACTGGGTCTCGACAAGATTGCACCCACGGCTGACGGCGGCCTGCGCATCGGCGCGATGATGCGCAACACCGATCTGGCGGCAGACGAGCGCGTGCGGCGCGACTACGGCGTGCTGTCGAGGGCCTTGCTGTCCGGTGCGTCAGGCCAGTTGCGCAACCGCGCCACGACGGCAGGCAATCTGTTGCAGCGCACCCGCTGCCCCTACTTCTACGACACCAACCAGGCGTGCAACAAGCGCCAGCCTGGCAGCGGATGCGCCGCCATCAATGGCGTCAGCCGCCAACTGGCTGTGGTGGGGTCAAGCCGCGCCTGCATTGCCACTCACCCGAGCGACATGGCGGTCGCGATGCGGGTGCTCGACGCCGCGATAGAGACGGTGCGCGCCGACGGGCGGCAACGGGTCATTCCGATTGCCGATTTTCACCGCCTGCCGGGCGATACGCCCCAGGTCGAAACGGTGCTCGAACCCGGCGAGCTGATCACGGCCGTCACTTTGCCGAAGCCGGCGGGCGGCACCCACATTTACCGCAAAGTGCGCGACCGGGCTTCGTATGCGTTCGCGCTTGTGTCGGTGGCCGCCATCGTGCAGCGCGACGGAACGGGCCGTGTCGCGCTGGGTGGTGTGGCGCACAAGCCTTGGCGTGTCGAAGCTGCAGATGCCGTGTTGCCCGAAGGTGCCAAGGCCGTGTCAGCGCGGCTCTTTGCCGACGCGCAGCCGACCCACGACAACGCGTTCAAGTTGACCCTGGCCGAGCGAACGATCGCCGCCGTCCTGTCACAAGCGAGGGCCTGAGCCATGAAGTTCGACACCCCCGCGACCACCAACCCCATCGACCAGCTGAAAGTGGTGGGCCAGCCCACCAGCCGGATCGACGGCCCGTTCAAGACGACGGGCACCGCCCCGTACGCGTATGAGCGCCACGATGTCGCCCCGAATGCCGCCTACGGCTACGTCGTGGGTGCCGGCGTTGCCAAAGGTCGGATCGCCTCAATGCACCTGGAGGCGGCGCGCGCCGCGCCCGGGGTCATCACGATCGTCACCGCTCGCAACGCCGGCCCGCTCGGCAAAGGCGACTTCAACACAGCCAAGCTGCTGGGCGGGCCCGAGATCGACCACTACCACCAGGCGATCGCCTTGGTGGTGGCCAGAACCTTCGAGCAAGCGCGTGCAGCGGCGCATCTGGTGCGCGTCGAATACGCGCGCACCGCCGGCAAGTTTGACCTCGCCGCGCAGAAGGCCACCGCCCAGCTGCCCAAGTCCATGGCATTCGGCGGCCCGCCGGAGTCGAAGGTCGGCGACTTCGAAGGTGCGTTCCTCGCAGCGCCCGTCCAGCTCGATGCCACCTACACGACCCCGGATCAGTCGCACGCGATGATGGAGCCGCACGCCACGACCGCGGCGTGGCAAGGCGACGAGTTGACGGTCTGGACCGCGAACCAGATGATCGACTGGAGCTGTGGTGACCTGGCCAAGACGCTGGGCATTCCGAAAGCCAAGGTGCGACTCGTGTCGCCTTTCATCGGCGGCGGCTTCGGTGGCAAGCTGTTCGTCCGCGCAGACGCGCTGCTCGCCGCACTCGGCGCACGTGCGGCCAAGCAACCGGCGAAGGTCGCGTTGCAGCGGCCGCTGATGATCAACAACACGACCCATCGGCCAGCGACGATTCAGCGCATTCGCATCGGCAGCACCAAAGACGGCAAGATCACCGCGATCGCGCACGAGAGTTGGTCGGGCGATCTGCCGGGCGGAAAAGCCGAGACCGCCGTGAATCAGACGCGCCTGCTGTACGCCGCCCCCAACCGACTGACCGCAATGCGGCTGGCGGAGCTTGATCTGCCGGAGGGCAACGCGATGCGCGCCCCCGGTGAGGCACCGGGAATGCTGGCGCTGGAAATTGCGATGGACGAGATGGCGGAGAAGCTGGGCCTGGATCCGATTGAGTTCCGTATCGCCAACGACACGCAGGTCGACCCGGAAAAGCCGAACCGCCCCTTCTCGCAGCGACGCGTCATCGAATGCCTTCGCACGGGTTCACAGCGATTCGGCTGGAGCCAACGCAACCCGCGGCCCGCGCAGGTGCGCGACGGGCGCTGGCTCGTCGGGATCGGCGTCGCGGCGGCTTTCCGCAACAACCAGGTCATGAAGTCGGCCGCTCGTGTGCGACTCGACAGCCGTGGCATCGTCACGGTCGAGACCGACATGACGGACATCGGCACAGGCTCGTACACCATCATCGCGCAGACCGCCGCGGAGACGATGGGCGTCTCGCTCGAGAAGGTCCTCGTGAAACTGGGTGACTCCAAGTTCCCTGTCTCGTCGGGCTCTGGTGGGCAATGGGGCGGCAACAGCTCAACCGCCGGCGTCTATGCCGCGTGCATGAAGCTGCGTGACGCGGCGGCCCAGAAGCTGGGCGTCTCGCCGCATGACGCGGTGTTTGCCGACGGCATGATCCGCGTGGGTGACCGGACAGTGTCACTGGCCGAGGCTGCGGGCACGGACGGCTTGGTGGTCGAAGACCACATCGAGTTCGGCGAACTCCAGAAGAAGTACCAGCAATCGACGTTCGGGGCGCACTTCGTTGAGGTCGGGGTGGACGCCGCCACCGGCGAGGTTCGCGTGCGCCGCATGCTCGCCGTCTGCGCTGCCGGGCGCATCCTGAACCCAAAATCAGCGCGCAGCCAGGTCATTGGCGCCATGACGATGGGTGTGGGCGCCGCGCTGATGGAAGAACTGGCTGTCGACAAGCGCCAGGGATTCTTCGTGAACCATGACCTCGCCGGCTACGAAGTGCCGGTGCACGCCGACATACCGCATCAGGATGTGATCTTCCTCGACGAGACCGACCCGATCTCATCGCCCATGAAGGCCAAGGGCGTGGGTGAGCTCGGCATTTGTGGCGTCGGGGCCGCCGTCGCGAATGCCATTTACAACGCGACTGGCATTCGTGTCCGCGACTACCCGATCACGCTGGACAAACTGCTGGATCGACTTCCGGCCGTGGCGTGACGGGGGTCTGACACCTGGCCCGGCGCTTAAACCAAACGGTGAAGGCTGCCTTGACGCCGGAATTGGCTTGAGATCCCTGATGCAGGCTCGTCACTTGCCAATACCGCTCGACATCAAAATCAGCAGGTGATCCATGGAATACAAACTGGCCTACAGGGGGCATGCGTTTGTCATCGAGGCGAGGCCATATGCCCAAGCTTGGCGAGGCCACTTTCAACTTCTCGATCAAGCCGATGTGCCGCCAGAGGGAGCGTCGACGAAGTGGGTGCCACTGACGCCCAGCTGGCTCACGCCCAAGGAAGCCGAAACCAATGCGACTGAAGCAGCACATGCCGCGATTGACGCTTTGGTAGACCAAACAGGCTGATCACGGACACGCGACCGAAGGCAGGAGACCATGAAACGTACGCCTCCAACCAACCGACGCAGCATCGACGATCGCAGGCAAGCCCTGCAGGATCAGCTCAAAGGCGCCGTGCTCGACCTCGTGAACCACATGGGCGGTGAACCCTTCTTCGTCGAGTTGAGCACGGACGCCGACGAAGCCTTTTACCTGGTGTTTGGCCCAGGCCACAGCATCAAGCGGTTTGCGGCTTCGTTGCCAGGGGATGCGCCCCATGACGTCGACGCCGGCGGCGAGTCGCCGTCAATACACTGACTCGCGCCGTGCAACCCTCAGCTCGTCATGCCGAACCGGCGCGTGGAAGCGCCAGGAAGAAGCGCAGAAATTCTGCGGATGCATCCGGTCCGCTGCAATCCGTGTAGGAACCACTGGCGTGGCCACCCGACCAGGCATGACCGGCGCCGTGCAAGGTCCATGATTCGATTTGCGGCTGACCGTCGGCGTCGGTATGTACCGTACGGCTGTAGCTTCGCCCGGCAGCAGACACGCCGCTGTCCGTGCGGGCGAACAGTTTGATGCTGTCGCCCGCTCTCTGGTAAGCGTCGAGCGCTTGTTGGACGATCTCGGTGCCATTTGATTGCTGCACCGTGTGGTCCCGATCACCATGGAAGACGATGATGGGAACGGCTTGAGCAGCCTTCCTGTTCGGTGTCGCGGTGACACTGGGCAGGTCCCTCAGCCCTGGCAGACCGCTGCGGCCGCCCTTCATGGCAGCCATCGCCGAGAGAACGTCATGGGCACTGCCGTAAGGCAATCCGGAATGAACGCCAACGGCCGCAAACACTTCCGGATAAGTCTCCCCAAGGACCACGGCCATCGCGGCGCCCGCCGACAGCCCTGCGACAAAGACGCGGCGCGGGTCTGCGCCGTGACGTGACACGATCTCGCGGGCAATGCCGGCAATCAACGAAGGCTCGCCCGCGTCACGCGCCTGGTCCTGCGTCTTGAACCAGTTCCAGCACTTCGATGAATTCGCGTGCGTGGCCTGCTCGGGATAGGCCACCAGAAAGCCTTGTTCTTCGGCCAGGCGATTCATCTGCGTGCCCGCGGCGAAGTCGTCTGCCGACTGGGTGCAACCATGCAGCATCACCACCAATGGCGGCGGCGTGTCCAGAATCCTGGTCGGCACATACAGCTTGTAAGACCGGGTACCGGCGTGATTGCTGAAAGTACACGTCTCGAAGGTCCCGGGTGCTTGCGCGGCACGACTGGACGGCCTGCGCTCGAATTGGCAATCGCCATCGTCTTCATCCCCGTTGACCACGCGTGCCGAGACGTCGATGAACGAATCGCCCGCGGCAGCAGGCGCGGCAGCCGAGGGCCTGACCGAAGCCAGTGCGCGCCGAATCGTCTCCATGACGCTTTGCATCGGGCCGGATGTGGCGTCCAGCCCGGCGGATTTGAGCGCGCGCTGAATCGTCTCGTCGATGTTGACGGCATCGAAGGCGGGAGCGCGTGGGTTGAAGGGTTTGGGCATAAGGCCTCAGTGTGTTGAAAGAATCAATGGATACGGTCGGACAGAGCCCGACGCACAGCGGGGCTCGCCTGGAAGGCGCCCAGTACCGTCACGGACTCGATGGCAGCGCGCGCAAGATCCGGGGTCACGTCGTCTGCAATGCGGGCAAGGCCAACCACCTGTACCTGCAGGCGTTGCCCCGCGGCGACCACCCGCTCCAGGTCTTCGCGGCTGTAGTGCTGCAGGCCGACCGTGAGGGTTCTGCGGGCCACGGTCTGTTTCACCGCATCGGCATGCAGCGCGAGCTGATTTCGAAGCGCGGTCCTGATGAGATCCGAGCGGTTGGAATAGAACCCCTCCTGCACCAAAAGATCGACGTGGCCGAGATCGACCACGCCGACATTCACCGTCATCTTTTCGGTCTCACCCGCCCGTTGTTTGGGTTGGAGTTCGCTGTTTTTGAGTTCGCTCATGCCATCCACCTGGATTCCAATTGGAATCTAATTGGAGCATATTTGAGGCTTTCGCGGTGCTTGGCACCGAAGACCACGTCACCGGGTCGTCTACCGAGACTGTGGGGGCCTGACATGGATTGGCGCCCTCGCCTGGCATGCGCGGACAGCCGATGCGACGCTTCTTTGTCTCAGCTGCCCAGCAACTCGCCCAGGGGCTTGAAGCCGTCGACGCGGTCGCAGGTCGCCTTGACGACCATGGTGATCGGCACGCCGAGAAGCATGCCCCACACACCCCACAACCATCCCCACACCAGCACCGCCACGAAGACGGCGAGCGGGCTGAGCCGGCTGGTTCGGCTGGTCAACCAGGGCGACAGCACGTAGCCCGAGACCAAGTGAATGGCGAAGCAGATGCCAACGACGATGAGCGCCATGTCCAAGGTCCCGAACTGCGTCAATGCCACCAGCATGGCCGCGACCGCAATCGCCAGCGAGCCAATGTAGGGGATCAGATTCAGCACCGCCGCCGCCACGCCCCACACCACCGGGTTTTGAAGCCCGATGCACAGGAACGCGAACCACGTGGCCACGCCTACCATCACACTGATGAGCACCTGCATCACCAAGTAGCGTTGGATCTGCTCGCTGATTTCGTCGAGCGCCTGGACAGTGATCTTCTTGTGACTCAAGGTGGGGCCGGCCATGCGGACCATCTTGCGTCGAAAGGTGCTGCCGGAGGCAAGAAGAAAGTACGTCAACATGAAGACGACAGCCGTCTGGCCCGCCATCGCAATCAAGCCCATCGTTCCGCTCAACAGGTAGTCCTGGATGTTGAACTTCGAATGCACCAACTGGACCTGCGTGACGCCCTTGGGCGAGGGCACATGGGCAGCCGCATTCTCATCGGCGGCCTTCTCGAGTTCGGTGGCTGCCTTTTGCACCTTGTCCAGTGCGCCCGGCCCGGTGCTGACGCGGCCTCGCAATGAGCTGCGCAACTTCTGCGCGGCCGTCGGAAGCGACTCGACCAGCTGCGTGGCGTCGTCTGCAAGAACATACGTGGCCCATCCCAGCCCGCCTACGACCCCGAGGACGATGACCGCAGCACTGATTGCGCGTGGAATTCGCACTCGCTCGAGCCAGTCAACCGCCGGCGACAGCGCATAGCTGAACATCAGGCTCAGCAGCAACGGAACGGCGACTGCCGCTGCCCAATGCAAGGCGTAGATGCAAAGCAGGATGGCGATCAGGGCAGTCGAGGCGCTGCGGACATCCACCGGCATGTGCAGCAACATTCGCGGCGGCTCGTCCTGCCCGCCTGGCGGCGCGGTGGGCCCTTCCGTCCCACTGGGTGTGTTGGACTGCATACTGATCCCTCGGCGCTGACGGTCTTTTCACTTTCACCCCGGCAGCTCATCGCCGACGGTGGTTCGAAAGTGTGGACTGCGCCGATTCCAACCACAGTCGGCGGCCGGTTGAAGTTCTCGTAGGACATCGACCCGTCATGCGCGCACGCCGCCAGTGACCGCAGGCAGCCGATCACTGTGGCGGCCCATCGTTGGGCCTGAACGTCCCGCCGCTCTTCAGGTGGCGCGCAACCAGACCGACGCCGTGGCCGGGGCATCTGGGGCCGTGCCCAGCCCGATGGGTGCGGGCACCAGGTTGACGATGCGGGTGAACAGCGCGCGGTAGGCCGCTTCGGGATCGTGGCCCGTCAACGGGTCGCGGTTGGTGGCGAACGCCTCGTCAAGATCGTGCCAGTCGTCGGCGGTGAGCACGCGTTCGGCCAGCGGCAGGACTTCGCGCTCTTCCAGCGCCATGTGGGCCAGGTAGAAGTCGACGTAGCGTGCGGCGGCCTGCTCGAACGCGTCGCGCCTCGATTCGCCCATCATCTCGAAGCCGAGCAACGCATGCTCCAGCTCGCGGATGCGCTGTTCGCCGCAGGCATGGTCCTGGTCCAACTTGTCCAGCAGGCTGCGGGCCAGCGGCGAGCGTGCTCGCAACTTGGGGAACAGCAGCTCCGTCTCCTTGCGGTGGTGGCGCTTCTCGGGAAACTCGTCGACATAGAACAGCATGGCCCGCAGCGCAGCGAAGTCAGGCAGCGTGCCTCGCCGCCGATGCTCGGCCAGCAGCAGCAAGAGCGAGCGCAGCATCGCGGCGAGGGCTGAGTGCTCGTCACGAAGGACGGTGACTGTCAACGGGGTCATGGCGATCTCCTTCGGCACAGCTTGACCGCATTGCCCGATGGCGCGCTTGTCGCAGATCAATTCATCTGCCATGCGAGCACGACATGATGTGCGCGCTGCCGCACAGTCGGCCGGCGCCAATCTGAGGACGATACGCGTCGGCTTGTCTGCAATCTCGGGATCCGCGCGCCGGTTGAGAGCCATCACGTCGTGTTCAACCCGCATCACCGGCCGGGCACTCGAGGGCGCCTGCACGGGTGGCCGCACCCAGGCTGGTCTGCGACTGTGATCATCGTCATCCAACAAGGGGTCCAACCATGCGCCGCATCCTCATCTTGTTTTGCGCCGCCGTCGCCGCGCTTGCGCTGGGGGGCTGGAACAGCGGCGACACCCTGGTGGCGGTCAATGACAAACCCGGCACGTTGGCGAGCGCGGCATCGTCGGCCAGCGGCCTGCGCAAAGGCGATTTCGGCCCCCCACAAGGCCCACCGATCCGGGCTGTGCTGACCAGCCCGCCGCAGGTGCCCGCAGCGCTCAATCGTTCGGCCCCGGCGAAGGTGATCGTCGAGCTCGAAGTGATCGAGAAGGAGTTGCCGATCTCTGAGGGCGTGACCTACACCTTCTGGACCTTCGGCGGCACGGTGCCCGGCAGCTTCATTCGCGTGCGTCAGGGCGACACCGTCGAATTCCACTTGAAGAACGCGCCCGACTCGAAGATGCCGCACAACATCGACCTGCACGGCGTGACCGGGCCCGGTGGCGGTGCCGCCTCCAGCTTCACGGCGCCGGGGCACCAATCACAGTTCAGCTTCAAGGCACTCAATGCCGGCCTGTTCGTCTACCACTGCGCCACTGCGCCGGTGGGCATGCACGTGGCCAACGGCATGTACGGCCTGATCCTGATCGAGCCGCCGGGCGGCTTGCCCAAAGTGGACAAGGAGTACTACGTCATGCAGGGTGACTTCTATACCGTGGGCAAGTACCGCGAGAAAGGCCTGCAGGCGTTCGACATGCAAAAGGCCATCGACGAGAAAGCGACCTACGTGCTGTTCAATGGCAGCGAAGGCGCACTGACCGGCGACAAGGCCATCAAGGCAAAGACGGGCGATACCGTGCGCCTGTTCGTCGGCAACGGCGGCCCGAACCTGGTGTCGAGCTTTCACGTCATCGGGGAGATCTTCGACAAGGTCTGGTTCGAAGGCGGCACGCATTTCCAGGAGAACGTGCAGACCACGCTGATCCCGGCCGGCGGTGCGGCGATGATGGACTTTCAGGTCGAGGTGCCTGGCAGCTACGTCCTCGTGGACCACTCCATCTTTCGCGCCTTCAACAAGGGCGCGCTGGCGATCCTCAAGGTCGAGGGACCCGAGAACCTGGCCATCTACAGCGGCAAGGAGGTCGACGAGGTCTACATCGGCGACCGCGCGCTGCCCAACGTGGCTGCGGTGACCACGGCCGCCGAGGCCGCGAAGGCCGGCGCGCTGACTGTCGAAGAACAGGTCAAGGCCGGCCAGGCACGCTTCGCCGGGACCTGTTCGACCTGCCACCAGGCCAACGGTGCCGGGTTGCCGGGGGTGTTCCCGCCGCTGGCCAGGTCCGACTGGCTGGCAGCCAACCCGAAGGCGGCCGTTGACGTGGTGCTGCATGGCTTGAGCGGCCCGGTCAAGGTCAATGGCCAGGACTACAACTCGGTGATGCCGCCAATGAATCAGCTCACCGACGACGAGATCGCCAACATCCTGACCTACGTGTTGAGCAGCTGGGGCAACCCGGGTGGCAGGGTGACGAAAGCCGAGGTCACCGAGCGGCGCAAGGCCGCAGCCGCGGTTGCCGCCGCCCATTGAGCCACCGCCGCACGCCATGCGTTGCTTCGTCGCACTGCTGTCGTTGACGCTTGGCACCGCCGGCGCGCAGGGTGCTGAGGCCGTCTACGTGGCCCTGCCCGGCGGCGAACTCGTCTCGGCGCTGAAGTACGAAGACAGCGGCGGCCGCCTGCGCATCGCGCCGTTCGCATTGATGAGCTTGCCGGTCACGAACGCCGATTTCCTGGCCTTCGTGCGCCGGCACCCGCAATGGCGTCGCGACGCGGTGGCTGGCGTCTTCGCCGAGTCGCGCTATCTGCAGCTGTGGGCCGGGCCGGCCCAACTGGGGCCGAAGGCCTTGGCACAGCAGCCGGTGGTCTGGGTCAGCTGGTTTGCGGCCAGCGCGTACTGCCAGGCGCAAGGGGCGCACTTGCCGACCTGGTCGCAATGGGAATACGCCGCCGCGGCAGACGAACTGCGCACCGACGCGCGCAGCGACCCCGCCTGGCGCGAGCGCATCCTCGCGTGGTATGCGCAGCCGTCGACCCACGCCCTGGCTGCTGTCGGCTTGCAGCCACCCAACGTCTACGGCGTGTACGACCTGCACGGCCTGGTCTGGGAATGGGCCGAAGACTTCTCGGCCCTGCTGGTATCAGCCGACAACCGCGACCAGGGCGATCCCGACCGGCTGAAGTTCTGTGGCGCCGGCGCCTTGTCGATCAACGACCGCGACAACTACGCGGTGCTGATGCGGGTGGCGATGCTGTCGTCGCTTGAGGGTGCCGACGCCACGGCCAATCTTGGCTTTCGCTGCGCGCACTGAAAGGTATCGCCATGCACCGTTTGATTGCTCTGCCACTGATTCTTGTCACCGCGATTGCCGCACTGGCCACCTCTGCGCCCTTGCCGCGAGACTCGATCTACCAGCTTGACGCATCGCTCACCGACCAGTCCGGGCGCCGCCTGACGCTCGCCTCGAAACGAGGCACCCCTCAATTGGCGGTCATGTTCTACACGTCGTGCAAGTTCATCTGCCCGACGATCATCGACACCGTGTTGGACATCGACCGCAAGCTCACACCTGCCGAACGGCAGCGGCTCGGCGTGCTGCTGATCAGCCTCGACCCGCTGCATGACGACCCTCGCACGCTGAAGGCAGTGGCCGACAAGCGCAGCCTCGACCTCACCCGTTGGACCTTGGTGCAACCGAAGTCGACCGATGTGCGCTCCATCGCTGGCCTGCTCGGTGTTCGCTACCGGGTGCTGGCCGACGGCGAGTTCAACCACACCGGTGTCTTGGTGCTGCTTGACGCAGAGGGCCGGATCATCTCGCGCAGCACGACGACGGGTGGGTCGGCAGATCCGCAGTTCCTGGACCGTGTGCGAACGACGCTGGCCGAGCCTGGATCGAAGTAACCTGAAATGGCTGCCAGCGTCGACGTGCTGCGCCCTCTGAAGGCAGACCCGGCCACGCGTGAGCTGGTCGGGTTCACGCGGACAAGGTGGGTTCGTTCGGCTGCGGGCCCAACGCCTTGGTCAGGCGAACTTCGCCGTACTCCCTGCCCTCTTCGTCGACCCTGGTGAAGCCGAGGCTGGTCGCCAGGGCCAGCATCGCGCGGTTCTCTCGCAGCACCCAGCCCACCAGCCGCGGTGTGCCCGCGGCTTGCGCGTGCCGGATCAGGTGGTCCATCAACAGGCGACCGAGCCCCTTGGTCTTCAGGTCGCTTCGCACGCTGATCGCGAATTCGGCCTCGGTGTTGTCCGGGTCGCGCACGGTGCGCGCCACGCCCAGCGTTTCCGGCTGGCCCTTGTCGTCGGTCGCCACCGCGATGAAGGCCATCTCGCGGTCGTAGTCGATCTGCGTCAGGCGGGCCAGCTCGCTGCGCGGCAGCTCACGCCGGGTCTGGAAGATGCGCATGCGGATGTCTTCGGGGTCCAGCCGCTGGATGAAGCGCAGGTGCTGCGCTTCGTCTTCCGGGCGGATGGGCCGCAGCACGATGTCGCGGCCGGCCCAATGCAGCGTCTGCTCCCATTCGGTGGGATACGGCCGGATCGCGAACCGCTCGGCGCCGGCCACCGGCTCTTTCGCCAAGCGGATGCGCGCGTCCAACGCCAACACGCCCTTCTCGTCGGCCCACAGCGGGTTGATGTCCAGCTCGGCCAGGTGCGGCAGGTCGGCCAGCATCTGCGACACCGCGATCAATACATCGTGCAAGGCCTGCGCGTGGACGGGCGGGTGGTCGCGAAAGCCGGCGAGCAACCGCGCCACGCGTGTGCGTGACACGAGGTCGCGCGCGAGGCTGCGGTTCAGCGGCGGCAGCGCCACGGCGCGGTCGGCTGTCACCTCGACTGCCGTGCCACCCTGGCCGAACAGGATCACCGGGCCGAACAGCGGGTCGATGCTGGCGCCGACGATCAGCTCCTGCGCATGCGGGCGATGCGCCATCGCCTGCACGCTGAAGCCGGTGATGTGGGCCTTCGGCTGTGCCTGGCGCACCGTTTCGAGCATGGCAGTGGCTGCGTGCTCCACGGCGGCTTCGTCGGCCAGGTCCAGCCGCACGCCACCGACATCCGACTTGTGTGTGATGTCCGGCGAGATGATCTTCAGCGCCACCGGGAAGCCCACCTCGGCGGCGCACCGCACCGCCACGGCCGCGTTTGGCGCCACGGCGACCGTGTGCACCACCGGCACGCCGTAAGCGGCCAGCACGTCCTTGGCCTCGCCTTCGGTCAACCACTCGCGCCCCTGCGCCAAGGCAGCGTCGACGCAGGCTTGTGCACTGGCATGGTCAGGCACCGGGTTCTCGCTGGCCGATGGCGCCTCCATCAGCGCCTCCTGGTTGCAGCGGTAGGTCTGCAGCATCGCGAAGGCGCGCACCGCTTCTTCCGGCGTCGGGTAGTCGGCCGCACCGGCACTTTCGAAGCAGCTGCGGGCCTCGGCCACGGCAGCGCTGCCGAGCCAGCAGCTCATCACCCGCCCCGGCGCGGCCCGCACCAACGGCGCGCAGGCTCGCGCGATGTCGCTGCTGGGCACGATCGCGGTGGGCGAATGCAGAAACAGCACGGCCCCGGCCGACTCATCGGCCAGCAACGCCGTCAAAGTGGCGACATAACGCTCGACCGGTGCATCGCCGATGATGTCGAGCGGGTTGGCACGCGACCAGTTGGACGGCAGCACCGTATCGAGCTGCTTCACCAGCGCCGGCTTCAGCTCGGCCAGCGACACGTTGTGCATCGCGGCTGCGTCGGCCGCCATGACCCCGGCACCGCCGCCGTTGGTCATGATGCTGAGCACAGGGCTGCGGTTGCCGCGAAAACGCGCCAGCGTTTCAGCGGCGGTGAACAGGTCTTGCAGCGTGTCGACGCGCAGCATGCCGGCGCGGCGCAAGGCGGCGTCGAACACCACGTCGGCACCGGTCATCGCACCGGTGTGCGAGGTGGCCGCCTTGACCCCGTTGCCGGCCCGCCCGGCCTTGACCACGATGACCGGCTTGTTGCGCGCCGCCGCCCGCGCGGCCGACATGAACTTGCGCGGCGATTGCACCGACTCGATGTACAGCAGGATCGCGCGTGTGCGGGCGTCGCTGGCCAGGTAGTCCAGCAGATCGCCGAAGTCCACATCGCAGTGCTCGCCGATCGACACCATGTGCGAAAAACCGATCGCCCGGCTCTGGGCCCAGTCCAGCATCGCCGTGACCAGCGCGCCCGACTGCGAGACAAAAGCCAGCTCGCCGGGTTCGGCGCCGATGTGGGCGAAGCTGGCGTTCAGCCCCACATGCGGGCTCAACAGCCCGATGCAGTTGGGGCCCAGCAGCCGCAGCAGGTGCGGGCGCGCGGCGTCCAGCGTCGCCTGTTTCTGCGCCGCGCTCAGCCCGGCGGTGACGATGATGGCCGCGCGCGTGCCCATGGCGCCCAGCTCGGCAATCAGCGTCGGGACGGTCGCCGGCGGCGTGCACAGCACGGCCAGCTCCGGCGCCGCGGGCAGATCGGCGGTGCGGGCGAACACCGGCACGTCACCAAGAACGGCGCGCTTCGGGTTCACCGGGTAGAGCGCCCCGCGGAAGCTGGCTTTCAGGTTGCGCCAGACGGTGGCGCCCACGCTGCCGGCCCGATCGGAAGCGCCGAACACCGCGACCGAAGTCGGGTTCAGCAAGTGGTCGAGATGGCGAATCGTCAAGGCAGTCTCCCGGCGTGGAACGCCATGATGGCCAAGGCCCCGCGTGCCGGCTTGATCAGGGTCAAGCCCGGCCGGCGCGCAACTGGCAGGCTACGCCGGTTGGCAGCCAAGGGCACACAGGCAGCTCGAATTTCTGGGGGCAGCCGGCACCGTCACCGGCTCCAAGTACTCGAATCGGCCTGCGGCGACGCGCCAGTGGGGTGCGGCTCGAAGGTCCAGCACCTGTGGCTCACGCCACCGGATCGCCGCGCAAGATGAATTGGCGCCGATCGTCGAGCGCGACGCGGATCGCCATCTGACCGACTTCATTGATCGAAACGGGATTCAATGCGAAGTCGACAACAGTGGCGCCAAAGATGGTGTCGCCAAGGCCGATGACCCTGTGCCGGGTCGGATCTGCACCCGTATAAATGCCGAGTTGCCCGCCTGCGGGCGTTCCATAGAAGGCGACCGGCCCGGCGTTGTTGATCAGGACGCCGC
>Ga0307515_10012893_pt1 | contig 15679 bp, 15 predicted proteins | sample 17_EM_MG_FD_194513 | JGI IMG/M metagenome (GOLD analysis project Ga0307515, IMG submission 194513) | Populus trichocarpa ectomycorrhiza microbial communities from riparian zone in the Pacific Northwest, United States - 17_EM | ecosystem: Host-associated > Plants > Roots > Unclassified | place... | reverse complement strand
CGACATGCGCGCGACCATGAAGATGCCGGCCGTCACCATCGTCGCCGCGTGGATCAGCGCCGAGATCGGCGTCGGGCCTTCCATCGAGTCGGGCAGCCACACGTGCAGCGGGAACTGCGCGCTCTTGCCCATCGCGCCGATGAACAGGCAGATGCAGGTGACCGTGATCAGCAGCCATTCGCCGCCGAACAGCGGCAGCGGGAACGCCAGCTTGGCCAGCGCCGGGCCCTGCGCAAAGGCCTGGCCGTAGTTCAGCGTGTTCGCGAACGCGACGATCAGGCCGATGCCGAGAATGAAACCGAAGTCGCCGACGCGGTTGACCAGGAAGGCTTTCATGTTCGCGAAGATCGCGGTCGGCCGCGTGTACCAGAAGCCGATCAGCAGGTAGGACACCAGGCCCACGGCTTCCCAGCCGAAGAACAGCTGCAGGAAGTTGTTGCTCATCACGAGCATCAGCATCGAGAACGTGAACAGCGAGATGTAGCTGAAGAAGCGCTGGTAGCCCGGGTCTTCTTCCATGTAGCCGATGGTGTAGATGTGCACCATCAGCGAGACGAAGGTGACGACGCACATCATCATCGCGGTCAAGCCGTCGACGAGAAAGCCGATCTCCATCTTCAGGCCGCCAACCTGCATCCACTCGTAGATCGTGGCGTTGAAGCGTGCGCCGTCGAGTACCGCCAGCAGCGTCTGGATCGAGATCGCGAGCGAGATCGCCACACCGATGCAGGTGATCCAGTGGGCGCCGCTGCGGCCGATCTGCTTGCCGAACAGGCCGGCCGCGATCGCGCCGACCAGCGGTGCCAGCGGCACCACCAACAGCATGTTCTGGGAAAGAGTTGCTGACATGTCAGGCCTTTCGCCGGGCCGTCCCAAGGAAGGCCTGCGCCCCCTCGGGGGGTAGCGAACAAATGTGAGCTTGGGGGTTGTCCATCCTCAGCCCTTCAGTGCGTCGAGCTCGTCGACATTGATCGTGGCGCGGTTGCGGAACAGCACGACCAGGATCGCCAGGCCGATCGCCGACTCGGCCGCCGCGACGGTGAGGATGAAGAACACGAACACCTGCCCCGCCATGTCGCCGAGGTAGTGCGAGAACGCGACGAAGTTCAGGTTGACGGCGAGCAGCATCAGCTCGATCGCCATCAGCAGCACGATCAGGTTCTTGCGGTTCAGGAAGATACCGATCACCGACAGCGCGAACAGGATCGCCCCCAGCGACAGGTAGTGCCCCAGCGTCAGGGCGCCGAATGCCAGGTTCATTTCTTTTCTCCTGCGACAGGCGCTGCCGGGGCGTCGGTGGCCGGCACCGGGTCCGGCGCTTCGATGAAGGCGTCCATCTTCACGAGGCGCATCCGGTCGGCGGCGCGCACGCGCACCTGGTCCGACGGGTTCTGGTACTTCGAGTCCTTGCGGCGACGCAGGGTCAGCGCGATCGCCGCGATGATCGCGACCAGCAGCAGCACCGCGGCGATCTGCAGCGGGTACAGGTAGCGGGTGTAGACCTCGATGCCCAGCAGCTTGGTGTTGCCGAGCTTCAGCGCGGCCGCGTCGGCGATGGGGGCGTCGGTCACGCGGAAGCCGGGCAGCAGCACCGCGGCCATTTCGAGCGCGATGACGACGGCCACCAGCGCGGCGATCGGGAAGTGCTTCCAGAAGCCTTCACGCAGTTCTTCGGAGCCTACGTCGAGCATCATCACGACGAACAGGAACAGCACCATCACCGCGCCGACGTAGACGAGCACGAGCACGATCGCGAGGAACTCGGCGCGCAGCAGCATCCACACGCAGGCCGCGTTGAAGAACGCGAGCACGAGGAACAGCGCTGCGTACACCGGGCTACGCGCGGTGACGACGCGAAACGATGCAAACAGCAGGACGCCTGAAAAGACGTAGAAAAGCGCAGTGTTGATGTCCATGTTCTTGTCAGGCGCGAGGCTCCTCACCTCGCTGCCAGCACGCTGTGCGACCGTGGCCGCTCAGCGGTACTTGGCGTCCGCCTCCTTGGCTTTGGCGATCTCGCTCTCGTAACGGTCGCCCACGGCGAGCAGCATGTCTTTGGTGAAGTACAGGTCGCCGCGCTTTTCACCGTGGTATTCGAAGATGTGGGTCTCGACGATCGAGTCGACCGGGCAGCTCTCTTCGCAGAAGCCGCAGAAGATGCACTTGGTCAGGTCGATGTCGTAGCGCGTGGTGCGGCGCGAGCCGTCGTCGCGCACCTCGGATTCGATCGTGATCGCCAGCGCCGGGCAGACCGCTTCGCACAGCTTGCAGGCGATGCAGCGCTCTTCGCCGTTTTCATAGCGGCGCAGCGCGTGCAGGCCGCGAAAGCGCGGCGACAGCGGCGTCTTCTCTTCGGGGAACTGCACCGTGATCTTGCGCGACCAGAAATGCCGGCCGGTCAGGGCCATGCCCTTGAACAGCTCTCCGAGCAAAAAGCTCGAGAAGAAGTCTTTGACAGGTGATGCGGTGGTGGCCATGTGTGCGCCTCTCACTTCCAGATATTCCAGGGGGACTGGATCCACAGCCCCACCACCACCAGCCACACCAGCGTGACCGGGATGAAGATCTTCCAGCCCAGACGCATGATCTGGTCGTAGCGGAAGCGCGGGAAGCTCGCGCGCACCCACAGGAACACGGTCACGACGCAGAAGGTCTTGGCGAACAGCCAGAACCAGTTCCAGAACCACGAGGTGTGCTGGATCCATTCGGGTGTCGTCATGCCGACGAAACTGAACGACACCGGCGCATACCAGCCGCCGAGGAACATGATCACCGCGATCGCCGAGATCAGGATCATGTTGGCGTATTCGGCGAGGAAGAACATCGCGAACGCCATGCCCGAGTACTCGACCATGTGCCCGGCGACGATCTCGGATTCGCCTTCGACGACGTCGAACGGATGACGGTTGGTTTCGGCCAAGCCCGAGATGAAGTAGACGACGGTGATCGGCAGCAGCGGCAGCCAGTTCCACGACAGGAAGGTCAGCCCGCGATCGGCGAGCATGCCCTTGCCCTGAACGAGCACGATGTCGGTGACGTTCAGGCTGCCGCTCACCATCAGCACGACGACGAGGCAGAAGCCGATCGCGATCTCGTAGCTGACCATCTGCGCCGACGCGCGCAGCGCGCCGAGGAAGGCGTACTTCGAGTTCGAGGCCCAGCCGGCGATGATCACGCCGTAGACCTCGACCGAGGTGATCGCCATCAGCAGCAGCAGGCCGGCGTTGAGGTTGGACAGTGCCGCATCGGGCCCGAACGGGATCACGACCCATGCGGCCAGCGCCGGCATGATCGTCATCACCGGGCCGAGGAAGAACAGGCGCTTGTTCGCCGCGGTCGGGACGATGATCTCCTTGAAGATCAGCTTCACCGCGTCGGCGATCGGCTGCAACAGGCCGAGCGGGCCGACGCGGTTCGGGCCCGGGCGGATCTGGCTCCAGCCGATGGCTTTGCGTTCCCACAGGGTCAGGTAGGCCACGCAGATCATCAGCGGCAGAACCAGCGCGACGATCTTGACGATGGACCAGACCACCGGCCACACCGGGCCGAGGACCGAGCTGCCGAACGACGTGATGGTGTCGAGCATGGTCAGGCCTTCTCGACAGTGAGAGCGCCGAACATCGCACCCAGCGACGCCGTGTCGGCATGGCCGGCCGGCACGCGCACCGCGGTGGCGGCGAGCGTGGCGTCGAGCTGCGCCGGCAGCACGGCCTGGGCGCTGCCTTGCGACACGCGGACCTTGTCGCCGGCGTTCAGCCCGAGGCTGGCCCACAGCGCCGACGGCAGGCTCGCGACCGGCGCGCGCGCATCGGCGGTGAGTTGCAGCGAGGTCGCACGGCGCACCAGCGAGTCGGTCGCGTAGATCGGCACATCGGCCACACGTTCGAACGTCGGCTCGAGGCCGTTGGCCGGCGATGCAGGAGCCGCTGCTGGCGCTGGCGCGCTCGCGTTGCTCAGGCGTGGCGCGATGCTGGCCGGGTCGCCCAGCGCCTCGGCACGCACCTCTTCGGACGTCTCGAAGTCGAAGCCCTTCAGCCCGAGCATGTTGCCGAGCACGCGCAGCACCTTCCAGGCCGGACGCGTTTCGACCAGCGGCTTCACGACGCCGTGGAAGCTTTGCACGCGGCCTTCGGCATTGACGAAGGTTCCCGAGGTTTCGGTGAACGGCGCGATCGGCAGCAGCACGTCGGCCACATCACGCGCGGCGCTCTTGAACGGCGTCAGCACGACGACCATCTCGGCCGCATTCAGCGCAGCGCTCGCCGCGGCCGCGTTGGCGGCGTCGAGCGTGGGCTCGACGTTGAGCAGCACGCAAGCCTTCAGCGGCGCGCCGCCATCGGCCCCCAGCATCTGGCCGGCGTTCAGCCCGTCGCTCTGCGGCGCGGCACCGACGAGTTGTGCGCCGACGCTGTTCGCCGCCTCGGTGAGGTACCCGACGCTCGCGCCGGTCTGTGCGGCGATCCAGTTCGCGATCGACCGCAGGCTGCTCGCCTGCGGGTGCTGGGCCGCGGCGTTGCCGAGCAGAATGGCCTTGCGCTCGCCGCTGAGCAGCGACGCGGCGATGGCCTTGGCAGCCTCAGTGGCCTGGCCCTGAGCCGGCGCAGCGACTTGGCTGCTCTCGCCCACGGCCGTGGCCACATCCGCGAGCGCTTGCAGCCAGCCACTCGGTGCGACGCTCTGCATCGAGGTCATCGTGATCAGCCAGTCGTCATGCGCGGCGTTGATGCTGTGAACCTTCGCACCCTTGCGTGCAGCCTGGCGGATGCGCTGCGCAAACAGCGGGTGATCCTTGCGCAGGAACGAACCGACGACGAGCACGCGTTGCAGGGTCGACAGCGACGCGATCGAGGTGCCCAGCCAGCGCACGCCACCGCCGGTCGCCGAGAAATCGGCGTGCCGCGTGCGATGGTCGATGTTGTCGTTGCCCATCCCGCGCATCAGCTTCGCGAGCAAATGCAGTTCTTCGACCGTGCTGTGCGCCGAGCCCAGCGCGCCGATGCTCTTGGCGCCGTGATCGACGCCGATCTGCGTCAGCCCGCGGGTCACGTATTCGAGTGCGGTCGGCCAGTCGACCGTCTTCCAGGTGCCGCCCTGCTTGATCATCGGCGCGGTCAGACGCTCGGGGCCGTTCAGCGCTTCGTACGAGAAGCGATCGCGGTCGGCGATCCAGCATTCGTTGACGTCTTCATTCTCGAGCGGCACGACGCGCATCACCTGTTGGTTCTTGACCTGAACGATCAGGTTCGCACCCGTGCTGTCGTGCGGGCTCACGCTCTTGCGGCGCGACAGTTCCCAGGTGCGGGCGCTGTAGCGGAACGGCTTGCTCGTGAGCGCACCGACCGGGCAGACGTCGATCATGTTGCCGGAGAGTTCGGAGTCGATCGTCTCGCCGACTACTGTAGTGATCTCGGAGTGCTCGCCGCGATGGATCATGCCCAGCTCCATCACGCCGGCCACTTCCTGGCCGAAGCGCACGCAGCGGGTGCAATGGATGCAGCGGTTCATCTCTTGCATCGAGATCAACGGGCCGACGTCCTTGTGGAAGACGACGCGCTTGTCTTCGCTGTAGCGCGTGCTCGAGGCGCCGTAGCCGACCGCCAGGTCCTGCAGCTGGCACTCGCCGCCCTGGTCGCAGATCGGGCAGTCGAGCGGGTGGTTGATCAGCAGGAACTCCATCACGCCCTGCTGGGCCTGGAGTGCCTTCGCGCTCTTGGTACGCACGATCATGCCCTGCGTGACCGGCGTGGCGCAGGCCGGCATCGGCTTCGGCGCCTTCTCGACGTCGACCAGGCACATGCGGCAGTTGGCCGCGATGCTGAGTTTCTTGTGATAGCAGAAGTGCGGGATGTAGGTGCCGGCCTTGTCGGCGGCATGCATCACCATGCTGCCTTCGAGCACTTCCACCTTCTTGCCGTCGAGTTCGATTTCGATCATTTTTTAGACTGCCATCGCTTGTGCAGAGACCGCGACCTTCGGCGTCTTGTGCTCGATGAGGTGGACGAACTCGTCGCGGAAGTGCTTGATCATCGCGCGCACCGGCATCGCCGCCGCATCGCCGAGTGCGCAGATCGTGCGGCCCTGGATGTTGTCGGCGACCGAGTTCAGCAGATCGATGTCTTCCATCCGTCCCTCGCCCTTCGCGATGCGGTCGACCATGCGGAACAGCCAGCCCGTGCCTTCGCGGCACGGCGTGCACTGGCCGCAGCTTTCGTGCATGTAGAAGTACGACAGGCGCAGCAGGCTCTTGACCATGCAGCGGCTGTCGTCCATCACGATCACCGCGCCCGAGCCCAGCATCGAGCCGGCCTTGGCGATGCTGTCGTAGTCCATCGTCAGCTCGTTCATGATGGACGCCGGCAACACCGGCGCCGACGAGCCACCGGGGATCACCGCCTTCAGCGTGCGGCCGGGCCGAACGCCGCCGGCGAGCTCCAGCAGCTTGCTGAACGGGGTGCCGAGCGGGATCTCGAAGTTGCCCGGCTTCTGCACATCGCCGACGACCGAGAAGATCTTGGTGCCGCCGTTGTTCGGCTTGCCGATCGCGAGATACGGTGCGCCGCCGTTGCGGATGATCCACGGCACCGCCGCGAAGGTTTCGGTGTTGTTGATCGTCGTCGGCTTGCCGTACAGGCCGTAGCTGGCCGGGAACGGCGGCTTGAAGCGCGGCTGGCCCTTCTTGCCCTCGAGCGACTCGAGCAACGCGGTCTCTTCGCCACAGATGTAGGCGCCGAAACCATGCGCGGCATGCAGCTGGAAGCTGTAGCTCGAGCCGAGGATGTTGTCGCCCAGATAGCCCGCGGCGCGCGCCTCTTCGAGCGCCGCCTCGAAGCGTTCGTAGACCTCGAAGATCTCGCCGTGGATGTAGTTGTAGCCGACCTTGATGCCCATCGCATACGCCGCGATTGCCATGCCTTCGATGACGATGTGCGGGTTGAACATCAGGATGTCGCGGTCCTTGCAGGTGCCGGGCTCGCCTTCGTCCGAATTGCAGACCAGGTACTTCGCGCCGGGGAACTGGCGCGGCATGAAGCTCCATTTGAGCCCGGTCGGAAAGCCCGCACCGCCGCGGCCGCGCAGGCCCGAGGCCTTGACTTCGGCGATGACCTGATCCGGCGTCATGCCCCGCGCCTGCCCATCCACTTCGCCGGCCTCGAGGATCTTGCGCAAGGCCTGGTAGCCGCCGCGCGCCTCGTAGTCCTTCAGGCTCCAGTTCTTGCCGTCCAAGCCGTCGTAGATCTGCGCGCCGATGTGGCGGTCGTGAAAGCAGGTCTCGGTGCCCGAGGCCTGAAACTTTGACAAGTCCAATTGCGGGTTCATGGCTTGGCCGCCTTCAGTGTCTCGACGAGCTCATCGAGACGCGCGTTGCTCATGAAGCTCACCATCTGGCGATCGTTGACCAGCATCACCGGCGCATCGGCGCAGGCGCCCAGGCATTCGCTCTTCTGCACCGTGAACAGGCCGTCAGCCGTCGTGCCGCCCTCGTCGACGCCGAGTCGGTGGCACAGGTGGTCAAGCGCCTGCTGGCCGTCGCGCAGCTGACACGGCAGGTTGGTGCAGACGTTGAACTTGTAGCGCCCCAGCGGCTGCTGGTTGTACATGTTGTAGAAGGTCGTGACCTCGTGCACCGCGATCGGCGGCATGCCGAGGTACTCGGCCACCCGCTTCTCGCTCTCGCCGGAGACGAAGCCCTGCTCCTGCTGCACGATGGCCAGGCAGGCCATCACCGCGGACTGCTTTTGCTCAGCCGGGTACTTCGCGACTTCCTTGTCGAAGCGCGCGCGCGTTGCATCGGTGATCATCGATCGATCTCGCCAAAAACAATGTCCATCGTGCCGATCAGCGCGACCGCGTCGGCGATCATATGGCCGCGCGAGAGCTCGTCGAGCGAGGCCAGGTGCGGGAAACCGGGCGGGCGGATCTTCAGGCGGTACGGCTTGTTCGCGCCGTCGCTGACGATGTAGATGCCGAACTCGCCCTTCGGGTGCTCGACCGCCGCATACGCTTCGCCTTCGGGCACATGGAAGCCTTCGGTGAAGAGCTTGAAGTGGTGGATGAGGTCTTCCATGCCGCTCTTCATCTCGAGACGCGACGGCGGCGCGACCTTGTGGTTGGTCGTGATCACCGGGCCCGGGTTCGCGCGCAGCCAATCGACGCACTGCTTGATGATGCGATTCGCCTGGCGCATCTCTTCGACGCGCACGAGATAGCGGTCGTAGGTGTCGCCGTTCACGCCCAGCGGCACGTCGAAGTCCATCTTGTCGTAGACCTCGTAGGGCTGGTGCTTGCGCAGGTCCCACAGCACGCCGGAGCCGCGCAGCATCGCGCCGGTGAAGCCGAGGTTGAGCGCGCGCTCAGGGCTGACGACGCCGATACCGACGGTGCGCTGCTTCCAGATGCGGTTGTCGGTCAGCAGCGTTTCGTAGTCGTCAACGCACTTCGGGAAGCGCTTGACGAAGTCGTCGATGAAGTCGAGCAGCGAGCCCTGGCGGTTCTCGTTCAGCTGCGACATCGCCTTGGCGTTGCGGATCTTCGAGGCCTTGTACTGCGGCATCGCGTCCGGCAGATCGCGGTACACGCCGCCGGGCCGGTAATAGGCCGCGTGCATGCGCGCGCCCGACGCGGCTTCGTACATGTCGAACAGGTCTTCGCGCTCGCGGAAACAGTAGATGAAAATGTTCATCGCGCCGCAGTCGAGCCCGTGCGCGCCCAGCCACATCAGGTGGTTCATCAGGCGCGTGATCTCGTCGAACATCACGCGGATGTACTGCGCGCGGATCGGCACGTCGACGCCGAGCAGCTTCTCGATCGCGAGGCAGTAGGCATGCTCATTGGACATCATCGACACGTAGTCGAGGCGGTCCATGTAGGGCAGCGACTGGATGAAGGTCTTGCTCTCGGCGAGCTTCTCGGTCGCGCGGTGCAGCAGGCCGATGTGCGGGTCGGCGCGCTGGATCACCTCGCCGTCGAGCTCGAGCACGAGGCGCAGCACGCCGTGCGCCGCCGGGTGCTGCGGCCCGAAGTTCAGCGTGTAGTTCTTGATGTCGGCCATGTCAGTCCCGCCGGGCCGCCCCAAGGGGCTGACGCGCCCCCACGGGGGGAAGCGAACGAATGTGAGCGTGGGGGCAGTTCATCAGTGAAGGCCGCCGTAGTTGTCTTCGCGGATGATGCGCGGCGTGATCTCGCGCGGCTCGATCGTGACCGGCTGGTAGATGACGCGCTTCTGCTCGGCGTCGTAGCGCATCTCGACGTTGCCCGAGACCGGGAAGTCCTTGCGGAACGGGTGGCCGATGAAGCCGTAGTCGGTCAGGATGCGGCGCAGGTCGAGGTGGCCGTCGAAGATGATGCCGTAGAGGTCGAAGGCTTCGCGCTCGAACCAGTTCACCGAGCTCCACACGTCGGTGAGCGAAGCGACGACGGGCACGTCGTCATCCGGGCAGAAGACCTTCAGGCGTACGCGCCAGTTCTTGCTGACCGACAGCAGGTGCGAGACGACGCAAAAGCGCGGGCCCTCCCAGGCCTCGTCCTTGTAGCTCGAGTAGTCGACGCCGCACAGATCGACGTTCTGTTCGAACTTCAGGTCGGCGTGGTCGCGCAGCAGCAACGCGGATTCGATGTAGTCGGCGGCCGAGACCGTGACGGTCAGCTCGCCGCGATCCCGCACCAGCTTCTTCAGGCGCTCGCCGAGGACGGCTGTCAGCGCGGCTTCAAGGACGTCGAGTTTCATTGGAGCCCCCACCGGCGCTGCGCGCCGAGCCCCCCAAGGGGGCGTTCGCATGTCTTGAGACGGCTCGGCAACATGCTCATGCGCGCGCGATCGTGTTTTCGCGGCGGATCTTCGCCTGCAGTTGCAGCACGCCGTAGAGCAGCGCCTCGGCGGTCGGCGGGCAGCCGGGCACGTAGACGTCGACCGGCACGATGCGGTCGCAGCCGCGCACGACCGAGTAGCTGTAGTGGTAGTAGCCGCCGCCGTTTGCGCACGAGCCCATGCTCAGCACCCAGCGCGGTTCGGCCATCTGGTCGTAGACCTTGCGCAGCGCCGGCGCCATCTTGTTGCACAGCGTGCCGGCGACGATCATCAGATCGCTTTGCCGCGGGCTGGGCCGGAACAGCATGCCGAAGCGGTCGATGTCGTAGCGCGCCGCACCGGCGTGCATCATCTCGACCGCGCAGCACGCGAGGCCGAAGGTCATCGGCCAGAGCGAGCCAGTCTTCGACCAGTTGATCAGGGTGTCGACACTGGTGGTGACGAAGCCCTCTTTGAGTACGCCTTCAATGCCCATTTCACTTCACTCCCAGTCGAGAGCGCCCTTCTTCCACTCGTAGGCAAAACCCACGACCAGAATGCCGAGGAAAATCATCATGGCCCAGAAGCCGGTGGGCCCGATCTCGCGCAGCGACACCGCCCACGGGAAGAGGAACGCGATTTCGAGGTCGAACAGGATGAACAGGATCGCCACGAGGTAGTAGCGAACGTCGAACTTCATGCGTGCGTCTTCGAAGGCTTCAAAGCCGCACTCGTAGGGGGAGTTCTTGGCCTTGTCGGGGCGATTCGGGCCGAAGATGAAACCGATGACCTGGGGTGCCACGCCCACTGCTGCACCGATGAGGATGAACAGAATGACGGGCAGGTAAGGTTCCAGATTCATGATCTTGGGCAGCTTGCGGGAGCCTGCAGGGCTGGAGCGAGGAGCACCCTCATGCAACTTGCTCAAGCAAGTGCGGGGCCTGAAATAACTTTTGGTGCCGTCGGCGAGACTCGAACTCGCACAGCTTTCGCCACTACCCCCTCAAGATAGCGTGTCTACCAATTTCACCACGACGGCCTAGCTTCAAAACCCTAGCGCAAACTGTGTCTGGGTTGCATGAGGATTGGCTCCCCAGACAGCTGCGCATTCTAGCCTCAAAGAGGCACGCTTTCTGCGCCCGCACTGCACTGCAACAACGTCGCCGTGCACGGGGCGCAGGCGCCTTACTTCGTCGGCACTGCGCCTGCGCCCGACGCGGTCGGAGCAGGTGCCGAAGGCACGGCCGCAGCCGACGCTGCCGGTGCCGCCGCGGAGCCCGCGCCCGGCACTTGCGCCGCGCCCGTGAGCGGGCCGCTCGCGGCCGGTGCGGTCACGCTCGGCTGGTCGAGCACGCTGCCCGATGCGGGGCGCGAACGGTCGCTCGAGAAGTACGCGAGCGCCAGCGTGCAGGCGAAGAAGATCGCGGCGCACACGGCGGTGGAGCGCGACATGAAATTCGCGCTGCCGGTCGCACCGAACAAGCTGCCCGACGCGCCGCTGCCGAACGACGCGCCCATGTCGGCACCCTTGCCGTGCTGGATCAGCACGAGGCCGATCATCACCAGCGCCGCAAGAATCTGCAACGCCACCACCAGGTTCCATACCAAATTCATTCTTCTGACTCCGGAAATTCGTATTCGCGCGTGAGGGCTGAAGCGAATCAGCCCGCCGCGCGGCAGATGGCGGCAAAGTCTGCCGCCTTCAATGAGGCACCGCCGATCAACCCGCCGTCGATGTCGGGTTGCGCGAACAGCGTGGCGGCGTTGTCGGGCTTGACGCTGCCACCGTACAAAATCTTCATGTCGCCGGCGTGCTCGGTCGCCGCCTTCAGCTGCGCGCGCAGCAGCGCATGCACCGCCTGCGCCTGCTCGGGTGACGCGGTCCGGCCGGTGCCGATGGCCCAGACCGGCTCGTACGCGACGACGATCTGCGAGATGCAATGGCCGAGCGTGTGGATCACCGCCGAGAGTTGGCGCTTCACCACCGCGTCGGTCTGCCCGGCCTCGCGCTCGGCCAGCGTCTCGCCGACGCAGACGATGGGCGTGAGGCGATGCGCGAGCGCAGCCTTGGCCTTGTCGGCGACGAGCTGGTCGCTCTCGGCGTGCAGCGCGCGGCGCTCGGAGTGCCCGTTGAGCACATAGCGGCAGCCGAACTCGGCGAGCATCGCGGCCGAGACTTCGCCGGTGTAGGCGCCCGACTCGAATGCGGAACAATCCTGCGCGCCCCACGCGATGCTCTCGCCTTGCAGCGACAGCGCGACGTCGCCCAGATACGGCATCGGTGCGCACACCGCGACCTCGGCGACCCACGGGCCGACAGCCTTCAGCGCGGCCAGCAGTTCGGCATTGGCGGCGCGGTTGCCGTTCATCTTCCAGTTGCCGACGACGAGCTTGCGGCGCACGGCACCTGCCCCTGGTTCAGCGATCTTGGTCACCATGTCAGCACCAGCTTTCCGATGTGCTGATTCGATTCCATCAGCGCATGCGCGTCGGCGGCTTGCGCGGCCGGGAACTTCTGGAAGATCACCGGCTTGATGCGACCCGATTCGACCCAGGGCCAGACCGTCGTCTTCAAAGCCTGCGCAATCGCGGTCTTGAACGCCACCGGCCGCGGCCGCAAGGTCGAGCCGGTGATGGTCAGGCGCCGGCGCAGCACCAGGCCGGCGTCGATCTGCGCGTCGACACCGCCCTGCACCGCGATGATCACGATGCGCCCGTCTTCGGCGAGGCAGTCGATTTCGCGTGCGACATACGCGCCGGCGACCATGTCGAGCACGACATCGACACCGCGCCCGCCGGTGATGCGCTTGACCTCGTCGACGAAGTCGTAGCGCTTGTAGTTGATCGCGTGGTCGGCACCCAACCCGATGCAGGCCACGCACTTGTCGTCGCTGCCCGCGGTGGCGATCACGGTCGCGCCCGCGGCCTTCGCCATCTGGATCGCGGTGACGCCAATGCCGCTGGTGCCGCCTTGGATCAGCAGGGTTTCGCCAGCCTTCAGCCGCGCGCGGTCGAACACGTTCGACCAGACGGTGAAGAAGGTTTCGGGCAGGCTCGCCGCCTCGATGTCGCTCAGGCCCGCCGGCACCGGCAGGCATTGGCCGACCGGCGCGACGCACAGCTGCGCGTAGCCGCCGCCAGCGACCAGCGCGCAGACACGATCACCGACCTTGAACCCGGCCGCAGCCATCGCACCGGCATCACCACTCTCGATGACGCCCGCGACCTCCAGACCCGGCAGGTCGGACGCGCCCGGCGGCACCGGGTAGTGCCCCTTGCGTTGCAGCACGTCGGGCCGGTTCACACCGGCCGCGGCGACGCGGATCAGCACCTCGCCGGCACCCGCGACCGGGTCGGGCCGGTCGGCGAGGCACAGCACCTCGGGCTTGCCGTAGCTGGTGATCTCGATGGCTTTCATCGAGTGCCCCTTACTCCTGGTGGGCGGGCTGGACGGGTTGTGCGTCGCGGTCGATCAAGGCCTTCATCGACAGCTTGACGCGGCCCTTCTCGTCGGTCTCGAGCACCTTGACCTTGACGATCTGCCCTTCCTTCAGGAAGTCGGTGACCTTCTCGACGCGCTGGTGCGCGATCTGGCTGATGTGCAGCAGGCCGTCCTTGCCGGGCAGCAGGTTCACGAGCGCACCGAAGTCCAGGATCTTCGTGATCGGACCTTCGTAAACCTTGCCGATCTCGACTTCGGCGGTGATCTCGGCGATGCGCTTCTTCGCATGCTCGGCCTTGTCGGCATCGGCCGACGCGATCGTGATCGTGCCGTCTTCGCCGATGTCGATCGTGCAGCCGGTTTCTTCGGTCAGCGCACGGATGGTCGCGCCGCCCTTGCCGATCACGTCGCGGATCTTCTCGGGGTTGATCTTCATCGTGTACAGGCGCGGCGCGAACTGCGACACCTCGGTGTTCGCCGTGCCCATCGCCTCGACCATCTTGCCCAGGATGTGCAGACGCGCTTCCTTGGCTTGCGCCAGCGCGACCTGCATGATCTCTTTGGTGATGCCCTGGATCTTGATGTCCATCTGCAGCGCGGTGATGCCGGCGGTGGTGCCGGCGACCTTGAAGTCCATGTCGCCGAGATGATCTTCGTCACCGAGGATGTCGGTCAGCACCGCGAAGCGGTTGGCGTCCTTGATCAGGCCCATCGCGATGCCGGCGACGTGCGCCTTCAGCGGCACGCCGGCGTCCATCAGCGCGAGGCAGCCGCCGCACACCGAGGCCATCGACGACGAACCGTTCGACTCGGTGATCTCGGAGACCACGCGCATCGAATACGGGAAATCGGTCTTGCTCGGCAGCACCGCGACCAGCGCGCGCTTGGCGAGGCGGCCGTGGCCAATCTCGCGGCGCTTCGGCGTGCCCACGCGGCCGGTTTCGCCGGTCGCGAACGGGGGCATGTTGTAGTGCAGCATGAAGTGCTCGACGAACTCGCCCGAGAGCGCGTCGATCTTCTGCGCGTCGCGGTCGGTGCCGAGCGTCGCGGCGACCAGCGCCTGCGTCTCGCCGCGGGTGAACAGCGCCGAGCCGTGGACGCGCGGCAGCACGCCGTTGCGGATCTCGATCTGGCGCACGGTGCGCGTGTCGCGGCCGTCGATGCGCGGCTCGCCGGCCAGGATCTGGCTGCGCACGATGCGGGCTTCGATGTCGAACAGCACGTTGTCGAGCGCGACCTTGTCGAAGGCCACGCCCTCCCCTTGCAGCGAAGCCACGGTCGCGGCCGTCACGGCGCGGGTGGCCTGCGTGCGGGCCTGCTTCGAGCGGATCTGATAAGCCTCGCGCAGCGGGCCTTCGGCGAGTGCCACGACCTTGGCGATGAAGGGCTCGTCCTTCTGCGCAGCGACCCAGTCCCAGGCCGGCTTGCCGGCGTCGCGCACGAGTTCGTGGATCGCGTTGATCGCGATGTTGCCTTGCTCGTGGCCGAACACGATGCCGCCGAGCATGATCTCTTCGCTCAGTTGCTGCGCTTCGGATTCGACCATCAGCACGGCCGCTTCGGTGCCGGCCACGACCAGGTCCATCGTTGAGGACAGCAGCTGCGTCTTGCCCGGGTTCAGCACGTATTCGCCGTTGACGTAGCCGACGCGCGCGGCGCCGATCGGGCCGTTGAACGGGATGCCCGAGATCGCCAGCGCGGCCGACGAGCCGATCAGCGCGGCGATGTCGGCCGAGACCTCGGGGTTCAACGACAGCACGTGGATCACGACCTGGACTTCGTTGTAGAAGCCTTCAGGGAACAGCGGGCGCAGCGGGCGATCGATCAAGCGCGAGGTCAGCGTCTCGAGCTCGCTCGGGCGGCCTTCGCGCTTGAAGAAGCTGCCGGGGATCTTGCCGGCCGCATACGTCTTCTCGATGTAGTCGACGGTCAGCGGAAAGAAATCCTGACCCGGCTTCGGGTTCTTGGCGGCTACCACGGTCGCGAGCACCACGGTGTCTTCGATGTTGACGATGACGGCGCCGCCCGATTGGCGGGCGATCTCACCGGTTTCGAGAACGACGGTGTGTTGACCCCATTGGAAGGTCTTGGTGACTTTGTTGAACATGCTCATGCGTGTCTCTCCGGTTGTTGTGAAGCGCCTTCAAGGTGGCGCCGTTCGGACCCGGAACTCATGACAGACGGGCGGGATGCCATTCCAAGGGTGCTCCTTCTTGCGGAACATCGGTGGAATGACACAGCAGCGCCGCGCTGGCTGGGCTCCAAAAACATGGCTTCAAAAGCGCAGAGCCTGTGCTGGCGAATTCCAGACAGGCTCTGTTGCTCGTGGGCCGATTACTTGCGCAGACCCAGTTTCTGGATCAGGGCCGTGTAGCGCACTGCGTCGCGGTCCTTCAGGTAGGCCAGCAGGCTCTTGCGCTGATTGACCATCTTCAGCAGGCCACGGCGACCAT
>Ga0307515_10012892_pt1 | contig 15679 bp, 9 predicted proteins | sample 17_EM_MG_FD_194513 | JGI IMG/M metagenome (GOLD analysis project Ga0307515, IMG submission 194513) | Populus trichocarpa ectomycorrhiza microbial communities from riparian zone in the Pacific Northwest, United States - 17_EM | ecosystem: Host-associated > Plants > Roots > Unclassified | place... | reverse complement strand
TTAATGTGCCATGGAAGAGACGTTGAGGTCAGTTTCCTGGAAGGAATGTGTATAACATCAAACTACTATATATTGTTTACTACCATACGCTGAGCAAATATATATTATCTAATTAACCAATTATAAGTTGGGAATGAAAATTAATAATTTAATAGAGTACTCACCAGACAAAGACTCAACATTTTTTTGTAATTAATTATTTTAAAAAGTTGAATTAATAGAGATTATCCAGGTGTGCATTAGATTTTATTAATTATTATCTCCAACCAAACCCCACAAATTGTATAAAACATTGAAGCGCTTACAGCCGGCAGCCGGTTTATTAATGTTATAGTGTTTTAAAATGTTTTTTATTTGAAAATATATTAAATTAATATTTTTATATTTTTTAAAATTTATTTTTTACATCACTATATCAAAACAATCTAAAATTATTAAAATAAATTAATTTAAAATAAAAAAGAAATAATTTTTTTTAAAATACTTTTAAAATACAATAACAAACAAACTTTAAATTAAAAAAAAATGATTGTGAAGATGATCAGTTAAAATTCCTTGTTTCATACCACGAATTAGGAGAAAAAAATTGTTTTCGTAACATTAAACTCTACAATAATCCCTCTATTTCACTTTCTATTTCATCTAGTTGAGCTAATTAGTTCACTTCCTTGTCTAAAATCACAAACACCTGATAATGTTAATAGAAATTTAGAACAAAAAATTGAGAGAAAATATGACTATTTGTCATAGTTTTAATTTGGATCCCAACCCGGATCATTAATAATCATGTCAGCCAAATGGTTTATAACATTCCGGAATCATTTAAAGTTTGATTTTTAATTAAAGTATTTATTAAAAAATATATTAAAATAATATTTTTTATTTTTTAAAAAATCATTTTTAATATTCATAAATAAAAATGATATAAAAATACTAAAAAAAAAGAAATTTCAACGAAAAAAGAAATTTCAACCTCAATTCAAAACTGAATTAGTCATCAATCTTCTTTTCCTTTTCTTTACTTTTGTCGGTGAGGAAAAGTTGAGGTCGGTTTCCAGGAAGGAATGTTTATGGTTTTAAATATCAATCATTATTGATGGAGAGCTCTATCTTGTGTTCAACGCTAGCTGGGTGTCAAAAAGGAGTTAAAGCGTCGTGTACGCGGATGCTTGACTTGCTGTGTGCCCTTTTGATTTTTGAAGACAACCCTTGATGCATAGTTTCCTGGTGATTTCCTTGTGGATACTGGTGGTCTTCCGGAATCTTTTTCCAGACAACCCTTGCCAGACCATGATTGAAGTTTCCACTGAAGAATTTACTACTTTTCTCCCAACATACGATGCATAGTTTTTAGTCTTGGCTTGGTTTCCACTTGAGCAAGGTTTGAGTCACGGATTTTAATTGAATCACTAGAATTAATTTTTTTCTTAAATCCAAAATAGAAGTGTGTTCTTTTTCTACTTGAATGAAAGATCATAAATGTTTGTAAAACCATTGTTTTTTAATTTTTTTTTCTCGATAGAATTAGCAACAGATAGTGGAATTACCGACGAATGGTATACCAACAAATGCATTCCATCGGTGAATTAGTTAGTAAAATTTCCACTGACAGAGTAGTGTTAAAATACCAAAACCTGCAACCTTGATATCTCTATAGAAAACAAATATTTTTTTATATAAAAATCAATTTCCAATTGACTTAGTGTTGAAAGATAAAATTAAAAAAAAATAATTAAAAAAAAACATAAAAAACTATTTGAGTCAACTCGGGTTAACTCGTTAAGCACGATTCTCCGGCCATGAGGCTAAAATAACACAATAGAAAGTTAACAAAACAAATCATAATGTCTAATTTCAGATCAATCCAATATTAAATGATGAAATTGAAGGAAAAAATTGAGTCAACCGGGTTAACCGTTAGACCAACAATATCTATCATGAAAGTGAAATAATTCAATAAAAAAATAATCTTATATTAAATGATGAAATTAAAAAAAAAACATTGATTGAAAAAAAAAACATAGAAAAAAAGAAGCAGATCATTATTTCAATGAATAGTGCTTAGTGACGTAGGGTACAGTAAAAACCTCTCATCTTTTAATTTAAAGTTAATATTAGATAATTATCTAATATTGAAAACTCAATTCCTAATCAACCTAATATTAAAAAAAAAATTAATTAATAAAAAACATGAAAAAACCACTCGAGTCAACCTGAGTTAACCAACCAAACCCGTGACTCGAGTCATGAAGTCGGGATATCTTCATAGAGAACAAACCAAAATGAATTATAAAGTCTAATTTTTAATTAACCCAGTTTTAATAGATGTAAATGAAAAACACATCAATTTAAAAAGAATAAATAATATGATCCCATTGAGAACTTGATCATTCAAAATCAGTTCTTATTTCTTTTCTTTCACCTTTTCCATTTTCCTAAGCAGCAAGAACGAGTCCAATTCCTAGTTAACTGCCACCTAACTGTTTAAAGAGAGAAGAACACATTATAAAAACAAAACCATCAAACATTTTTTAGCAAAACTTGCAATAACTACTAAAAGTTTTGATCATACTCCATTTACGATAAATTTTGGATTTTAGTCACGTTATTGCTAGATCACATTCCATAGAGGATGACAGGATTACAGTTTGCATGTATGTGTCACAATCCAATTCTAAGTTTAAAATAATAATAATAATAATAATAATAAATAAATAAATAAATAAATAAATAAAGCTTTGAATCATGTTCGGACAAATATTTAATTCATAGCTGATGAGGTGGATGGACAATTTCAGGTCTTGTTGAAGAAATTTAGAAAGCGAATTGTAAATGTGGTAAAGACTGAACAAATTAGAGGTTTGAGAACCAACATGTACAATGCTGCAAAGTTTGGCAGTCCAATTTTGATAGATGAAGGCTTAATTAAGAAGAAAGCTGAAGATGGGGCAAAATGGCAAAAAATAAAGAAGCCAATGACCTAATTGTACTTTGAATGGGCTTAGTCAGGTTTTAATATGAAAGAGTAATAAGGTTTGGAAGTCAATTTGACTAAAATTCAAAGAACTAATAAGTCTAGGGACTTATTTATACTTTGGCCAAAAGCATAACATAGATATTATTTTTGTTAAAGCAAGCAAGGGAGAGAAATAAACGATGTAAACCTAGTGAACACTGGCTGAGTTTGATGGGAATATTTCCTGATACGTTAAGGAATCTCAACTGTGAGAGGTTACCAAGTCAACATGGGATTGACCACTAAATTTTTTTTGGCAAATTCGTTGGGCCAAGGTTATGTTTGGCAAATTTTCGGCAAGTTTATCTCCTTCAGTATATGGAATTATTGGCAAGATTGAAATAGTAGAGGTCTTTCGAAAGATTTCCAATGGAAGCAGGTAAACTCCCAGAAAATAAACATGTGCCCAAGTGCAGTTTTAGATGCAGATATAACATCACCAAGTGCTGAAAGAGATTTATTAATGAATTGCGATTCCTTCAATCTTTTCACCTTCAACATCAATCTTTCACTACCAGCCAAATCGACCATGCATAGGTGACTTCTTGTCCTTTGTCCATCTATTAAATTCACTCCTTTCACTGTTACTCGCAACAAACTACAGACCAACAATGTTGTGGTCATTAGTACTACCACTTCAATTAATCAGTATATTTCTTGAATAGTTTGGATTCACAGATCCAAAAAACTATTTACTTGCTATTATATGCGATATAACATAAAGTATATTCTTAGAAAGAATAAACCAAGAAAAGAAAGCAGAGTTCATTTTTACCAATGAGAACGGCTGCTAAGCTCATCAGCGCTGGTTGATCCAACAGACCTGGCCCGACTTCCAGACTTGAGTAAATCCCACACATCCTCTGTGCCAGTCACCCGAGTTTCAACAAATCCTGGGACTTCTTGTGTTCCTTCAGCAGTTTGTTTTATCTCCAACCTTCGTGCATGTAAGAAAACTAAAATTTCATCAAACTTCATTCATGTAACTCAATTTCTTATCGTTAGAGTATAAACCTTTCATACCAGTGGGCTTCCAAATAGGAGTCTTGTACATAATCTTTTAAACCCTAAACCCAATTAGATGTCATGCTTATCTACACTAGAGAGGAGCAAGGTATTTATTATCATTTGCTATCGAGTGCTCAAATGAAAATTGGGTGATACAGAACTTCCATGATCCACTTTTCTTGTCAAATAGCCACACGCATGATGTTTGTATTAACCAATAGTTAATTTCCCTCACCAAGTAGCAAAATGATATAAATCAGTGCTACAGAAAATTGTTAATATAAAATTTTTGCAACCAAAAAATTTGACATAATGACTATATTTTGATTATCAGATCAATACAGTAGCAATAAAAGAGGAAACTAACTTTTTAGGTGGTTGATTGGAACTATCAATCAAGAGGTCCCTTATCTTCTCATTGTAAACTCCATCATACTAACAAAAAGACCATATCTCATAATGCCACTTCTCTCTTGAGAACAACTCATCCAATGTTCTGTAGTTCACTCCCCTATTTTCTTGGCTGCCCTCCATAGTAAATGTCTTTCCAGTTCCAGTTTGTCCATAGGCGAATATGCAGACATTGTAGCCATCCAAAACTGAAGCGACTATTGGTTTAGTTTGTACAAAAACAGCCTCTGCATATCATACAGACATAGGAGTAAAAGCTTCAATTGCACACATAATCTTTAACAGGATGTCTGCAGTAGCAATACATAAAATAAAACATCAGATCACCTTGATTATCCTTAGGCCCAAAAACATGGTCAAACTTAAATTGCTTTTTGGAAGAATCAGAGGAAATGATCTGCAACTCATTATCTTGGGAAGAGTCAAATTCAACTACATAGTTCGAACCATTTGTTATTTCGACTTGATTTAGTGGTCTGCATCTACAGAAGACCCTAATATTCCTTTTAAGCTCGATCACCTCATTGTAAAGCCTCTTCCTCTCAGACAACTCTTGTAGATACTTCTTTTTAAGAAGTTCATATTCATTAACTGACCAATATTTCAACAAGTAAACTATCAAAACCAAACCGCCCAAAAAAAAAATGAAAAGAAGAAATAAGTTAGTTTCACTATTGGATAATCACCGAGTTTTTGAAGGGTGTCTAAAATATTGGGGCCAAGAAAGGAATCCTTGGCAGTCTTTACTTGATTAGAGAGATTTGAGTGTTCTTTCTTCAAATTCTAAAACAACAACAATTAAATTCAAAGAAAGAAAACAAATCAATACCCCCATCAACATAATAATGCAAAATCCTAATTTACTAGCTAAAACAATGAAATTTAAAATTGCCTGAATTCTACAACTAAAACCAAGTCTTTTCAAGTCATCTATACGATACCCAACACCACCAAAGTTCAAAATAAGTACCTGAATTTTATCACTTAAATTGATAATTTTCTACAAAATGGGCAGTGTTGACCCCTGAGATGGGGAAACTTGTCGAATTCTTTTAGATACGCTCTCCTCCTCCGAATTAATAGTTTCTCCTGATAATTCATTAAAATCAAAATAACCTTTTCGAGTCAAAACAATTTCAATATAAAATATAAATGTCTACAGTTCTACAGCACCGAATTTGACTCTTTTTTTTCTCTTAATTAAAAACGACTTTAAAATTTTAGAAACCCTAGAATTACAAAGATAAATAAACAATTAAATTCAATAACAAATAAAATCAAATAATTCACAATTACAATTTCTAAGTCTAAGCACAAGCAAAAAAAAAAAAAAAAAACTGATAATCAGTACTTCAACAAATAATTTCTAATATATTTTTTTTAATAAAAACACGAACCAGTATCGAATTTCGTATCTTCTAAGGATTCAACTGAATTTTTTTTAAAAATCAATTTCAGAGAAATATTAATTAAACAAAGTGAAGCTACTTCTTCTAAACTGTGGTCGAAGAGAGAGAAGGGTTAGAATCTAAAATTTTAACGGTCTTGATACGATCGCAGATCTCTTCAATCATTTGGACCGTCAGATCTGAGAGAAATCAAACAATATCGATCTATAAAACAAGAACCATAAAAATAAAATAAAATAATTCAAGAATTTATGCGTATCTATCGATACAGAGAAAGAGATGGGAGTACCATTCATGTTTTAGGGCTTGAAATTGTGAGAGGGAGAAAATTAGAAAGGTGAAAGATTTTTAGGGTTTAAAATTGGGAATTTGAAACTTGAAATGAGAGCCGTTGGTTTCTAACGGCTATATGATGTTGTTTGTTTAGGTTTGGGATTGGGAGGGACGGAGCGTTTTAATTTGAAATGGGAGAGTTGGGCCTTTGGCTCGGATAGATAGAATGAATTGGGCCTTTGGTTTTGGGTTATGTACTGGTGTGGTCTGATTGGTAACAGATCGAAGCCCATTTAGATACCTTTCTTTTGTTTTTTTATTGCTACTTTAATTACTTATAAATTACTCCAAAGTCTTCTAAATATTATTAGTTTGCTGGAGGTTGTATAATTTTTTTTTAATATAATAAAAAATATTCAAGTCGTAGTGAACTATTTGATATTTGTATTAAATTCAGCCTAGTAAATCAACTTTGAATTTTCTTGATCCGACTTCTTACCTAACCTAAGTTTAAAATTAAAGTCCAAAGACATCGTCGTTATCCTGTAAAAAAATATAAGGATGAAATTGGAAAAAAAACCCTTCAAACCTAACTTCTCGTCTAACTTTGATTTAAAATTAAATTGTATAAAAGTTATCCCAATAAACCTGATTTGATTGAAAATGATAGTTTTAACCCAAAACGGTCTAAAACTCATTTTTACCCTGGTCAACATGGTTTGACTTGTATTGACTCGGCGGACTTGGTTTTGACTGAAAATGACGGTTTTAACCTGAGATGGCTCAAAGCTCAAAACTCATTTTTTATCCTGGTCGACATGGTTTGACCTGTATTGACCTGGTAAATTTGGTTTTGATTTGAAAATGAAAGTTGATCCGAGAAAAATACATTCTTAAATTTTGAACTTTTTTCTTATTTTTTTATAAATAAAAATATAAATAAAATAACATATAAGAAAATTTTAAGAATTCAAAATTGGTTTATTGCAAATCCTAACTTTCATTCCAAAGTTTTTCAAGCTAGCTACAAGGCATTTCAAATTGAACAAGTTTCCGAGGGAACAAAATTGATGGCAAGGATTTCAAATGGTAATTATACTAGTAGAGAAACCTTACCTCCTTTCAAAGAAAGTGAAGCCCTTTTGGTTAGTGGAAGGTGGGTTTACTCGTCAAACTAGTGATTTAGGTCATGAGATGGGAATAACTTAATAAAAAGCAAATTTAATTTTGAAAGACCCGTGACCTAGGTCATGAAATAAAAATAACCTCTTAGAAAGAAAATAAAAAAATAATTCGATTTAACTAGTATTAAAATACCAAAACTCGTGACCTTAATCGTAAGACCAAGATATCCCTATATAAAACAAATCAAAACAAATTATGAAGCTCAATTTCTAACCGACTTAGTGATGAACGATAAAATAAAAATAATAATTAAAACAAGACAAAAAAACTATCCCAGTAAACTTGAATTAACCTGTAAAGTACTATTCTCGAGTCATGAAGCCGGAATAACACAAAAGAAAGTAAACAAAGCAAATCATGGAGTTTAATTTCCAATCAACCTAGTATTAAAGGATGAAATAATCATGGAGTTTAATTTCCAATCAACCCAATATTAAAGGATGAAATTGAAAAAAAGGTTAATAAAAAAAACATAGGTCAACTGGGTTAACTCGTCAAACTAGCGATCTGTGTCATGAGAGAGATACTCTATAAAAAAAAAATTTAATTAAAGAATGAAATTAAAAAAAAAAACATTGATTGAAAAAATACAAAAAAAAAGAGAAAAAAAAGAAGCAAATCATTAGTCCAATGAATTGTGCTTTGCGAGGAGGGGTACAGTAAAAACCTCTCCTCTTTTAGTTTATAATTAATACTAGATAATTTCTCGCGCTACAATGCTGGGTAGATCAAAATAAGGAAACTGAATTCACAATCAGCCTAATATTAAAGAATAAAATTGTTAAAAAAAACAATTAACAAGAAACACGAAAAAACAACCTAAGTTAACCAACGAAACCCGTGACCCGAGTCATAAGATCGGGATATCTTCATAGAAAGCAAACTGAAATAAATTATGAAACCTAATTCTCAATTAACCCAATATTAATGGATGAAATTGAAAAACAAATGCATTTAAAAAGAACATAAAAAAAACTTGAGGCAACCAAGCTAACCATCGACCCGGGTCATGAGACCATGGTAATCTTATAGAAAAAAAATTACAAAGCACAATTTTCGATCAACCAAATATTGAAGAATTCAATTGAAAAAAATCAATTAAAAAAATATCCCGAGTTAACTTGCCAAACTCGGATTATGAGACCAAGATAAATATATAGAATAAAATAAAATATGAAGTCAAATTCAATCAACCCAATGTTGAAGGATGAAAATGAAAACAAAAATTCAATTAAAAAAAGACAAAAAAAAAATTCAAGCCAACCTTGCTAACCCGCAAAACTTGTTACTCGGGTCTTGAGACTACAATAACCCAGTAGAAAGTAAATAAAAAAAATATAAAGTCAAATTCTTAATCAACTCAATATTGAAAGATGAAGTTGAGAAAAAAAAATCTATTAAAAAAACAAAAAATAACCTGAGTTAACCGACCATACCTAAATTATTTTTTATCAGGACCTTAGAACCACCCCTTAAAACGATGTCATTCATATCATAACTTTTAATGGTGGGGTGAAATATTGGTAATATGTGATAGATGGGATCCAATTGATAATTGTTTTTTTGTTTTGTTCGGGGACCTACTTAAGAATCATGTTAAAGTAGGAGGATAAATATATCCTTTTCATCTCTAATTCATAAGACTATTTGGTTTCATTTTAATTGAGTTGTTTCATAAATATTTGTATAAGAAAAGAAGAGGAGAAGATGAGTTACCAGTGTCAACGAGCGAAACCATGCATCCATAGCATTACGTTGCCCTTTCAAATAGAAGATGATGAAGAGTATGTCAAGAATTTTCCATCAGTTTTAGGGTTTGGTTGCTCAGGCTCGTTGACCAACAGTGGATGGACTCCACACCCAACCACCACATCACTAGCTCCCCACGGTGATTTGAATTGAAACGAGGCCTCCTTGAAAAAGCACTTAGAGTGGACACTCCAAATGAACACATGCTCCCTTTCCCATAAACTCCTCACCTTTTCTTCATATAGTTCGTAGTAGTAGGAACTGAGATCAATTTGGGTTCCATCTTTGCTTATCAAATGGCATTCACATTTAATATTAACAGGACGCCTTTCCTCATTTTGGCCAAATGAAACGACAGCGCAGAAAGTGAAACCACGATGCCATTGAGCTGGTTGCCAGATTTTTACTGAAGATCCTTCTCTATTTTTATAACTGAACCACTCCGGGACTTCCGACCCAGGAATACACAACCGGACTTCTTTTAATGGCTTACCATGATATTCCTGCACCGAAGAGAGTGAGAATGTGAGATACATATAAAAAATTATCGTTATTTTTTTCTTTAAATAAATCAAGATCGAGGGAGGAAGAATTCACCAGAGAAAACAATGACGTTGCCATGCGTTGAATTCGTAAACGGGCAGCACCCATAATTCTAGTGCGTGAATTCTGATCCAGTTGGAGGCATTCAGAGAAATTGAATTCCTGAGAAGCAGCTTTATATTCTCTATCACCTTGCATGAATATACTTGCTACAGATTTTAGAGAGATGCAACCAGATGCGATTAAAACTTGTAGAGTCAATGGAAGCTCTGGTAAACATTGAAGCCACTTGCAATCATCTAAATAGAGATTATGTAGACTAGTAAGGTGCTTGATGCTTGCAGGTATCCTCTCAAAATCAATCTTAGATAATGTCAATTGTGTAAGCGACACTAAAGAGCCTAAGCTCTCTGGAGTTTTTAACACACGGGAATTTCCCAAATTTAAAAATTCATGGCATCCCAGTTTATTGGTGGATAATGCAATTTCTTCTACTTTCTGGAATCCACTCAGCATATAACAACATTGTTTGTCAAGTCCTCTAAATTCAAGATAAATGATGTTGTTTGGAAGACTTGCTAGTCCTGAGCAGATGTTGTTTGGAAGACTTGCTAGTCCTGAGCAACCTTCAAGACAAAGTTTGTCAAGAGATTTCAACTCGCCAATTTTGTTTGGTAGAGTTGCTAGTCTTGAGCAACCTTGAAGATAAAGGTAGCTAAGAGATTTCAACTCGCAAATGCTATCTGGTAGACTTTCTAGTCCTAAGCAACTACTAAGATCAAGCCATATAAGAGATTTCAACTCACCAATGCTGTCCGGTAGAGTTGCTAGTCCTGAACAACCATTAAGATGAAGCGATTTAAGAGATTTCAACTCATCAATTCTGTCTGGTAGACTTGCTAGTCCTGAGCAACCTCTAAGATGAAGCGATTTAAGAGATTTCAACTCGTCAATTCTGTTTGGTAGACTTGCTAGTCCTGAGCAACCTTTAAGATCAAGGTGGTCAAGAGATTTTAACTCGCCAATGTTGTCTGGTAGACTTGCTAGTCCTGAGCAATCTTTAAGAGTAAAGTGGTTAAGAGATTTCAACTCGCCAATGTTGTCTGATAGAGTTGCTAGTCCTGAGCAACCGTCAAGAGAAAGTTCGTTAAGAGATTTCAACTCGCCAATGCTGTCCGGTAGAGTTGCTAGTCCTAAACAACCATCAAGATAAAGGCTGACAAGAGATTTCAACTCGCCAATACTGTCCGGTAGACTTGCTAGTCCTGAGCAACCTCCAAGATAAAGGTTGTCAAGAGATTTCAACTCGCCAATACTGTTCGGTAAACTTGCTAGTCCTGAGCAACCTCGAAGATAAAGGCTGTCAAGAGATTTCAACTCGCCAATGCTTTCCGGTAGAGTTGCTAGTCCTGAACAACCTCCAAGATAAAGACTGTCAAGAGATTTCAACTCGCCAATACTGTCCGGTAGAGTTGCTAGTCCTGAGCAATCTTTAAGATAAAGGCGGTCAAGAGATTTCAACTCGCCAATGTTGTCCGGTAGAGTTGCTAGCCCTGAGCAATCTTTAAGATAAAGGCGGTCAAGAGATTTCAACTCGCCAATGCTGTCCGGTAGAGTTGCTAGTCCTGAGCAATCTTTAAGATAAAGACGGTCAAGAGATTTCAACTCGCCAATGTTGTCCGGTAGATTTGCTAGTCTCGAGCAACCATTAAGATTAAGCTTAGTAAGAGATTTCAACTCGCCAATGCTGTATGGTAGACTTGCTAGTCTTGAGCAACCATTAAGATTAAGCTTAGTAAGAGATTTCAACTCGCCAATACAGTTCGGTAGACTTGCTAGTCCTGGTAAACTCTCGAATGTGGAAAGCTCTAATGTGGTAAGTCTAAACTTGTGGTTTAGGACTTTAGACAGGACTGAATGAATTAAACTCGGCTTTGAGGAGGAAGGGGGGTTCATTAATTGTAAATTCTCAAGTCGCTGGATAAAAAAAGGCAATGTAAGAATAGATAAAATGTTATGAATAATTTAAAAAATGTACTATATTTGAAAAAGAAGGCTGATAAAGCATACCTGGCCTTCATTCCAAAGTTGTTCAAGCTGACTACAAGGCATTTCAAGTTGAACAAGTTTCTCAGGGAAAAAATTTGATGGCAAGGATTTCAAAGGGTAATTATACCAGTAGAGAAACCTTAGCTCACTTGAAAGAAAGTGAAGCCCTCGTGGAAGGTGGATTCCGATCCTCGTTCGAATCATAATTTTCTCCTTTGAGGGATCCTTTAAGAAAGGTGGGTAGTAGATTTTGAGCAATCTTAAATTATACATCCCTTCAAATACTGTAGGACTTAATCTCAATTCTTTAGTTGCATCCAAGATGAGGGATATGCTTTCCACTTTTGATCCAGTAGTCCCCTATTTAACAAATTAAAGCAAAGTGTAAATCAGTATATATATAACAAATAAAGAAGAAGAAGAAGAAGAAGAAGCTGGCCTTGATATTTATTCTTGTCCAAGGCTACATCTCTCAGCTATAAACAAGAAAGTCAAGCAACGGTCAATTAAATCACTTGGAAACGTTACCTGAGTTGTTAATACACGACAGACATCCTCAGCCCTCCACAACCTGCTACGTTCTCTAGGGTCAACATTTTCTCGGAGGACGATTTCTTGCCCTAGTATTAGTAGCACATCATGCATCCAGATCTTGTCTTGAACAATTTTTATGAGACACATGTCAGCGAGACGATCGATCCCACTACTTTCTTCCAGATCTAGTGTTTGTTGGAGGAGATCCCTTTTGCACCGTCCAAAGAAACATGCTATATCAAGAAATATTTTCTTTTCTGTCTGATCTAATTCATGATAGCACATTTCCAAACATTTCTTAATGTCCTCGCCACCAGTTGTTCTTAGCTGTGCCACCTTGCTTTCCCAGTATTCAAGACTAGTCTTTTTGTATAGACTGGCACCTAAAACCTCGAGAACTAATGGAATGCCCTGAACACAGCTTACCACGGTTTTTGATAGCCCAATATATCCTTCTATGGGATTATTTTGTTTAAAAGCATGTAAGCTGAATAGTCGAAGAGCATCTTCTTTAACTAAAATTTTAACCTGGTAAATTTTGTCTTCATCACATGCATTTATAAGCACTTGCCTATCTCTACTTGTCACAATGATTCTACTTCCTTGGCCAAACAAACCATCTTCCCCTAGTAAATATTTTAAATCTCGTGCATCATCGACATCATCAAAAACTATGAGGACCTTTTTTCTTTGAAGCATTCGCTTAATGGCCGAGGGTAACACCTTTCCGCATATTTTCAGATCATTCTTCCCTAATACCATGCCAAGAATTTCCTGTCGTACTTGATCTACTCCATGCTTCTGTGATTCTTCCCTAACATTTTGGAAAAAGCAATGGCCTTCAAATTTACTACGGTTTCGATGATACACAGCTTCAGCCGTTGTGGACTTGCCTATACCACACATCCCCCAGATTCCCACAATGAGCACAGTACCGGTTGATCCAAAGGATAGTAATGATTCGATGTCTTCAACGCGTGATTCCATTCCAACAAGGCGTTCTGCATCGATTGAGGGTGAGGGCGCATGGTTCAATTTCTTTTGAATGTCGGAAACGATTTCCTGAATTAGCTTGGTCTCATCCCTGCAGTGCATAATAAATAAAGAACAAAGATATGCTAGAACCTAAGAAATTTTATCATAACATCAAACTCTATAATATTGATTCTAGAACAAAATGGTTTAATAAGCTGTAACTAACTTACTTAATGACGTTTGAATCCCAGCCCTTAAGATTAGCTATTTCTTTCGAAGCATGTCTCCAACTCTCTACTTCTTGAGAACAACAATCTCTTTCATGCCTGCAAAGTGCATCTCCATAGCTCCCAGTCAAATTTTGAACATGGCTGGGATCAAGTCGGTAAAAAACTGGTAAAACCATCTGTCCTTTGGTCTCCTTGCACTCAAGAATCTTGGAGAGTTCCCTCAAACAGAACGTAGAATCTGCATATTTTTCGGAGAAAATGACTAGCGAAATACATGACTCTTCAATCCTTTCCAAGAGGGCAGGCTCGATCTTTTCTCCTCCATCAAGTTTATTATCGATGTAAGCGTCAATGTGGTTTCGCTTCAAAGCATCATAAAGATGACTGGTGACACTATTGCGGGTGTCCGTGCCTCTAAAACTGAGGAACACATCGTGCTTGGAAGATGGAGTAGTGAGAGAAGAAGACGAAGCCATATTTTTGTATGCTTGTTATATGTAGAAGTAAGCTTTCTACCGCTGACAATTATTCCCTGCAAGAACAAAAAAGAAAGAAAAAAACGATTACAAATTACAATGATCAGTAATATAACAAGTAAAGATCACGTTGACTATAAATGATATAAAACCAAAGAAAACATGTTCATGAATATATATATATATATATTTTTTTAACCCAAAACCATATTATTAACACCAACTAGAAAATGGTGTCAATCATAGTGGTCTATAGCTTAGAGGTTCAAGCCCAAAACATGTGGAAAATCAGGAAGAAGGAGATAGAAGTGAATAATAACTGTCAGAAGAGTTCAAAATGTCAGAAAACATGGTACAGTTAAAATACAAGAAAATTTATAACTAAAAACCAATTGGGTTCTTATTTAATTAGTCGTTGTTGGCTCAGAGATAATGGGATAGAAAGAACAGATCAGGAATATTTAAAAAGAAAAACATTAGCCCAGCAAAGAAGAGCAATGAACGTTATAAAGAGAGGAGCTAGTGGGAAATTAGCTGAGATCTTAATTAATTACAGAGTCATTTAGAGCTAAAAGGGGAAACTCACTAACATAAACAACATGAATGATGCTACAGCAATGGCCAAACAAATAGAATCTAACCCGAAACAGAGAGAAATTAATGGACGAATAGGAAGAAAGTCTTACCAGTTATTCAAGGGCAGCTTGTTGATCTTTAACCCTCTGTGTGCCACAACGAGGATATATCGTCTTCTTTCTCTTGTTTCCTTAATGTGCCATGGAAGAGACGTTGAGGTCAGTTTCCTGGAAGGAATGTGTATAACATCAAACTACTATTGAGCAAGTGGAGATTATCTAACCAATTATAAGTTGGGAATGAAAATTAATAATTTAATAGAACACTCGCATGGGTTGACTCACCAGACAAAGACTCACCATTTTTGTGTAATTAATTATTTTAAAAAGTTGAATTAATGGAGGAATTAGACCAGAATACGTGGTGCATTAGATTTTATTAATTATTATCGCCAACCAAAACCCACAAATTACATAATTTTTTTAAAGTATTTTTTATTTAAAAATATATTAAAATAATAATTTTATATTTTTAAATTTTAATTTAAATATTACTATATTAAAACAATTTAAAACCACCAAAAACAATTAATTTAAAGTAAAGTAAAAAAATTATTTTTCTTCAAAAATATTTTTAAAACAAAAAAATAACAGACTTTAAAAAAATAAAACTTGTCAATATCAAGAAGATTACCGGTTAAAATTCCTTGTTTCATACCACGAATTATGTGGATTTTTTTGGAGAAAAAAGTTGTTCACTCCCTTGTAGTAACATTAAACTCTACAATAATCTCTCTATTTCACTATCTATTTCATCTAGTTGAGCTAAGTTCCCTTCCTTATCTAAAATCAAAAAACACTTGATAATGTTAATAGAAATTAATAATTTATTTTTCTTCAAAAACATTTTTAAAATATAAAATAACAGACTTTAAATAAAAAAAAATTACATGTCTATATCAAGAACATTACCAGTTAAAATTCCTTGTTGTAACATTAAACTCTACAATAATCTCTCTATTTCACTTTCTATTTCATCTAGTTGAGCTAAGTTCACTTCCTTGTCTAAAATCACAAACACCTGGTTTAAAGTATTTATTTAAAAATATATTAAAATAATAATTTATTTTATTTTTTAAAATTTATTTTTGATAAAAATAAATAAAAATAATCCAAAAATATTAAAAAAATATATAATTTTTTTTAAAAAAAAAAAACATGTTCAACCTCCATTCCAAATGAATTA
>Ga0307515_10012891_pt1 | contig 15679 bp, 8 predicted proteins | sample 17_EM_MG_FD_194513 | JGI IMG/M metagenome (GOLD analysis project Ga0307515, IMG submission 194513) | Populus trichocarpa ectomycorrhiza microbial communities from riparian zone in the Pacific Northwest, United States - 17_EM | ecosystem: Host-associated > Plants > Roots > Unclassified | place... | reverse complement strand
CCATTTGAGAGCGTTCTTGCTGCTAGGCGAGAAGTCCATAGCCACACCAATGTTTCTATCTCCCGTCATTTTGATCTTCTTCTCTGTCTTGGTATGAGGTACAAGAACAAGGTGTTGGCTGCGTGAGGGAAAGCAAAAGGAGAGAAACCTTGTTGTCGTTGCGTTTGGTTCTTGTTTCCGAGGGGAAGAGAGGATTTCTTTTCCTTTACTTTATATGGAAACCGGGTGACCCCCGTCTTCTGTTTTTGTGGGGCCCTCTCCTTTTGATGCTTTGCATCTTGGCCGTCCACCTCTGCATTTGGCTCTCTTTGATTCTCGATACTATTTGTTTTGCCTGCTGCCAGCGCCTTGCGGGCCCCATTTAGCATTGCGTAATAAGTGGGGATTGGTCACAATTTGAACTTTCGAGAAAACTCTGTGTGTTCAAAACTAACGCTGTATTACGCATAGATATCAGACTCGACAAGGAGTTGATTCGGTTAATGAATCGGATTTTGAGTAATATGTTAAATTTAGATAATTTTTTTTAAAAAAAGAATATTTAAAATTTTAAAATTTTATATAAAAATATTATTTATATGAATATACACTATACATATTATAAATAATAAAAATTAAAAAATTATTCCACATTAAAAAGATATTATATTAAATTAAAGTATTTAAACTAAATTTTTTTATTCAATAATAATAAAATATAATTTTTTTGTTATGAATATAAAATATATAAGGGTTTCAAATCGTACATTAAAATTAAAAAAACATTCTTATAATATTTATATAGTAAATTTTAAAAAATGTTAATAACCAATTAATTTTTGTTTTTAAAAAGGATTTCTAACTAAGAGAAAAAACATATTTAAAAAAAAGATTTCAATCAAGTTTTTTCGGATTACCTGAGTCATGGATTAACCTAGCAAGTCAACCAAATTTTATCAAGTTTTTATTTATATTGAATTTTTATCTTATCCAGACCGGTCCAGCCATCAAGTCTGGGTTCAATAATCATGGTATTACGTTAATTACCCACCCAGGTAGGGTTTCTGACACATACCGTCTTTCAGTTTTTCACTTTTCGAAAAAAAATTGGTCTAAGCAAAAATTAATTAATTATTTCTTAACTAGTATTAATTAATTAATAATCATAAAATTGAAGCATGGGAAGAGCAGGAAGCTGCTTTGAAGTTTCCTCTGTCCTTGTCATGTGGTGTATCCAAATACAGTTGTACTTCCTGTCCAATTTAAGAAGAAGAAAAAAGAAGTTAAAGTCCCTTTTTTTTAAATACGAGGATAATTAGAGGAATAATAATGGCTAGCATGCGACAATGGAAACAAGATCTGAAAGCAAAAGGCAGTGGAATCAATCAATGCAAAAATAAAAAAATCAGCAGAATAATTATCAAATTTGCACGTCAAGAGATGGAGGCAAAGATTTCTATCGTTGCCTTCACCTGGGATTCATCTAGACATTCAAATGCTCAGCTATTTTTTTTTTTTACTTTAGTCTTAAAATTATATTCTCGAAATAGCTTTATCTAAATTGAAGCTATTTTTTTTCCCTCAAATAATTTTAAGGGTGTATTTTTTATATTGTCTTATATTATTTGATGCATTTAAAATAATAAATTCTCCTGAAGAATAACTCTAAGATTTGAAATAAAAAAAAAAACAAATCTTTTTAACCATAAATATTCTTTAAAATTATAATATTAGCAGTATTGTTTTATTGCTTACGAGGGAAAGTTTTTAATATTGTTAAAAGACCTTGAAGTGAGAACTTCGACCAAAATGCACAAGCACGAGCTCGCCCTGTCAGCAAGCTTATTAAACTAATAATAAAATGCAAATATATATAGTTTTTATCAATTTGGATGTTGATTTTAGGTGACCCGTTATTAATTGAATTCATGTATTCATGGCCCATTGAAAAGAAAGAAAAAGGAATCGATCTATCAATGTCTAGCCTAGCCAAAGAAACCTGTCAACTGTCAAGTACTCGAATAACTTTTTTCCTTGTGCTCAAGTGCAGAACAAATGAAGCCAGGAAGGAAATTCTTGAAAGAAGAAGTCATTCATATGCTTGAAAACAAGTGACAGACCCGAAGATCCTAGAGAAGCCTATGCAAGGTGATCTGTTGCGATGGCATAAGAAACGCAACGAGCTATGGCCACCGATGTACAAGACACATAGATCCATTCCTTTTATATAGATAGACAGCATCAGCGTTGAAGTTTGAGGTCGACATGGTTGATCCCAATAAAAACACGACTTGCAGCCCGCTAAATCACAAGAGCAACTCAAGTTCCGAACAGCAGCAATATATCACAAAGTCCCTTCTGTATGCGCCTCAATGGCAAAATTCAAATCAATTCTCACGATTCCGTACAGAAATATTTTGTATAATTTACACAAATCACCTAAAACAGAGAAGATTGTATGAGACAATGGACATATTTCAAACTCGAGGAAAATCTAATGCCAACTGCTGTAAGCCATATTTCATCCAAATAGACGAATACCAAAAAGGATTTAACTACCACTACAAACGGTGAGAAGGAGCTTCTCGTTGGACAAAAAATAAGCGCCTGTAGATGGGCATCATCACCATTTTTCTGGATCAACCAACTTCACAACTCACGCGGGAAATTGTTTATGTGTCCTTCCTCCAGTGTATCTTTGTTGTTGATCTTGTATGATATCCTTGTGCGCATCACGAGGGATTTCTGAAAACATGATTTTCGTAACGATCTAATATCATCCACAGCTTAAAAACATATTATTATAATTAATTATGAGATATGAACCAGGAAAACATGATGAAGCAATATAATTTTTTGATCAGAATTCAGAAATATCATTTATTACGTGAGCAGACTCCTCACATCATATGCCTTTTCAAGCTTAAATAAAGCCCTATGCTGTCTGCTTGCACTAATGTTTACTGGGCTGGATGTTCCATGCTACAGATACAGGTAACTAGTAGCACATTTCGACTCCCATTTCACCAAACCTTGATCATTATTGGGTTCCCAGAATCAAGCATCATACATTAAAAAAACCAAGCATATTAGTTAGTCTCCCAGCCAAAGACCAAATTAATTTCAGCAGCAGGAATAAACTTCGCTGGAGTTTAATCTGAAATGGTGTTCTCCTGCAACTTCAGTGGCTCAAGTTGACAGCAGCTCAAAATTATAAGACTAAAGGACATTCAAGCATAATCGCTGATACTAGAAGCTACTAGTTCAATGAAAGCTGTTTCCATTTGTTTAAGGCTGGACAATGGCTTTATGAAACATCTAGGCGTGTTTAAGGCTGGACAACGGCTTTATGAAACATCTAGGTGTGCCAGGTTGGACTATTTTGTTTTTAAGAGAATATATTATACTTAACAACCCCATAATTCATAGAGTTAACCACATTGATGGAAGTAAAATTTCTTCAGTACACAAAAATAAAATTTGTAGCTATTCATCAGAAATTTGTACTCTCCCACTCGTACGTGACCATATTTCTATTTTAGTTTGTCCTGACATACATCAGTAAAGAATTAATTATTTTATTTCTTATTCCCCTCGTTAAACACTAGATTTAAAAGATTACTGAGTAAGATAACAAGGGATCAGTTAGGAAGAAGTCAAAAATATGTGAGATGAAAGAATTTATCGAGAGTCGATAAAATGTGGGTGAAGGCAAACAGGACACTCAGTGGGATGGAGAGAGTGCCAAGAGAATATTACATGGTAATACTAGAATGCTCGTATGATGCCATGAAATCCAGAAACTTAAGTGAATGCAATTTTAGATGACTATGTAAGAGATATACCTTCCCGTGTTGGTTATTAGTAACTCTCATATTTTGTGTAATGGATCCATTACCACTTGCAGGAAGAATATTGCTGCTAGCTGGGTCTAGGTGCAGTTGAAGAAACTGTAAAAGGACAACAGAAGAAAAGGAGAAATATCATAAAAGCATGTGGGCCAAAGAAAAAGATATTATAGGAAAGCATGTTAGAGAAAAAAAAGAAAAAAGCTGACTGAACTACATCTGAATCTACCTTTGGAACTGCTGCCTGAAATATAAAATCGGTGAAGACATTGGGTGTCAAGTTTGTGAAAGTTGCCTGGACTAATGTTGTTTGCGGGTTTCCTGGTTGCTTTGAGAAGTTGAATGTTATTCTCAAAGAGCTGCTCTCAAATGCCACGAAAGGTGGATAAACTGAACCATTATTCTCTGTTCATAGAAGAAAAGGAAATCAACAAGTGGGACAGCAACCAAGCAGCAAAACAGAAATTCAAGGTGGACAACAATTTTTACCAGGTTTTGATGGGCTGGGACCGAAGCCATCCAACAAATCCATCATTGGAGCAGCTCTAGCAGAAGAAGTTGCTTGTGCAGAAGGTGAAGAAGATGACGAGAGTGCATCTAATGTGGCTATTGGTGATTTTTCATTTTGAATGGGTGATAAAATGTCAGTTGTAGATGAGCTGCTTTGTACAGGAGGCACTCCAATTGACAATAGATCCAGTAGAACATCTGTGCCAGCTTTTTGAACCTGGTTTGTGCCTAAGAGGTGCAAACAGAAATCATAGATTAGATTACACATGCGATTAACAGCAAACAAAATGCACAATCAGCAACAGAACACTGAAACAGTTTAACTTAGAAGTAAGTCCATCACTCAACAAAGGAATGGTCAAACAAGTACTAGTCCAACCACAAAATTTATGATGTATGAAAAAGAGTATGTTTTTTTTAACAAAATGACAACACATATTGACAGTTGCTTTAATGCAGTCACATTTCAGAAAAAATCGAAGAGATTGTCATAGATTCAAAATAACGCTTTCAAGGAAACAGCCAGCAAAACTTTAGTTCATTCCACAAAACTGTTAAGGCCTACATGGTTTTATTTATGCGAAGCTCCCCACTAGGTTTTACAGTCTAAAAGCAGGAGATGCTTGTTCAATTATCACAGTTCTGGGACAACACGGATTCAGACAACAGGAACCCAACTAAATTGTAGCTAATGTCTGCAAAGGCTTGTGAGGATGATTCCAAACTCCAACAAAAATGATAGCAAAATGAGCATCAGCAACGATAATGCAATCAGGACTTTCAACTTGTGAGTATGATTTATAATAAGACATCCCAGGTTCTAGTAAACTAAAAATACTGTTTCAAAGATGTGCATAATCAAGTTATGTCACAGCTTAGAAATTAACCTGATTGTGTTGGAGCTGGTGACAAATCAACACCTAGAAGATCCTGAAGAAAATCACCACCAGAAGAGCCGGGTGCTGCTGGAACATCATCTGAAAGATCAAGTAAATCTACAAGAGGAGCTGTGGAGGGCTTCACAACTCCATTTGGAAGATTAAGGGAAGCCCCACCAGAAGTTGAAACAGCTGCTGGCAAAGAACCAGCCCTCCTTGTAGTGAAAGTAACCTCATCCAAAATTGGCATCCTTTCGACCAGTGTAGATCTGCATTCATATGTTAGTTTACTAATCAATGAAATTGCTACAGATATGGAAAAACTTTATGAGATTAACAATGAGATTAACAAGGTAAAATAATAAAAATTTAACTGCATACCTTATATTTTGATGCTTCTCAATGATGGAATTAAATTCAAGGGATCTTTGCTGCAATTCAAGCACAAGGCTGCCTTTATGGTGAACAATTATATCCTTGATCCTTCTGGAAATGATTCAAAGAACAATTCTATACAATTAGATCCCATATCTTGCCACAAATATTATTCAAAATAACAGTTACATTAACAGTAAGAAGAAATAATAATAATAATAATAATAAAAAAAAAAGAATTGTCAAATTGTTTGTATAGAAAGACTGGCTGACAATAATAATAGACTCAAACTTTCAGCCGAAATCTCATTCTTTTTATGCATCTTAAAAAAAATGCAATGCCTCTAGGATAGAAAAACATAGGCCTAATAGAATTGCAGGGAATGGAAGGTGCACAAATAAAATAAACACTGAGAAAACACATACTCAGAACAAGATGGGAAACGGGAAGAAAGTTTTAAGAGAGCAATCAGAGCCATTGCTTTAGTAGTGAGGTCTAAGGCATGGTGCTTTAAAGCAATCTCAACAACATCCACAATGTCAGACTCCGTAACCTGCTCAGGAAAAAACTTAACTTAGCAGGCAATTAAATGAGAAAGACAACCAACAATAATACTGCTATACACAAAACAAAAGATTTTTTTTGTGTTTGTGGTGCACACACAAATGATTGTTAATCTTGCTTCCTGCCATTAGTCAACTCTGCTGGATCAAACTGACAACCTGATCTCATCAAGCTTTTTGTAAGCAAAGCAGAGATGAAGTCCCATTGGCAAACTAATAAGTCCAACCATTCAACTTTTGTTATCAAGCATCATTAAATATTGGAGGAAATGGATCGATTTACTTATATAACAAATTAGTTGGGTTAGATAAAATGTTAAAAGATATTCTTGTTCACATGAAAATGATAATATCAAGAGCTAGTTCATTTTTACATTCTTACATGGAACTTATTGTATTCCCTAAATCCAAGGGAAAGGACAGGAGGAAAAATAACAATTTTAATGTGACTGCTTTCAGCCCCAAAAACATATTTTGCCAACATTCCAGCATAATAGCAGCATATTTGTATTACTTTCCACTAGAAATTATACATCATACAAAATGGACTCAAATAAGTAAAAGATCCATGAACAGTTTCACTGTGGCAAAGCCATAGAAGTTTGCTTTATCAACATCCCATATTTTCATCATCCAAGTCAACAAAGCACGGCACAAAGAAGGTCCACAATTTGATTTCTTTTATACTCCTCCATCCTATAATACTAGTCCAGTATGCAGACAATAATTTTTTTTTTTTTAAATCACATACATGCATACAGCTTGTAGATTTTTTTCACTTTCTACAAATTGGTTATATAAAATTATTCTACAAAATAAATTACTTTTTCTTGTTTTTAGTAGACAAATATAATGGTATAAAGGGAGTAATTTTTGTCAGAAGTTCCCTATTACTGTTACCATGTGTGCTAATTAGGTAACACTACCCATCGAATTTGAGGTAGCAGAAAGAAGATGACAAAAGCAAGTGCATAACCAGCAGAGTATATAACAAAATACTTACAGTTACAGGATCCTCTATGGCAAGCATTCCAACATTATTCATCAACATGTCACCGTATTCCCCAATGCACCAAACTGCTACGCGAACAAGGCTTTCCTGATGGGAAAAAAAAAATCAAAGTGGATAGAAATGACAATTCCTTTTCGGGATAAGTATAACATGCACAGTTAAATGCAGAATCTCATAGACTGCCAAATAAAGCATTTTCTTTTATCAAAAGAAACTTTGAATACCTGCTCAGAAGATGTTTGGAAAGCTTTGTACAATGCCCTGACTGTATATCCATGAAGGTCGGAAGCATTGCTTATCACAACAATAAGGGCATGCCATACTTCATCTTTTACAAAGTTTCCAGCCTACTAAGCACAATATTAAGATCAGAATATGGATTTGTAAAAGATATCGCTACTCAAGACCAGAAAAGGCCAAAATAACAATTACCAGATTCATGCGCTTTGAATTGATCTTTGATATACTCAATTAATTCTTTCAGGTCTCATCTTTCACCATGTTTTAGTTCTCAGAAAAAGTGAAATAAATAAAAAATCAATTCCATGTAATTCCATTTACCAAAACATCTTCATTTTGCAGGCTTTAATTATCTAGATTTACTTGTAAACAACATGCTGCATAACGCATGGCTGAAGGAAGCTCAACATTGAGTTCAACAAAATAAATCAACCAAAGGAAGACGGTCAAGGATGAGAGATTATAAGCTCCTGATAGTAAATGACACAAAAACAATAAGATTGACCCAATCTTTCAATAAGAGACCATCATGCACACAAAGCAATGGCATAAACAGAACAATGTATTATGATACTAGCAAAATCAAGAAGTGAGGCCAACATTATCATCCCAGCTGAAAATGTCTCACGAGGATGGCTACAAGACATGAACATGGGTGGTGGCCGTAGAAAAAGATGTGGCTTAAGCTGAAAGAACCTGTGTTTTCAATAGAGTGTGATATAAATGGCAAACATGAAAATGTTCATCTAGCTGCCCCACAATGTGATAATAGAAAGCATCTTAGAGCCATGACAATGATCATATAATGAATAAACATACTAAAATGTCCCAAACAAGGTTCAAACAAACAGCAAAACTGCAATGGCAGCTTGACATTAACATTTTTACCTCAGCAAGAACCTTGAGCATCTGATCAATGTACCAAATTTTCTCAGGGGAGAACCTAAAAAATAAAAAAGCAAAAGTAAATTGATTAAACATAGGAGAAAGGTAGTTCTGAATGATCATGATTTATGAACCCCCAAACCATACTACTAAACTATATAACTCTACATTCCTGCTTTTAAAGGGGCGGGGAAAACAAAACTGTGCAGCATGGCACAGTCCAGGTAACAAATCAAGAAATTTGTCTGTGGGACAATTTCAGACCAGTGAAACATGAATACATCACTGTTCAGATAATAAATTCAGATACCATAATTCCATTTTATCATTTTATGTTAAACTCACACGATAGTTTTAGTACAACAGGGATGCAGCCCGGTACAAAGCGTGAATTCCAGGATGAAAGATGCCTATTTAAGGAGATGATATTATAGAGTGTTGTTTTTATACGATTCATTATTTTCCATGTAGCTTTTTTCTCTTTTTTAACTCAGACTGGAGACACCCCCATTTAGCCCTTTCAACAAATTTCTTTTGCATCTCAAACAACCGAAGTAACAAAGACATATATGGTTTCAGATCACTTGATATCTCTAGAGGCTAAAGCCTAGAAGCATTATTGATTCAATGCAAGTTTAAATACAGGCCAGTATCAATTCCCCTTTTTTCCAGCAAGAAAAGGCGGAACCAATAGTTGCGTTCATCAAAATAACAAGCACATGCAAGAAAAACACAATCTAATATATCCCACAATCAGTCAGGGAAAACAAGTGGATGTCTTAATTCAAGAACTGCACAACTTACTTCTCAACAATGGAGCAAATTTTGGCAGTAAGATCCCCTTTAAATTCTTCATCACTTACTTCCAGATAATCAATTAGCTCTTTTGTCAAAGGTTTTACATTGGTCTCGTTCACCAGAACGTAAACAAGTTCAAGGGCCCTTTTCCTGATTGAAGCATCTGAATCCTGAAATAAAAAGGCCACAACCTGAGCTTCTGAATTTTCAATCTTTATTTGTTTTGTCAGTAACATTAACAAGGAAGCGAGAAAGTAATACATCGAGTTCAGGTTTAACGGATCAACTGATATATTTTACGTCTTGCTTGTTACCAAACAGAAGTAATATGGAACGGGAAAAAAGGTTGATGGGAAAGAAAAAACTTTACTGATGTAAAAAAAGGCAGAATAATAGTCTTCATTAGATTATTTTCCACCTCAGCTGCAATATCTTTTGTCTGGTCCTGAATGACAAATCTACCTTATTTATTTCTCCAAAGCCCTAAACAAGAAATCACGAATCCAAGTAGCCAAACCCAAATTTTTTTGAGATTGAGACATATGGAGTTGAGTTACTTACATTTACCAGTAAGCAAGGAATTGATATCCAAACCCAAATCCACAACACCCAATCATGTTTGTTTGGAGAGGACACTAAGACATAAATACATCGTCCTTGTTAACCATAACCATCTTATTCTATATCTGACCAAGACATAGCCAGAATATGATAAGCCTAATCTCCTTTCAATTTAACCTTTTTTTCATTCTTCGCTGTTCAAATCCAGTTATTTGAGCAGATTATAACTCTTACGACACCTTAAAATAGAACATGCAATTGAAAGAACTAGAGATTCCAGAGGTAAAAATTTTGTTGATGCGAAAAAGATACACAAAGAAGATTTGTCTATTCACCCAAAATTTGTAATAATTTAAATGAAAATGGTGAGTTCGGATTTTTATAGCACACATTTACTCATCATAGTTTTAGACAGGAAAATGGTATTAAAAAAGTGAAATGGATATGATTTACATATATTATAGAATTTTAACCTTCTCTACAACTACTAGTTATTTAAAAATAAAAAAGAGATCAAGGTGGTGGAACCCCATACCTTTACACATTCCAAGATTGTTGCCCGATGCCTTTGTACAGCTTGAGCATCTACAGTAATAGCCTTCATCAGCATGTTTAATGCAACATATCTGAAACAAATGTTAGGATATGGTTTTATTTTTAGTAAAACAAGCAAAATAAAACAAATCAAGTTTATTGATCTTAAATTAATAATCAATATAGCTGCTGAAAGAACTACTACTATCCAGATGAAGCACTGTGGAGCTGTAATAGAGCATGTGTCTGATTTTATATCCAGAGATCAAACAATAAACTAGCATGATGCGCGTGTATTATAGAAATATTTTCCAGTTATCTACTACATTTTACCATAAAAGATATATAAAAAAGTGTTAACCTATCACTTAACTTTCTAAAATATAAAACAAGAGGACTCAATTCATTCACTTCTATTTAGCAAAATGAAAAAAAAAAATGCAACAATTAATTTGGCAGCACTTGTATTCCAAGGATAAAATTTCAGACAAGTAATTTTTTAGGAAAATTTATGGAAAATTGAAAAACTAGAGAATAGGATTTTCTACAACAATTCTAACAAGTAAACATAATTTTTTACAACATTTTCTTTTATCTTGAGAATTTTTATGGGAAAAAAAAAGCAATTAGTCCTGAGTTAAGTATTTTTATTATTTTACTTCTTTAAAAAATATAATGTCCCAAATTTGTATGTGAATCAGGATAAATGTTAGTCCATACTCCATAGAGTCAAGCCAGTGTGCAAGCAGCTAAGGTCACCCTTTAACAAGCAACTACCCTATATAAAGTAGAGAATGATGATAATCACACTGCAAATAAACATGTCAAACTAACTTTCTGTTAATAAATATGCCTCCCTGTTTAACAGGTAATCATCTTATATTTTGTAGATCATATGGATAATCACTGTTCAAAGGAATTCAACAAACTCAACAGAACATTAAAAAAAAATCATGTGCCAATGGCAGATCATTTCTCATTGAATCAGGAGAAATATACCTTAAAACATATGTCTAGCAGTATTTAGTCCAATTGGTTTATTAAAAAAAACAGCATGAAAGGGATGAAATGACATGTCATGAGATCATATCCAAGTTATAATCTTATGAAACAAAACCTGATATTATTGTCACGGTTAGACAAAAATCTTCCCAGGATATTAATAGCAAGCACTCGTAGGCCACCATTATCTTCAATGCTCATGATAGTTTCAACACATTCATATAGAATAGCATTTCCAGCATTTTTGTTTGACTCAGTTTTTGTTGCCACCTAAGAAGATATCAAGCAAACAAGAAAGATTAAAATGTTGTCAATTTAAGAAGCAAAGTGATCAAAGATAAACAATTGTAAGGAATCGTGAGCGTTTATAACAATGTACAGGGTGATAACAAGTTGACAGGCTAGAATGTGTGGATCAGTCATACAGGTTGAGAAGATGTTCAGCTTCACATGTTGATCAATTTATTCTCAATCATTGACAAATGCATTTACAAAAAAGCACAGCTTAGCCCAGTTAATGGAAATTTAGCCCAATTAGATTACTCAAACTGTTAAACAAGGCTACAGAAGGGAAGCTTACTAGCCAGTACTTTGCAGAATCCTACTTCTTAACAGACTATACATATTAAACCCACAGTTAATAAAAATTGTACTTACTCAACTCTACTTGGCTATCCCAAACTGGTTGAGCTTTTCTACCTGGATCAACTTCCTTCATTCAGTTGTAATTAGAAATGACAATTTAATTATTATTTAGGCAAACTGACTTCAAATTCTCTTCCATCGAGGATGTTCAAACCAAAATGCCCACTTTAGTGATTTTCATCCATCATCAAGGTAACAATGAACAAGAACATACTCATCAACAGAGACCACCAATCACCAAAAAACAATAAAGAAAGCCTAATCATATAGAAATAGGAAAACAAGATTCCATATTCACAGGTTTATTAAGAATTAAACCCATACGTTCTAAAGCAAGTCTCATTCTATTATCAATGCAAGGCCTTTTTCTTCAGCCCACCCACTTAATTTCTTCATAATGTTAGAATTCAAATATGTATGAGGAACTTCGTTGTCTATAGGATTTGACTTGCTCTACACTCATAAGCTTTACTAAAAAAGGCACAGAAAAAAAAAACACAATTTCATCACATTTGTCAGACTCATATCATTTCTATACTTTTCTCATTTCTAATTCAACACAACAGAAGTGATCCAAGCCATCAACAATTGACATGTTGATTATGAACCAGCAACTCTCAAACACTAATAGAAGTAATATGACAGACTGATACAAAATGCAAATGGAAACTAACCTGAGCAAGTATGTCATTCATGGCATCACTAGCATCAGCATCTCCTTGGCCCAACGCACGCAAAAGTTTGAGCAATCTGACATGGAGAAAAGGGTCCGCGATACCGGCAATGTCATATTCCGGTGCATATGGACTGTTAACAACATCCTTTAAAGTTCTGACCAACCCTTCTGTGTGTTTCTACAAAAATGATTTTATAACTTGTCACACTTAAGGAATAAAAAGCATACTGACCATAAATTTACCTTAAAAATTCAATTATTTTCATGAAAAAATCCCTAAACAATATATCTATAATATAAACATTAATATAAAGAACTAGGTTCATTTATGCATGATGAAGAGTTCACTTCTGCCATGCCAAATAAAAAGCTCAACAATACTCAAATTTAGCATTAGTCAGAATGCTTGTTTCTTCCTAATACAGGCCATGATGAGTACCTTTCTCAAAAACTCGAGGGCTTCCGGACTGACTTTACATAAATCTGTACAGAGTTGAATTCCCGTTATTAAGACTCCATGATGCTTCTCTTTTAGTAAGGCAGCCGCAGGATTTATAAAATTTTCTGCCAGATCCGGGACTTTCCTAATAATCCGTATAGAGCATAATGCAGCCTATGTTTGAGCAAGAGTGCAGTAAAAATTAGAAGAACACAAAAGAAAGCCACAGAACAGTGAAGCCAGAGAAGCATCAACTTTAGAGCAATTTAGGAGAACTTAAATCAGAACAATGCACAACCAAGTACCTCCAAAATATCTCATGTGATTAGGAAATTAAACTAGGCCAAAAACATACAACAAACCACATTCTTTCATTACATATATCTGATTCACTCAGTTTCTATATCATTACGGCAGATCAAGAGCTTTTGAGAATTAAAGCATTCCAAACTTCAGGGGTCGCACAGCTTATTCCCTCACCAACCTATCATCTTTTCACTCACTAACTATTGGAACCAAAACAGATAAACAAGAATTCATGCAAAAGTATAATAAGCAAATTATGTTAAAAGCAACTCACCTTTTTCCGAATATTTGGATCCCGAAATTGCAGCAATCTTTCCACTTCTGGTGCAAGATCACGAGCCATTTCTGCTGAACAAATATTTCCCAAAGCACAAAGTGCAAGTCCCACAATATACTGGTTTGAATGATTAAGATCTCTGAATATAAGTTAAGGCCACTAAACAGATACAAAGATTTTTCTCTTTTCATATTCATTTGTTCAACTAGCAATTCCAAAAAAATCCCAGACGACAGAAACAGATGAAACATAGCTTGCAAATTAAGAAAACCTAAACAACAGAACATATAAACATTATTCGGATACTGTTTTAGCGAGTTGGTAACGAGCATTAGAACTTCTTGTCTTTCATCAAGAAGTAACATGAGGCCGAGATATCCGATCCTCTTTTCAGGAAATCCGGCGGAGGCAATCAACTTTAAGCACTCCATTTGACCAAAATGTGTTGGGTAGCCAAGCATATGAATAAACATAAGCTTTGCCAAATTCCGGTGTCTATAATCTTGATCATTTTCATTAATCGACGTTCGAATTGCAGCACATTCTTTTCTCACAACAGCTCTTTCCTCCGCCGCCGTTTTACAAGCCCGTATTGCCCGAATCATGTCCCTTTCATTTCAAAAATTATCCAATTCATGCTCAAAAAATTGTAAATAAAAGGAATCCTAATCTTTAAACTAAACCAGAATTGCATAATTCTAGCTGCCGAAAGGGTCGGATTTCAGGAACCAAATGAGAAGAGTAAAGAAATCGTACTCACCTAAGACGCGTACCGGAAAAGAACGAATTCATGATTGGGTCCGTTTCCGAGAATTTCCTGGAAGCTTAATCAGATCCGAGAACGAAAGTTAACTCTTGGTCAAAAATTGCGACGTGACCCGGGGATTCAATCAAGAGAATCCGAATAAGGTGATCAAGATCCGGATATATAATTTTAGAGATCTCAGAGAAGAGAAGATGAGAAGGAAGAGAGATTTGGATCTGAGAGAGACAGAGTGTGTGCGCTTTTTTTTAATTAATTAATTATTATTTTTCACTTATAAAATGATGCTAGTAGTAGCGCTGCTGTTCGTGTTTTGTCTCTGAAAAAGAAAAGAAAAGAAAAAATGGAAGATTACATTATTTATTTAGTCCTTATTTTTCCAACGTAATTACGAATTAGTCCTTTATGTTTGAAGAATCAGCAGATGTTTTAATTAAATAAAATAAATGACAGCCAACGAGAGTCAGGGGATGATTTTATATTTTCAAACATAAATGAGTGATATGTAACTTACTTTTCACTTGAGGGGCCAAGTGATAATTTATTCATGCTGACTTGCTGAGCACCAAAATTTCTAGAGTGTGAGGTGATTGGATTTACCCATTGGTGGGATAACGTGCTAAGCGTGTAGATTTGAATTTTAGAAAATCTGAAATCACGCCTCTAAAATTATAAATTAGGTTCGACTTAATTTTTAATAATTGTATGTTAGCCCCAATATTACGACATACATTGCAGTTTCACCCACGTTTTATATATTTTTTCCAATTTAGATATTAAATAGTTAAACTTTTTAATTCCACCTTGTAATGTATCATAACACGTTTTTACCTCCGTTTTCAAAAATACTTTCAAAGAAAAAAAACAAAAATTTCTAAAACAAATGCATTATCAACTCAATTCGGCTAATTTCCAGTAATTTTGTAATTTTTAACCTTTTTTTATTGTTTTCATATTGATTAATTTTTAAAACTCAAAAATTGAAAAGAAAATAAAAAAAAACACGACAAAAAAGGTTTAGTGAGTGGAATGATAATCAAGTAAAAATTGAATGATCAAAAAATACAATAAGTAATGAACAGAGGAGAGAGAAACTTTCTGAAACTGTTTGATCTAGCATTGAAGATAAATCTAAACTTTCTGAAACAATTTTTCCTCAATCTTTTTTATATGAGAGTATATCTATTAAATTCTTCTTTGGTAATATTAGCATACTTCCATGAAGAAATTTCAAAATCCGTTACATCCTAAGCAAACAAAGTTCTTCATCCCACCCCAAACTTTTCCATTCTACTATCATTTACGAGTACATGATTTTGCAATGAATATCATATAATAGCTCAACATTTCACATGGATACAAAACAAAATATAGCAACCCAAAGGTT
>Ga0307515_10012890_pt1 | contig 15680 bp, 21 predicted proteins | sample 17_EM_MG_FD_194513 | JGI IMG/M metagenome (GOLD analysis project Ga0307515, IMG submission 194513) | Populus trichocarpa ectomycorrhiza microbial communities from riparian zone in the Pacific Northwest, United States - 17_EM | ecosystem: Host-associated > Plants > Roots > Unclassified | place... | reverse complement strand
GCAGTCTTGGACTGGACGGGCTTGGTCTGGACCAGTCCAAACAGGATAATATTTATCAATTTCAAAGTAGATCCGAAAAACTAAAGAAGTGAGACAGTAATCCCTGCAACCCTAACTCAGACACAACCCAAAGGAAGATCAGCAGCCAAGGCCCAGTGGGAGGCCAACAAATGCAGTAAGCACTTTGGATACAGACTGAAGGGCAAAGCAGGCAATAGGAGACCTATCCCAATGAGAAGCGCAAAGTCATTGGCAACAAGATTCTACCAACTAAAGTGCGGGCATGTGCCTACCGGAGCTTCAAACAAGGGAGCATCTCCTCCATCACTGCAGTCGGTGAAAATACCATCAGAGGGAGCTCTGGAACAAGGTGGGAAAGGCAACGGGCTGGAAAGCTGGCCGATGCTAGCAGGCACAGGGGTCGGAGCTGTTTTCCATGGAGATATGTGACATGGTGGTGATGGACTTCATGGCGGCCATGGACATTGGGAAGTTCCCACTGGGGTGAGTGGCAAGTTGCAAGTGGTGAGGGGTGAGATGTGCATTGTGACTTGTGAATGGCAAGATGAGTCTACATGTATGAGTATATGTGTATGAGTCTATTTGTTGACTCAGTGTATCAGTAACTCCCAGCGTATTCGGGCTGATTTGGCCCAAGTGGACTGGTCCAAAGCAGTCCAGGCCAGTTCAGTCCAGGTCCCAAAAAATTGGGGATTGGTCTGATCCCGGTCCAAAAATATCTTGGACTGGACCTGGACTAGACTGGACGGTTCCAGTCCGGACTGGTCCATTGCTGGACTGGTGGAATCATTGAGCATATCATACTGGGTTCCCCAACAGACAGCTAGTGACTGAGTTGCAGTAACTCTGAATCTAATAGAATGTTTAGAGGACCATGAAACAGCATATAAAAGCGAGAGCTAAATCCTCTGACAAAGTAGAAAAGATGCAGCAGGCAGTTCAACAAGAGTGGGATAAACTACAGCGAAAGAATTGGAATAAGTTTATAGATAGAATGCCAGAGCGGTTACAGGCTAAAGAGGATAGATACAGTTTTAGTCTACACACTTTACACTCTGTATTCATAACTAGTGTATATATTCTATCTGCTTGTGTATGTTCCGTCCTATTGGCGAATCCTCTATTTTGCGAACTAGGGAGGAAAGTTTGCGATACTTTTGACCAATTCGCAAATTGCAACCAACTAGCAAAATCATAAACCCCCATACTCTACTTCCGTACAATTTTGAACATGAACAATAGAAATACATGAACTAAAATGATGCTTTGAACCTCATGCATCGTGTTTTTAGGCCTGAAGTTTGCCAGAGTATGTACAGTACTCGATAGCAGTCATGCTATATGTACAACATAATCTCACTATGGTGGGAATGGGGTGTTCTTGCCATCCTTAGAGGCATAATCGATTATCTCAAGCATCCCCCGCTTAGTGGCACAGGTTGGGGTCCATAATCCTCCATCAGCTGGACTAAGTGGTTCCCAAATACAGTCTGATACTCTGAACTGGCAAACAAAATCCGCGATATTTCCGACTGGTTCGCAAAAATGATTTCCATCTCACAAACTTGTGCAAATCCGTGAACGGAACGCTTATGTTCCCAAACGGGCATGGGCTTTCTATCGGACGGAACATATATATCTCAGTTTTTACTGTTGAGGAGCGCAGGCTAATGGATGTGGTAGTTGCGTGGGCGCGATGTGCCTACCGGCGATTCCCCACTCAACCTCGTACAACCCAGGCACAGGCGAAGCCGAGTTATTGTGCTACGAAGCGTAGGAAATTTCCCCTGGCTGCAGGCCAAGATTTGGCGCGGAATATTTTAGGTGCTATTGCACTTTCGATGTTGGTGGGTATATCGCTAGTGCACCCCTGTAGAAAGCCAAAATGATCAGCCGCAGGAGACTCTTGCTACGCTGTGAATCAGCCCAACGCCGACCCCGAGTGTCTCTTCTGCGGGAGAATGCAAGGCCACGCCTCCACCTCCACCAATACCATATTCTACGACAAATACTCGACAGTCTCGGGCTTCTCACAATTCACCAGCGAGATCGTCAGGACGGGGGTGAAATACCTTCGGACGCAGACACACGACTCGGACCTAGAATGGTTCACGGTGACAGACAGCGCCTCCTTCGCGTCCGCCGCTGCTACGAACCCAAATCTGATTTCCTTGACCAAGGAGTTCTTTGATTGTCGGTTTTGGGGTTGCTGGTTGAAATGGTGGTCGCGGTGGGGTGGGTGCTGTGAGAAGGTTTGGGTGTGCGCATTTGTTGCTGTCGTGAGTACGAGACGGAGAAAGAGATGCCATAATAGTAGGGTATTGTAATATTTGTATTTGTATCTTCAGGGCTACTAATGGCATTCGTAATTGAGGAGTGGCTATCAATGCCGGAAACGTTTCTGGATAGCTTAGCAAATCATTTCCTTGGCTATATTTGGGTGGAGTTTAAGTCTCACCACTGGCAGCGTGGCATATCTCAGGATTGTAGGATGATATTTCTTACGACTGTAAGGCGGTATCTGCCTTTAAGTTGTTATGTGATTATTGTTATACTGTGGTGAGATTTTCAGCGGTTGGCCTGGTGATGCCGAGCGTATCAATGCCACAACAGGATTGTGGTCATATACACAATATCGTTGTGACTTTTACAAACGATGACTCAACTACAAAGTCATCGCTTTTACATCGTAACGACATTTATGTCATTTTAGTGGTGTATATACACGCCTTTTCATTGCCGAATTCCATCGCAAACATTCTAAAAAAATTAAGATATATCAAGAATGACTTGGGATTTGAACTAGAGTGCTGCAAGCTTTGCTTGTAATCACAAGCAACTGGCCACTATATCATGACGTGAGTTGAATGTTTGACTGTGCAGGGATACTCATTCATAGATTTTAACTTCATCTTCTAAAAAACTACGCTCAAAATTTTCACTACTTCCAGCTTGTGTTCTCCATAGAGGCTCCATCACCTGCACCCCGCACCCCTTCGTTTAACCCCCCACCATCATTGTCAGCCGCACACCATTTAATCTGAGCCGCACCAACATCTGAGAAAGCTTAGATAGCTACCGGGATGCTTGAATGTATAACCATATCTTCTCCCTTAGCGTTTAAATGCAGCCACCCTCTCCAATAGCGTTAGCATGCTACCAGACAACTTTAGTAATTGTGCCATACTCTAGTCAGAGTGCATGCAGAACGATTAAAACAAAACTCTAGTAGCTGCTGCAAGGTTTAACTGCTACCACTCTAGCGTTTGCATCAACGGTCGGGCCAACATTAATCGCTAGAGTAGGCGATCGTAAGCCAGGGGCGCCCGCGGACTAAGCGACCTCTGCCCACCCCAAATTTGTATACCACTACTAAAAATGGCGCTTTCTCTGCCAAAAATATTCAAAAATAACGTCGTCTGCTATTCATACAGGATAATTATTGGCCGATTTTATGCTTTAGATGGCATGCGAACGCTGAGGAGCCTGCGGACCCTGATAAGCCTTCAGGCTTTACAAATTATCAGCATGGCAGGAGCGTTCAAAATGTTACCACACCTGCCGCCACAGTGTTTGAATGCTACTACACCGGCTGTGTGAGAGTTTAATGCAACCACCGCCCTGGCGAGATTGTAGTACTTACACTACAAGTTCAATCTACCAAAGTTGTCTTAAAACTATACCTTCACGGCTATTGAACTACTACCCACTGAAACCATGAACACCCAGGGTCTGAGACCTAAAGATCTTGTACTTCGATCCTTACGCCAGGTTAAACAATCTTACAGGGTGTAATCGATCCCGTGGTCTTCGGACGGCTTCAGTAGCCTTTCAACGCATGCAGCACCACCGTGGTTTATACTATAGCATTTTGGTTCAATATTACATCGAGAACTTCGTGTGTTTTACGTATATTCAGTAACAAATTTAAACTCAACTATTACTTTTCTTCACGTGGAACTGCGACGTCAAATACCCAGCTTGAAGATAAGACCTTGCGATAGGGACTTGTAAGATAAGGTAGTAATGCACTACAACTTAAAATATGTTCTTTTGAGTGCAGACCTATCATGGAAATATTGCACCCGTCCGTCTTTTGCAATGTTCGTTAGGGTTCGATGTGTTCATGAGCTCAAGCGATACATCTGCAGTGTGCACACCTGGGACTGCTCGGAGGCTCATGGAAATCATTACACAGCTCTATTACATGGCTCTCTTATCATACATCGTGGTTTTTGTCCTGCGGAACAAAGGGTCAATGTGGGTAGGTCGGTACATGATATATCACTCGCACAGAATTTTCGAACTGTTACTTTGAAAGACGAAGTCTATTGATTTATCTAAGGGTAGAGTCTATGACTTATATAAACGGAGGGTCTGGGGATTTAGTGGAGACTGATGGAGTGATGTTCGGGACAACGAGTAGAGGCAGTGGCGGATGAAGAGAATGAGCAATCATGTATGGGTCTATTCGGCGATTTCCGTGTACTGCTCTAAGAAATGTGCTTCATTAAAGGCACCGGAAAAGTCCCAGAACAGTGCCTTTTCCTACACCGAAAATAAAAGGCATTTAAGTGCAAGAATTGGGTTAGTGGTTCTTTTGTATGGCAGTAAAATGCACCTTGGAAATGGCACTGAAATGGAACTACGAAGTGCATTGAGTGCATTTCTAAGGTTACATTTTTTCTTCGTGCCTTTTCACCTCTGTCTATTGTCCGTGCCAGTCTCCCTGTGCCTTTTCTCCGGACCTTTTCTCCCTGTGCCTTTTTTCTCCGCCGTGCCATTCTTCAGACTATCCGCTTATCCGTCTCCTGATTTTTCGGTTCATTTGACTCCCCCTCAAGCTTCGGTACCGTGGCACCAGCGTACGGCCCCTCATTAAGGGCATTGATCAAATCCTCGGAGTGCCCAGACCACTCCGAGTCTGAGATAGAGATCTCCACGTATAGATACACCACTGAACATCTGCTGCAGCTGTCACGGTGCGGTAGAAACGACATTAACTACACAAGCCGAAAGTAAAACTTAAAAGCGGCATAAAAGAGTTGGCCCAAACCAGGGCCCAAAACTCGCCTTCGGCTCCTTCGGTCATGTGCGAGTGTACTGGGCACGGCTGCATCCAGATAAAATTTCGTGCACTATTGCCACGAGAATGTGGCCGTTATTGATATGGATATGGATATAAGGGACGAAACGAAAGTTCACCAGGCCGTGGGTAGGAGCATGGCGAGCGAAGAGCTGAGTGCTGCCGCGCATGCAGCAGCCGGGGCCGAGTTCAGGCTCATCCTGAGTAATAGTTTGTGTTTTTGTTTGAACTTTACGTTTTCCTTGTGCTGTTGCACCTGCAACGGGGTTTTTTTTAGCTGTGTCTGAAAGGAATAGTCTCCGAGTGATCCGCCAAGATTTTGTCTCCTGAAGCTGTAACTCTCCCATACTCCGCTCGAAAAACTGCCCCCTGGCACGAGCTTGCGAAATGGAAAAATCTTTGAATGAGACTAGCACGAATAAGTTCATTTCTGAGCCATTGCCAAACTCACATTATACACATAACTCCACCCTTTCTCCACCCCTTCTCCATCCCTTTCTCCTCCCGAAATTCAAAAGACCCCACGAAACAAACAAATACCCTACCTAATCAGCTGTAGTTGATTTGCAGGGCCCAGCTTTTGCAAACTCACAAGGGAGCGGATCTTTTTTTCGTAAAAACAGAGAGTGGTCGATCAATTCCAAGTTTCTGCCTCTTCGGCTACCTAGAACTACCTACCTATGAAACCCAATCTCAAGAACATGACTACCAACCCATTGAATCACACCCTCAAAACCGACAACACCCTCACCCAACAATAAACTCACAGAGCTCCCACCACCCCAACAACCACCACTACCACCAGCCCAGAAACCGGCAACATACCCCCTCTGTGTATCCCAGCATTCGCTATCGCCGTATTGGCAGCCACCGTAGAGGTCGGAGTTTCCTTAACAGTCTGTGTCACTACGATCGTCGGCCCCCCAGGATCCGTCCGCACCGTCGTCGCCGCCGAACCCCTCTCCGTCGTCACCCCCCCATCCGTCCTCCAAATCGCACTAAACTCACTCGCCACCTCGCTCCTCACACCCGAGGGCAGCACCGTCTCCGTCGCAGCATAACTGTTCATAATCGCAACAAACTCTTTCGTGAAGCTCCTAATCTTTGGGTCGGTAGCTGCTGCCGATGCAATGGCGCCGCTTTCGGTGGCTGTAAGGGGCCCGAAATCGGAGATGTAGGTCTGGGTAGCTATGAAGGCTGTTACGGCGCCTAACAATTGGTCGGTGAAGTCGGAGAAGCTGGTGACGGTCGAGTATTTGGAATAGAAGCTGGAGAGGGGCGCTTGGGAGGTGCCGGCGTTTGTGCCCTCGCAGACAAGGCAGAGAGGCACGTTGGTATTTTGCGGGGGGGTTTGCGGGGCGGCGAGCGTAAGGGGGAGGAGGAGGAGGAGGGGAAGGAACATGGGGGCTGGTTGCGTGGGAAACATGTCGATGAGGTACACGTGAGGGATGAAAAGACGGGGTGTTGGGATATATTTCTAGGCAGCGGCTGATCTGCAGGAAAATATATTACCCCACACCAAAGGCAACGGTCACTTGCAATGCCTCAAATCTTGGCCTGCAGCAGCATCCAAGCCAACGTTGCTACGCCATAGCACAATAACTCCGCCTCGCCTGCGCCCACCAGATACCATGCCTGATAGGACATATTGGCCTGTGGGGACATGTAGGCCAAGATAGTTGACGTATGACCGTTGGCATTTGGGTGGTACAACTGAGCGTGCGCTGGCAACGTCTGTTGTATAAGGGAGCATAGAGTGGCTAAAGGGTACAGCACTGAAGGCAACCATCCGTCCGGGATTACCGAGGGCGGTGAAGGACACAAATAACGGCGGGGACGCCACTTTGCAGTCGCAATCGTTCCAGGAAGTCCTTAGCAGATATCAATTGATGATGAAATTCACTTGTAAAACGAATTGAATTATACCAAACCTCAAATTTACCCACAATATGTTCAGCATACCCTATCCATGACCGTCGGTTCGCTCATATCAAGCCATATAGAACACGATATCACTTTCTGTCGGCCGAGAACGATGTATTCGCGGTCCCCGGTTGTCATGCCGTCCCCGTTGAGTAAGGATGGGACGGACGGCCTTGGCACCGTCCCGTCCGTCCTGGAGAAATTTAGGACTGGACGGTTGACAACACTGGTATTGGTATAACAGCGTACGCTGGTAACGCCTGTGGTATCCCCCGCACGCTCGGTTACCTTCAATTGTATATTTTTCCTTTCGGGTATAGTTATGCGTAAGTATCTTTTTCTTTCGGGTATATTGTGAGTAAAGAGTAACATTATAAGTCCAGTTAGCTAATCAAAGTCTTTACCACACGACGCTCTTTTACTCACACTATACCCGAAAGGAAAGGGATACGAATTGAAGGTTACCGAGCGTGTAAGGGATAGGGAGCATAACTAAATGGTAAAGCTGTTCGTCAGTGTGGTTGTAACATAATGCATTCGACCGCTAATAATCACGGCATAAATACAATTTCCCCATCTTTCCACATCAAAACGATGCATCACAGTTGTGGTTTCCCACCCACTACCCAACGAAAATATCCCCTAATATATTACCTCCAAAATTAATGACTGGCACTCAGGACATCTCCATTTGAACCTCACGACCTCAAATCCCATTCATCTTGTCTCCTCCCTTTCGATCACCAACTCTCATCCTCCATCCCAGGTATCCCACACTAAAATTACCCCACACACATCTTCAATCCTCGTGCAAGGTCCCCTGCGTCGCAACTTCCTTCTAACTTCGGCCGTTCGCCGCATTCCTCCTCATTCTCTTCTGCCTGGAATTCCTCACCTCCGGTGAACGTGATTCCCTCCTCTCCTTTGCTGTCCAAATTCTGGCATTGACCTCGTAACCTTTCACCCTTAACATCTTAACCCATGCCTCATTCGAAGCTGTTCATCGGTGTGGTTAGGTATAGCTAGTCAAAAGGCCTAGCACTCCAAAGTGTAAGCGGCAGCTCATCCCCGCCATTATTTCAGGGTAGCCATGTGGGTCCTGATGGCTAAGCGAATCCCCACGTTCGGCAACATCCGAGAGACCCCTGTATCTGTCAGGGATACCCCACCAGCGCTACCCCACATCTGCTGGAGGAGCTGCCACCAATACAGCTAGTTATCTCGGCTCCTGTAAAACGTAGCAGAGGAATCGAACTCGACTTTAAACGCATGAACTCCGGTTTGCTTAGATGCACAATGGATGGACTGATTTGGGACTCCGGATCCACCGCTAGCACCTCTCGAAGCTTCGGGAATGCGGCAAGGATCAAGATCACCTCGCGTTGCCGACAGTCCCGGATGCGCTGGCTCGCCTGTGACAGCGGTAGCGTCCCCGATGCGGGTGGAACCTGGCAGGCCTGAAGTGCATATGACTAGTAAACTAGTGCGGTATACTACTAGCGGGGGAGCCAAGGGAGCTAAAGTTAACTACTACTACACCCCTGATCACTCGCTTCGCTTCACCAGCGACCTGTTGCGATATGGAATATGGAAGAACCCTGGGTATAGACTATGGTAAAGAGAGAAGGAGAAAGGCTTGAGATATATACAAGCGAGTTGTGTCTAATTTGCCTAATACCTTACTATAGCCCTGCTTACGATGAACTCGTGTTAAGTCCCTGTACACGACCGACTCATGATAAACACTGGCTTATAAACCTGGCCGCGCTCTGTGGAGTTGGAGGATATGTCTGACTAATATTGACGTGGTTCGATTAAAATGTAGCGTGAAGCAATAGGCGAAATAGGCGAAATTCGCGGGTTAAGTTACGGGTAGTCTAGACTTGTGGCGGTCGATATTAATAGACTGAGTCTAAGCGAAAACATCATTGAAGGATCTCACGACCGTTTAACCTTGTGCTATCTAAGACGTAATCAATCACATTTTGCATAATATAACTGGTTTTGTGGTATGCAGTAATTGCGGATGGACTTTCACACATGCCGAGTTATACCCTGATAGACTAACCCATCAAAGACGATATATACCTGAAATAGCGCTACTCCGGTGATTGTACATGTTTCTGTGTCGGACTAGAATCTCTGAGCGAGTACTTAACCACTCTACCACTGAGGATTTGTATATACTGTTGCCGGAAGCCCTAAGGTTCAGTGCACGGTCGTGACTGTCTTTTTAGACTTCACACCATGACTGCCCTTTTAGACTTCACATGATGCTCGCCCTCAAGCTCCTCATACTTAAGACGCACCTTTGTCCGTCTCTCTTGTACCTACAATCAACTCACTCATTCACATCAACATATACTTTTCAGCCCAACAAACATATTATTTCAACGAGGCAATAGATTTGCCTGAGAAACGAAGGGACTAGCAAGAGATACGATCTAGCAGTGAAAATACGGGCGATGGCCGAGTAGCAGAAAGTATGAAAGCAACGTAATTTGATTTTTCTTCTCCCATTCTCCAGACCATTCGCTTCTCCAGCTTCTGATCTGCTAGTTCATTCGACCACTCTTCAAACTTCTGTGCCGTGGCGTCGGCATACGGAGGTATTAATGGAGTCCTCGGGGTGCCTAGACGACTCAGAGTCTTCCCGAAGCGGGATTGAATCAACTGGCTGGCCATATCACCTAAGCTATGGGCAACATCTTCGCTGACAAACGGCATAGTCGCCCAAACGTATCCTACTCTTAGGACGACAAGGTTGTGCCGGGTGGGAAATTAGGAAGCTCCAATAGTTGTACGCACGATGATGAGAACCGGAATAGAAGAACAGCTGGGTTCGGCCACAGTGTTCCTAAGCTGCTTGGCCTGCCTGCGCTAAGGGGGGCCGGCGGGTGAGAGGCTAGTGGGACCTGCCAGCCTATTCTAGATATCCAAGCTCTACGTGTCTTCCAGCTCTTGAAAATCGTCTCTGAACAGAATTCTGGCGATCCGTATAATAATAATAGTAAGGCTGAGGGTTGGCCCCTCGCCAAAGCGCCAGTTTTTGTTGCCAGGCTCTGGAGAGAGCCAATGATACGTTCCAGTTGGTCTTCAACATTAACGCAGTCGCAGGCGATTGAGTTTGTATCTTTGACCAACAATCTCGATATGGTCGAACACGGTTATTAATCAGCTCGGTGGGTTTCGCGTCGTTGTACGCGGTGATGTTGAGTAAAGTGTCGTCAACAATTTCTCGTACGACGACATTCTCAGCTTGGTTTGGGCTACCGCTCGCTTTGACAATGCTGAAACGATCGATTAGCAAAAGTTTCGACCGAAGGGAGCCTGGGTATCAAGCCTTAGCGCACCATTTTGCGTCTTCGACAAACGACCGGACTTGCGACAGGCTCGAATTCAGAGATTTCAAAAGCCTGGTCATCCAGATGTCCGTTCTGAGCAATCTTGATGACAAGGTCGGGAGTCTGGGTTAAGTAGTCTCACTGAAGTTCGAAAGCTGCTGCCGATCAGTGTTCCCAACGGTCAAGTCGACTGTCGAATAGAGAACTGTAGTTCGGTCAGATCTGGCCGGGCTGTGAGAAAGCCGCCCTTGGCATAGACTGGTTAGATCGGGCATCACATTGTCTGAATATCTGCAGATGACTGGTATCTGCCTCGGCGAAGATATCTATGAATATCTTGGATATCCGATTGTTATATGGGAAGTAAATTCTTTATATAGGAGGCTAGGCCCGAAGTTCAGTACTCCTGGAATGAGTTCGGTACTACTGATACTTCCTAACGTCCGAAGCTTCGCACTCGGTACTGTAATGTGTGTAGCCATTAAGAACGGACAACCCAGCATCTCAGTCTGTAGATATCTACAGACCGGTCAGATCGGAAGCGGTAGATCAATAGACCTGCCAGCTGTGATTCCCAAAAGCCGCCCTTGGCATAGACGGTCAAATCGCAGTCATACTTGACCGTTTAGGAACACAGCTGCTTATACCGACTGCCACGTGAAACGATTGGCGGCAATTAGAGCAACTGCCTCAACCAACTTCAATACCCGACATGCACCGTTAGGTGCTTTACTCGGAGGCGAATAGTCAAGCGATTTGCGAGACATATGATCTATGGAAGCGGCAATAGAGACTATCATCAAAGCACACCATATCTGAGCTTGGAGAGTTAATTCCGTGTTTGCCATAGCTGTTGTTGCAATTCTGGTTCTGAGAGTCAGTGGTATGACGTCTATGGAGCTTCGAAGCTCAGTGTTCCCAAGCTGCCAAACGGCCACGGCTTGACAGAAGCCTGGCCGGTTTACGAGATTCAGACATGCTGCCGGGCCGGATTAAGAATTGGCGGCTTTTTTGCACCTTAGTTTCAGCCCCCATGGACTGTGGGGTCCTGCAGTCTTGTAATCTTTGAAAAATTTGCCCTGGTCTTCCCCAGTCCTGATTCTGTTGCCCCGAATATATCGTCTCGTCCGGGGCCTACCTTGGACTGACGGGACGGACTATTGGGATGCCTGATCCAAAGTGCATAAAGTTGTAACCAGTCTGAGAGTAGTCAGGAAAGGGCACCAGCAGTAATGTTGCGGTTGAAAGCCCAAGGATTACGAATAATTCCTCCTGTGGGAAGATTTGAGGTCACAATTAAACGTCTTTATTCCTATTTATGCTTCTGAACTATGTATCAACCGATAAACCGGTAAGTAAGATTAGGTTCTATCTGAGAATATGTCACCGGTAACTTATCGCTGGTCTCATTGAACAAAACACAGTGAATTGGACAGCTTAGCCTCAATAACTTCTATCAGGTTAAAAAGCGTCTAACCTCACGATGTGGTACAGTAATTTTCTCAGGAGTCAGAAGTACAATGTCCACCGGTGTAGACGAACCCGTTTTATTTAAGTCACCTTCCACATACGCGATATTTGTCTGTGCTAACGAGGTATTTAGGCGGGGTACAACTCTTAAGTGAGTGAAACGGTAATTTGGTTTATGATCTCGATATAGAACAGAATGTAGCATCAGCAATCCAACAAGACTGCGAACACACACACCTCCGACAACACCTCTCAACGCCGGGTTTTGCCAAGCTTTCCCCTCTTTGGGGGAGAGTGGGGTTTTACTTTGGCTTCATCCTCACATACCGGTGTGTCCGCTCATCCTTTGGGTGAGTATACCTCGTCGACAACACCATTGATATTACTCAGCATCGACACCGAACGGTAGTCCCCTGTAGGGGCAATTCGCCTTCTTTCGGACGTTTTACGCCAGTTATACGATGGTTACGACATGCACAATTCGACCTAAACCATCCGCCCGCCCACCAGCTTACAGCCCGACGATGGTCAGCGTGCCATGAATGACCTAGGGAGATTTTCAGTCTCGGACTTACGAATCCTGCCTGCTTTGGTTTTGGCGGTTGGGGTATTCCACTGCGATAACATCAATGAGACCCTGGGCTACACATCGGCAAAAGTGCAAATCGACTATAGGCTGCGCTACGCGCACACGCGCTGCTCATAGCAAGCTTCCCGTGGACCCCTGCGCGACGCTCAGTCTCTAGTCATCTATAGTCGATTCATAGAGATGTGCGCGTGGGCCTATGGAACTATATACGGCTGGCGGCCGGAGATGGACCTATACCTGTCTTTACTGCCTGCAGTCTTCGCTGTTATACCGGTACTGTACACACTATCTCTGCGAGTCCGCTTGAGAGCCCGCTGGCGCTTGAGAACCTGCTCGAGAGCCTCTTGATAGCCTACTTGATAGCCTGCTTGAGAGCCTGCTTGAGAGTGCCGCCCTTGAGAGTGCCGCCCTTGAGAGTGCCGCCCTTGAGAGTGCCGGGTTTGAGAGCCGTGCTTCGGGAGGAGTAGAGTTTTCCACGGGAAGCTACTGGCCGATGGAAAACTCTGAGTTTGTGGAAGCTTTGGCTAATAGAAGGCTCTAAGTCTGTGGAAGCTTTGATGCTGACGTTGACGTAGCCAACCTACTTGTCTAAGTGCTTCTAGTACTATGATCACCATCAGACCTCCCAACGGTGGAAACCAGTTGGGTTTCCGAGGGGAAACTGCACTGCACCAACTACTTGACTGTTCAAACTGCACTGCATGCTAAACCAGTGCAATGAACTGATTGACAACTGGTTCAACTGTATATATTCGGTTCAACTATCTAACTGGTTTGAACCAGTGTACAGTACATACGACCATGAATTTTCCTTCGCCAGCTCTAACCCTTGCCCACTCTGGCGATTTGAAAGGCGTGTGGAGATATCCCCAGTGATGTCCTTCTCGTTGCCCTTCAAAAGCTTCTCAGAGGAATCTCTCGAAGAAGACGGTTTTGGCTCGAGGAGCGTAGGAAGAGAATGGGAGTGTCAAAGGTTACCCGGCAGAGAAAAAAAGAGGAATATACTAAGTTAGTGGATTTGTGGATTATCGAGAACATAGGTAATAGGTAGCATAACCATCGAGATCATTTGGAATGGGTGGTAAAGAACCATTGAGAAGTGGAATGGTAATGGGTGGCACACTAACTAACCAGCAGTGAACCAGTGGATTTTGAACTTACAAACTGCACTGCACTGCACTGTGAGCCTCCACCCACTGCACTGCACTGCCAAGAACTAACTATATACCGCACTGGTTAACCCTTTATAAACAGTGCACTGGTTCAACCGTTGGGAGGTCTGATCACCATCACCAACACCATCACCATCGCCATCATCACCATCGCCATCATCACCATCGCCATCATCACCATCGCCATCATCACCATCGCCATCATCACCATCGCCATCATCACCATCAGCCCCGGACCGCGCACATACGCCCATAATGGATGGGAAGCGGGCAGCAGATTCCGCCGGAAAATCTGAGTCGGAGATCTGTTCTCCCCAAGATCCAATTTTCTACCTTTCCTGCAGAATCTAAGGCTGCAATTGTCAACACCATGACCGTGAGGCATCGTGCGTCGCGGTGGCCGCGCTAAAGATAAGGTTCAGACTATGATATCGACCGACGTCATGATTTCGGCCACCATACGCCGCCCGCCATCCGCCACACGCCACACGCCACACGCCCCCCACCAAACACTGCTCGCCACACGCCACCTGCCTCACGCCTCCCGGTGCCTTGCGCCTGCAACTCAGCAAGTTTCTGGATCGAGCACCCAGGAGCATACATGGGAGCATATAGTCAAGTGAGATTAGGAGTGTCTTGCCTCTTAAGAGTGCACTTGGGAGCGTAGAGCCAAATAGGCTGGGAGTGTGTCATCGAGTGCAATTGGGAGTATACTTGAGAGCGTGCTCGGGAGTGTACTTGAGAGCGACTCGGAGGTGCACTTGGGAGCATACTCGGAGGTGTACTTGGGAGTGTCTTGAGAGCTTACTTGAGAGCGTACAGTCAAGCAGGCTGGGAGTGTGCCATCGAGTGCAATTGGGAGCGTACTTGAGAGCAAGCTCGGGAGTGTACTTGGGAGCATACTCGGAGGTGTACTCGGGAGCGGAGGTGTACTTGGGAGCGTCTTGAGAGCTTCCTTGGGAGCGTACAGTCAAGCAGACTGGGAGTGTGCCATCGAGTGCAATTGGGAGCGTACTTGAGAGCGTGCTCGGGAGTGTACTTGAGAGCGACTCGGAGATGTACTTAGGATCGTACTCGGAAGTGTACTTGGGAGCGTACAATGAAGTGCATTTGGCAGCTTGGTTTCCATTTTGTTGTATGCAGCGTGATGTATAGTATCAAGCGCACATAATCGCATGTGTATCATAGTAATCTAGTCAACGCGCAGGTCCATAGGACCTCATAGTGCCACGCGTCAAATATGCTATGGATTACCATCCCAGAACCAGCTTCTCTATGAGCTGCGCGTCGCGCATGGTCATTTTTCCCGGTGCAGCGAGAGACTTCAACGGAGCTTCAACTAAGTGGGGTAAGTAGGTTATTAAGGAATGGGGAACAATTAATTTGTTTTGAGGAGGGGAACCGGCAGGAGAGCCAGAGTGGTAAGAGTGTTAGGGGAGCTGGGTAGAGTCTATTGCGGAGGGACAGGGAAAGTGCCTGGAGGTTACAAAGGGTGCTGCTTTCGCGACTTTGCCGAGGGGCTGAAAACCCTGAGGAAGCGATTGGGATTTGGGGGGGGCGGTGGAAAAAATATTATATGTGTTCCGACCCATACGCCAAATTTCCCGTTGGCCAACAGGTCGACCGATTGGCAAAGCGGACAACCTTTTGGCATACAGGTCAACCTATTGGCAAACGGGAAGATTTGGCATATGGATCAACCCACTAGCCAACTAGGAAATTTGGTGTACGGGTCAGCCTACTGGCAATGTGGTCAACTGGTGTACCAAGTTCACAATGCTAACTCCTTCCACCAAATTACTAGTATACACTCCCAGCCAACCGCTCAATCTATTCTTCCTTCTGCCCCTGCGTATGCCATCCCCTTGTCACTCTTGCTGTACTTTGTTCTCCAACAGTTGTATTGGTTCTCTTTCTTGCACTAAGTCTGCCAGCTGCCCCAGCTCGCTCTGGATCCGGGGTTCGATTTACCCAGTGTTCCTAAGCGGCCAGGCCAGCCCGGCTTTGCATAGGCCGGGCCGGGCCGCCCTTAGCGGCGGCTTTTAAATGAGGGCCGGGCCTGCAGGCTTTTTCTT
>Ga0307515_10012889_pt1 | contig 15681 bp, 3 predicted proteins | sample 17_EM_MG_FD_194513 | JGI IMG/M metagenome (GOLD analysis project Ga0307515, IMG submission 194513) | Populus trichocarpa ectomycorrhiza microbial communities from riparian zone in the Pacific Northwest, United States - 17_EM | ecosystem: Host-associated > Plants > Roots > Unclassified | place... | reverse complement strand
TATAGATAATGAGATAAGAAAGGAGCAATTGACCGAGTCATCGACCGAGTCAGTGGTCGAGTCGGTGGCTCGAGTCGGTGAACGAGTCAAGGTGAGCGAGTCGTTGAGTGAGTCAAGGGTAGGCTCATCAGAGCACCAGTAGTCGGTTACAGATTTACTTATAAGACGCGAAAAGAAAGAAACTATAGAGGAATTTAGAGTAAGAATTACCTTATAGTAAGAACAGAAACTAGATAAGAGATCTAGCACACTAGGTTATATAAGGGATAGAGTACCTATATAAAGAATTACTAATAGACCTAAGATAGGTATACTAAGAGCTAAGTAGCTTACTAAATTAGAATAAGAAGAGGATCTAGGGATTTTAATTAGATTTAAGAAACGATATACGAAAAGCTGTTATAATATAGTAATAAAAAGATACTTCCTTACGGACAAGTTGTATATACTTAAAGGATTATACTAAAAGTGGTATAGGCAATAATATAATAATAAGTAGGAAGATTTCTATATGTAGTTAGACGAGAAAGTTATCTAAGACTACCTAATTATAGAGAAGGCTATAACTTATATTAAGGGGGCCTTAATTATAATATTAAAGGATCTAGAGGAGTAATTAAAGGACTAGAAAAGCGAGAGGCAAATCTTAGTACCTATAAATAAAGTTATAACGCTTAAATTAATATAGGAGAGGTTTAAACTTAAGGATAAAGACGAGCTAAGAGTTAACCTAAGATACTAAGTATATTACATATTAGTATAGATCGTATATATAGATAATACGTGCAATATATATAGAGCACTAAAAGATAAGAACTAGAAGTACCTAACTAGAATATATTAGGCACTGGATAAGGCAAAATATTAAAGTACTAAGTATATATATAGTTAGCACCTAATAGAAGTTTAAGGATAAGGGGACTTAATACTTTAGCTAGGAAGATTCCTTATAGAAGAATGCCTAGACGGATAATAGTAGTGGGAATGCCTAGAGAATACGTGTCTATAGTATATTAAAGATAAAAAGCGAACTAAGTATTAACTAAAAGTGGATTAAGTATAAATAGGATTAAGTAGCTAATAATTAGGAAAAGAAGAGGCCTATAAAACTAGAGGGAACTAGTAGTAAAGCCTTAAACCCTTAAAGGAATTTAAGGACAATACCTAAATTTATAAGTTAAGTGGCTAGATTAATAGTTTAAAGCACTAATAGATAGTAGAGTAATAAGGAACTATATTTTACTAATAGCAGTTAAAAAAATGGGGTTACTATATAGGAAAAAGAAGTATCCTTATTTATTAGTAACAATTTTAGGAGATCTAATAGCCTACGGAGGAGGTATTATTAATCTTAAAATAGGACTTATTTAGCTAACTATTAAAGGAAGATAAATTAAGATATCTTTTAATATATTACTATTAGGGAATAATAAGACAGTATTAGGAATGCCTTAGTTACAGGAATATAATTTAAAGATTAATTGGGTTATAGGTTAGGTTAATATTAGAGATACTTAATAACGTAAGATATAATAATAAGCTAAGTTAGTATAGTACTAAGTAGGAGCGACCTATAAGGAAATAGAAAAGGGGTTAAGCTATATACTAAAGAGATACTATAAATATAGTAAAAAACTATAATTACTAAAAAGTGAAAAGCTATTAAAGTATATAGTATAGGACTATAAGATAGAATTAGAACTAGGAATAAGTTTAAGATTTTTTCTAATCTATAAGCTTACTAAAGAAGAAGGTAGAGCACTAAAAGAGTTTGTCTAAGAAAACCTATAAAAGGGATATATTAGACTATCGCAGTTATTAGCGGGTTATCTAGTACTATTTGTACTAAAGAAAATGGTAAACTAAGGCTATATATTAACTATAAACAGTTAAATAGTATTACTAGAAAGGATAGGTATCCTTTACCCTTAATTAGCGAAATTTAAGATAGGATAGATAATGCGCAAATCTTTATAAAGATAGATCTAAGATAGGCATACTATTAGATTAGGATTAAGGAAGGTAACAAATAGAAGGTAGCCTTTAAGTTAAAGGAAAGACTATATAAACTATTAGTTATATAATTTAGGCTTATAAACGTATTAGCGATATTTTAAAAGCGTATTAATAATATATTAGGAGAACACTTAGATGAATTTATTATAGTATATCTTAATAATATTATTATCTACTTAATAACTAAGGAAGAATATGGGGAATACGTTAAATAGGTTTTAAGGAGACTATAAAAAGAACAGATGCTAATAGCAATTAAAAAATGCGAGTTCTTTACTAGGAAGACTGATTTTATTAGATTTATTATTAAACTAGGCCAACTTAGTATAGATCTAAAGAAGATTAAGGCTATAGTAAATTGGTAAGAACTAGAGAACGTTATATAGTTAAGATTGTTTTTAGGGTTTTACAATTACTATAGAAGGTTTATAGCGCAATAGTTAAAGGATATTAAGCCATTTATGCGGTTAACGAAAAAAGAAGAACTATAGGTATAGGGAGAGAAATAGTAAGAACTCTTTAGGAAAGTTAAAGAGTTGTTTACCTAGGAGCCAGTTCTTAAGATCTATTAACTAGGACTAAAAACGGTTATAAAAACGGATGCATTAGACTATGTACTAGGGGCATACTTTATATAAAAATATTAAAATAGATAGCACCTAGTGGCATACTATAGTTGGAAGATAACACTACTAGAGTTAAACTATAACATCTATAATAAAGAGTTATTAGGTATAGTTGCAGTATTAAAGAAATAAAGAGTATTCTTATAAGGTATAGAGAAACTATTTATAGTTAAGACGGATTATAAGAACCTAATAGGATTTCTAATAATAAAGGAACTTAACTAAAAATAGGTTAGATAGGCAGAGATGCTTATAGAATACTATTTTAAGATTTAGTATACTAAGGGTACAGATAATATAAGAGTAGATGCTCTAAGTTAGAAAGCTAAACTGCAAAACGATAAAAAGCTATTAGGGGCTTTACTGCGAAAAGACACAGACAGATTAATTAGGTATAATTATCTAAAAATTACAGCAACTTAAGAGAATAACGAACTAGAGAAAGTCTATGAGATATTAGAGAGCTTTTAGGAATAAAGAATTCTAAAGGTATAACTAGAAGATCTATAGATGGATATATATAAAAATTGAGAAGTAAAGTATATCCTAAGAAGCATAGCGGAGCAATTTATAGAGAAATTCCATAGGGGATTAACTTAAGGATATAATGGAGCTATAGGCTTAGTGTTAAGACTCTAAGAGGAGTATATTATTAATAGAATCTAGAGAATAGCTAGGAGGGTTATAAAAAAATATTTAGATTGCTAAAGGAATAAGCTAATAAGGTATAAGCTATATAGAGGGCTACAACCTATTAAAACACTAGAAAAACTATAGGAGGTTATATTATAGGACTTTATTATAAAGTTACTAAAATTAAAAGATTCTATTACTAGATAAGATTATAACGCGATCTTAGTAATAGTAGACAAGCTTATAAAGTAGGGATATTTTATAGTATATATAGAAGAAATCTCAGCGGAAGATATTGCTAGAATCTATATTAAAGAAGTATTTATAAGATATAGAGCACTAAGCAAAATTATATCGGATAGAAATTTAAGATTTATAGTAGTATTCTAGGAAGTGTTTTTAGCAGAGTAAGAAGTTTAAGTAATAACTTCTACCGTATATTATCTATAGACAGACGGTTAAACGGAAAGATTAAATTAGACACTAGAGCAGTATCTAAGGCATTATATTAATTATGCACAGAATAATTAGGTATTGCTATTACTAGTTATATAGTTTACATACAATGCAACACCTTAAGAAGGACTAGGTATATTACTATTTAAGGCGAATTATAGATATAAGCTAAGAATATCGTTGTTACTATAATAAGTAAAGAAAACGAGTAGTATAGCTAAAGAAAGAATAAAGACGTTAATAAATCTTTATATAGACCTTATAGAATTAGTAAAGAAGGTATAAGAGAGAATAAAAAGGTACTATAATGCTAAGAGCTCTAAGGGACTAGATCTTAAGGAGGGAGATAAAGTATGGCTACTATATAAAAATTTCAAGAGTTGACGACTAAGTAAGAAGTTAGACTATATTAGACTAGGACCTTTTAAAATTACATAAAGGATTTTACCAGTTACGTTTAAATTAAACCTACTAGCTAAAATAAAGATCTACCCTATATAGTATATTATAATGCTAGAGCTAGTATACGGGAATATTAAGCCATTAATTTACGAAGCAGATATATATAGAGGATAAAAGGAAGATAAGTGGTAAGTTTTAAAGATCGTTAATTATAAGGACATTAACGATAAAACATAGTACAAGGTTAAGTAGATAGGCTATACTAAGACTACCTAGGAACTACTAGAAAATTTAAAAAACGCTATAAGAAAGGTATAAAAGTATTAGAAGAGATTAGGTTAGGTAGTATTAATAAAAAAAGATTGCTAAAGAATAAGTTACCTAAGGGGAACCTAAGAAGAGCAGTTGCCGAACTACTTAAATCTATTTCCTTCTCTATTAGAAGAGAATCTGTTCTTTTATTACTAAGTTCCTATAAACCTTATTTTATAAGTTTCTACTCCTTAAAACGGACCTTCTTACGCACCTTTTTAAGACGGATTAACTGAGTGGACGCCGTAAGACGAGACTTAAGGGCCTGTTGCTAAGCATTAGCAGCCTCTTATTTAGCATTATAAGAACAGTATAACTCTACTAAAGTAACAGACAGTTTATTATCTAGCCGCGTAGCAGTAGATTAAATATAAAACCCTAAAATAAATTAATTAGGGAACTAGACAACTATTAAGAGTAATAGGTCGCGTATATTTAGTATTAAAGACGGAGCGAACGTTATAGGACGAATAAATATTTGCTTTAGTGCACTTTAAGCAAAAGGATGGTTATTATAAAGATGGGTTTACTAACGCAATATAAACTAACCCCTCTTTTAAATAATAAGAATATGGAGATGGTATAATTTTACTAAAAGATAATATTGTAGCAATAGTACGAATGCGACGAGCAGTTGAAGAGAAAGAAATTGCTTTAGGCATAATAAGCAATAATATTAACTAAATTAATTAGATGGATATTATACCTTTAATAAATAACTTAGAGATATATTAAATCTTTAAGGATAAAGATAAAGAGGAGGGAGATAGTATTACGGACGCTTTAAGTACAATATTATAACTACTTAGAGAAGAGATAGAAGAAGCTAGTTAGTTAATTTAAGCACGGTTTAAAATAGAGCCGATAGAGCTATGTGACGAGGAATGGTAACTAAGGTTACGTAGGGTAATCTATATAATCTATATAATCTATATAATCTATAATAGAGTAAATAGAGCATATATATATTATATATAAAAAGGATTTTATAGGAGTACGGTTGTGTATTTAAAGGACCTTAGTCCCTACCTAGATAGTTCCTTCCTTATAGTAATTCTCAGAATATAATTAGAGTTAATCTGTTAGGCAACTACTCCACCAGTTATTATTACTTATTAACTTTTATACTTGTATTTCCTATACACCTAGCCTAATAATAGGACCCATTGTAGTTTTTGCTATAAGGTTCCGTTATATAATCACTACCTAGTTATAGTATTAAATATAAAAAGTTAAACAATATACTACCAAAAGCAGCCACCATAACGCCATTAACGGCGGCAACTACTTTAAGGTTAGGTAACGACACTAGTATAGCAGATACTAACTTATAGCAACCTATAACAGTCGGATAGTTATAAGAAATAGTTGACTAGTTAATAGAAAACAATATAATGTTAGAAAATAGGATTAATGGGATAAGCATAGTAAAGGTTAAGTTACTATTAATCGAAAGGTACTTAGGAGAGAGACTAAAGCTTAAAGGATTCCTTATGTAAAGGAACTTAACTAAAGACAGGTTAGATGGGCAGAGATGCTTACGGAATACTATTTCGAGATTTAGTATACTAAGGGTACAGATAATACAAGGGCAGATGCTCTAAGTCGGAAAGCTAAACTGCAAAACGATGAAAAGCCATTAGGGGCTTTACTGCGAAAAGACATAGACGGATTAATTAGGTATAATTATCCAAAAATTGTAGCAACTTAAGAGAATAACGAACTAGAGAAAGTCTATAAGATATTAGAGAACTTTTAGGAATAAAGAATTCTAGAGGTATAACTAGAAGATCCATAGATAGATATATATGAAAATTAAGAAGTAAAGTACATCCTAAGAAGTATAGTGGAGCAATTTATAGAGGAATTTTATAGGGGATTAACTTAAGGATATAATAGAGCTATAGGCTTAGTGTTAAAACTCTAAGAGGAGTACATTATTAATGGAATCTAGAGAATAGCTAGGAGGGTTATAAAAAAATATTTAGATTGCTAAAGGAATAAACTAACGAGGTATAAGCCATATAGAGGGCTACAACCTATTAAAACACCAGAAAGACTATAGAAGGTTATATTATAGAACTTTATTATAATGTTACTAAAATTAAGAGATTCTATTACCGGATAAGATTATAATATAATCTTAGTAATAGTAAACAAGCTTATAAAGTGGGGATACTTTATAGTATATATAGAAGAAATCTTAACGGAAGATATCACTAGAATCTATATTAAAGAAGTATTTATAAGACATAGAATACTAAGCAAGATTATATCGGATAGAGATTTAAGATTCGTAGCAGTATTTTAGGAGATATTTTTAGCGGAGTAAGGAGTTTAAGTAGTAACTTTTACCGTATATTATCCGCAGACAGACGGTTAAATGGAAAGATTAAATTAGACACTAGAGCAGTATCTAAGGCACTATATTAATTACGTATAGAATAATTAGGTATCGCTATTACTAGTTATATAGTTTGCATATAATATAACACCTTAAAAGAGAATAGGCATATTACTATTTAAGGCGAATTATAGATATAAGCTAAGAATATCGTTATTACTAAGATAAGCGAAAAAGACGAGTAGTATAGCTAAAGAAAGAATAAAGACGTTAATAAATCTTTATATAGACCTTATAGAATTAGTAAAGAAAGTATAAGAGAGAATAAAAAAGTACTATAATAATAGGAGATCTAAGGGACTAGATCTTAAGGAGGGAGATAAAGTATAGCTACTATACAAAAATTTTAAGAGTCGATAACTAAGCAAGAAGTTAGACTATATTAGACTAGGACCTTTTAAAATTATATAAAGGATTTTACTAGTTATATATAAGTTAAACCTACCAGCTAAAATAAAGATCTACCCTATATAGCATATTATAATACTAGAGCTAGTATACGGGAATATTAAGCCACTAATCTATAAAGTAGACACGTATAGAGGATAAGAGGAAGATAAGTAGCAAGTTTTAAAGATCGTTAATTATAAGGATATTAATAACGAAACATAGTATAAGGTTAAGTGGATAGGCTATACTAAGACTACTTAGGAACTACTAAAAAATTTAAAGAACGCTATAAGAAAGGTACAGGAGTATTAGAAGAGATTAGGTTAGGCAGTATTAATAAAAAAGGATCGCTAAAGAATAAGTCACCTAAGGGGGACCTAAGAAGAGTAGTTGCCGAACTACTTAGATCTATTTCCTTCTCTATTAGAGGAGAATTTGTTTTTTTATTACTAAGTTCCTATAAACCTTATTTTATAAGTTTCTACTCCTTAAAACGGACCTTCTTACGCACCTTCTTAAGACGGATTAACTAAGCGGACGCCGTAAGATAAGACTTAAGGGCCCGTTACTAAGCATCAGCAGCCTCCTATTTAGCGTCCTAGGAATAGCGTAATTCTGCTAGGGTAATAGACAGTTTATTATCTAGCCGCGTAGTAGTAGATTAAATATAAGACCCTAAAACAAATTAATTAGGGAACTAAACGACTATTAAGAGTAATAGGTTGTGTATATTTAGCACCAAAGACGGAGTAAATATTATAGGATAAACGAATATTTACTTTAGTGTACTCTAAGTAAGAGGATAGTTATTATAAAGATAGGTTTACTAACGTAATATAAACTAACCCCTCTCTTAAGCAGCGAGAATATAAAGACGGTATAATTTTACTAAAAAATAATATTATAGTAACAGTGCGAGCACAACAAGCAGTTAAGGAAGAAGAAATTGCTTTAGGTATAATAAGCAACAATATTAACTAAATTAATTAGACGGATATTATACCTCTAGTAAATAACTTAAAGATATTAGGGATCTTTAAAAACAAAGATAAAAAGAAGGAAGATAGTATTACGGACGCTTTAAGTACAATATTATAACTACTTAGAGAAGAAATAGAAAAAGCTAGTTAGTTAATTTAAGTACGGTCTAAAATAGAGCTGATAGAGCTATATAACAAGGAATAGTAACTAAGGTTATATAGGGTAATCTATATAATCTGTATAATCTATATAATCTATAATAGAGTAGATAGAGCACACGTATATTATATATAAGAAGGATTTTATAAGAGTACGGTTATGTATTTAAAGGACCTTAGTCCCTACCTAGATAGTTCCTTCCTTATAGTAATTCTCAGAATATAATTAAAGTTAATCTATTAGGCAACTACTCCACTAGTTATTATTACTTGTTGACTTTTATACTTGCATTTCCTATACACCTAGCCCAATAATAGGACCTATTATAGTTCTTACTATAAGGTTCCGTTACACTAAGGGTTTTTAAATATATAACTATACTCCTATAAAATCCTTCTTATATATAATATATATATACTTTATCTACTCTATTATAGATTATATAGATCCTATAGATTATATAGATTATATTATATAACTTTAGTTACTATTCCTTGTTATATAGCTCTATCGGCTCTATTTTAAACCGTACCTATATTAACTAACTAGCTTCTTTTAACTCTTCTTTAAGTAGCCGTAATATTATACTTAAAGCGTCCATAATACTATCTCCCTCCTCTTTATCTTTGTCCTTAAAGATTCCTAATATCTCTAAGTTATTTACTAAAGGTATAATATCCGTCTAATTAATTTAGTTAATATTATTACTTATTATACCTAAAGTAATTTCTTCTTCCTTAACTGCTCGTTGCATTCATACTATTACTACGATATTATCTCTTAGTAAGATTATACCGTCTCCGTATTCTTATTATTTAAAAAAGGGGTTAGTTTACGTTATGTTAGTAAATCCTTTTTCGCAACAACCGTCCTCTTATTTAGAGCGCACTAAAGTAAATATTTATTTGTCCTATAATGTTTAGTCCGTCTCTAATACTAAATATACATAACTTATTACTCTTAATAGTCGTCTAGTTCCCTAATTAATTTATTTTAAGGTCTTATATTTAATTTATTACTGCGTAGTTAGATAATAAACTATCCGTTATAGAGGTGCGTTTTAAAAGTCTTTGCCGCCCCTTATAAGGCGGTCTTATAGGCAGTAGCCGCCCTAAGGTTAGTAGGGCAACGGGCTAAAAGCCGCCTAATAGCGCCTAAGGTCCCCCAGAACTGGCTTAAAATACGCCCAATTTTCGGCTATATATAGGCTCTTTAGGCTTAACCTAGGCAGGGCCGGCAAAGACTTTTAAAACGCACCTTTGTACTTGTTGGTCACACAGGGTGACTCACCAATAACGACTACTCGAGTAGGGTTACAGTGATGTTGGTTAATAAAGCTTCTTTTGATTGGAATAAGGAAGGGCGAGGAGCTTAAGGCTCCTCGCCACGCTAGTGCCGCGGCGACACGTGATGGCAACTTGCCATCACGTGACGGCAATTTGCCGTACGTGACGGCAAATTGCCTTATTCCCGACACTAGCAACTCTTCTTTTGTGGTTGCCCTCTATATACAAATACTGCTTAACTATCGTAACAAATATAGATCCTCCTTACTTACTATTGCTATTACAATATAAGTCTCGCTGTCCCAAAATTTGCCTCTTAGCACGTGGTGCTTTCTTGCTGAGGAGTCGTAGGTAGACATTGTGTTAGGGCCGTTAGGGCCGCCAAGGCGCTAGCTATAAGCGAGCCAATAGCAATTTTCTATGCCGGGCATGGAAAATCCTAATTGGCTGGTTAAAATTAGGGTCCGTAGAGCGTTATGCTCTTACTCCCTTTTAACCTAACCTTTAACTCATACGCGTAAAGTATTCGTGTTAATAAACGTTTCTAGAGCCTTGTTTGGGTTTGCCTTTGTTATTACATCTGCTGGGTTATCTTAACTGTTAATCTATCAAATCTTAAAGAGTTCTCGCCGTTCGTAGGATTGACGAAGTGCTATAATATCAATTATAAGACGCTTCTCCTTTGTAGTACTAAGCTTAACTAAGCACTTATAAAGGGAGTATAAGTTAGTATACACGATTATAGGGATAACGGGAAGTTTGAGTCGATCTATAATTATCTTTAGGGTAGTTCTAATTGTAATTGCTATATTAACTCCGCTAACCATTCTATATATCTCTAACGCTAGAACGCTTTAAGTAACGCGCTTACTCTTAGTTAAGCTCTAATGGATAAGATTGCCGTAGATTGTAAAGTTATTCTCTCCGGTAGATTTGTTCGCGATAATAATCTTATATCCTAGCTAGGAGCTAAAATCTTTATTATTTATAAACGATCCATTAATAAATATAAAGAGCTTGGCGGTAGGAAGATTAATAGGCATATAGAGTAGTCCCCGGTCGAGATGGTTTATTTACTAGGAGAGACGCTTATTTAGGGCAAGGACGTTATCCTTAGTTAGTTTCTAGTATTAAGCGGCAATAGAGAGATTGAATAAAGCCTTGGGTTAACAGATAGAAGCGATATAAGCTCCACAAGCGCGTTGCTCTATATATCCTTATTTTGGAGAATTAACATTAATAACGTCGATCTTCTTGCCTTAACCCTTCTGGCATAAAGCAATGGAATCCTCGTTTAGGGAGAGGATACATCTATTAAAGAGTAATGGTGTTATCAAATTAAGCTTTTCCTTTGGCTTTGCTATAAGATTTGCCTTTACTAGCTTATCTTCTTTAAGAGCTAAGAATTAGTTATCTCCTAAGATAATTATATCGTCGGTTTATATGCCGACGATTCTAAATAGAGTTCCCGTAGTTATAATAAGGAAGCATGGATTAAATATAGAAGTAGTTATTAAAAGCTTCTCTTTATGGTGCTTGCTGTAGGTAGCCCACTAGTGAGTTCCTGCCTCTGCGATTCTATATAATGGCTTAAGCATAACCATAATCGTATCTTTGGAGTATTGGTGGCGAATTTACTCTGGAAGGTATGCTAATATTAAGCGCTAAAGGTGCGTCTCTAATTGGGTATAGGCCTAAGTGATATCTCGCAGATAGACTGCCATTCCATTCTTTATTAGGGAGGGAGCTAGTGCAACAATAACTCGCTAACTGGCTCGTTGAATTGTGGGAGATTGTGTAAGAATTACCTCCTTACCATCGTTGTTGTAGCCTTAAATAATAAGCCTTAATTTCTTAAATAGGGCGTTAGTAGCTTTGCCTTTAATCTTATTAACCATTCTTAACTTAAAGATGCGAACTTTATTAAACTTAGTAGGGTTATACTTCTCGAATTTAAAGACCCCTCTTATAATAAGACCATCGATCTCCTACTTATCGGATGCTTAAAAAGGAGCTCCTGGAGTTATAATGCGACCTTCCTTTTAAAGCTGTTTTGCGAGTTTAAAGTTAGCCTTCTCCTTAGCTGTTATAAAGGCCATTAATAGCTTAACTCCATTCTTAATGGCGGCAACAAATTGCTCTTTAAAATTAATAAGATATTAGCGATTTCGTGATCCCTTTAGGCGACCTCTACCGCGTTATGGTTGCGGCGTATCTACTATAATTATATTAGGATTATAGTTGCCTTCTAGAGCACGTTAATTGTGGCTCTCCTCTAGGGCATCTTCTATGGTATCCTATAAAGGCTCGGAACTGTTATCTTTATAGTAAGGCTTAATAATAGTTAAACGGAATTAAGTGGGTCCGTAAGGCATCTGAATAGTGCAAGTTTAACTATTAATTGTAATAAGTTAATGTAGGCCTAACTATTCTCCCCTTTTACGCCATACGCGTACTTTAGACTAGAGTGGCAGATCGAGCGCAGTTAAGGTATTTGGGCCATTTCTTATTCCTAGTGCGTCGTTGACCTAGCGTATGGCGTAGAGACGTCGCACCTCCTTCGTTGCCTTGCGAATAGCCTTAGCTTGTTGCACGATGGAGGGAGATGGTGGAGAATCGTTAGTTATTTAAGGGTAGGCGCTAAAGACTAGTAACGTAGGTACAAGTCCATTTGGGCCAGCGGAATTGTTAACGGCTTTAATAGCCATTTGCAAGGTAAGTTCTTCGCTAGCGTCCTTTAGTTCTAAAGAGATAATCTCGTATACGCGGCGTAATAGCGCATAATATCGCTCTACTTTTCTAATACTATTATGTGCCTTAACAGGGACTTCCTTAACCTCGATTGCCATTGCCTTTATCTATTATCAAAACTCTACAGATAAGAAGTTCTTTCCTACATTATAGACGATTTAATTAGGGGGTCCTAGATAGATATTAATCCAGCATAATTAAAGGGTATCCCATGCGTTCCTAGCTAACATATCCTTTAAGAAACGTGCGGCTTAGAAGGAGGTTAAGAAGTTAACAACTTGGAGTACTAGCTTGCCGCTAAGGTATATAACGTCGACGATAATATAGAAGTTAAAGTTATAGTTATCTTTAAGGGTGAACTTAAATCGGCCAGGGGACTTCTGGTTTATTTAGTAGTGATGGCAGTACTTTATAAGATGCTTAATTGCCTTAACCTTGACTTTATAACCTGCTCGCTAAAGAACCCTAAGCAATTAATAAATAGATGGGTGGCTAAATCGACGGTATAGTTAACGTAACTCTAACTTAGTTAGGTAGCTCTAAGTAATACTCTTTTCTAGTTAATAAAGGAGCAACTAGGGGTAACCCCACTTGCGCATAACGGGCATCTAATTATCTCCCTAAATAAGTATATCCTTAAGGTTATTAAGCTTAACGCCTAATTTGTCTATATCTCTAATGCAAAATAGAAACGGGGTATTTATAGGAACGACGTAAAAGGTAATGTACCCTAAGGGGGTTTGGACCCTAATTGTGCCAATAAAGATCGTAGTACCCTTGCTAAAATAAATCGTGTGTTAGCCTGCCGTTAAATAGTTAATCTGAACAGAGCTATTAAGCTGCTAAAGGGCTCAAACTTAAGGTTCTCCTGCTGTAGATACTCCTGCGGCTCTAGTATCTGGCATAATACTATAGAAGACGTTCGCCGAGTATCTGTTATTAAAGGAGAACGTAGAACTCTCTCTTGGCTTATTAAAGATATCTAACTTTGTGGTAAAATAGAGCGTAGATTGGTTATTAAGAATAGTGACGGTTTATATGCCATCTACCTTACCATACTTAGTAAAGTATTGGTTGGGTAAGTACTCCTTAATTTCTATATCTATAAGGAGCTATTCGGCCTTATTAACCTTACCCTTAAGATCTTCTACGCCTTTATATTAAACCAGGAAGCTTTAGAAGTAGGCCGCAGTAACCTTATAATTTCTAACATTTCTTATACTCTGGCGGAACTTATTATATACCTCCTTTCGTTTATTAAGAGAATGCCTAGTTAACTAGTAATTCGGTTTCTTATAAACGTAGCACTTCTTCTGGCAATTACTTCGAAATAAACCTCTACAAGGACCTCCACCTTTATCTTATAGTTGTTAATTATACCCTTTACCGTATTACCTACCCCGGCCACTATATGTTTAATTAGTCTAGTTATAATCGTATTAGTCGGGTGGGTTAATTAAAGTAGGTTAGAGTTGGGCGTTAAATTACTATACTTCTTAAGAGCGTAGAGCGGTGCTAATAGAAGATCTTAATTAAGTATATACTCCTTTATAAGTATTTACAGGATTAAAGAGAGTAAGGTTATATTCTTTAACACCTTAACATACGCTAATAACTTGATTATATAGGCTGAAGTCCTCTTAATATGATTCAGATAAACCACACTAAATCGTCTAAAGTTAATTAAAGAGCTTTTAAAGATAATCAAGCCGAGGGATACCTGGGTTTATAGCAATGATCCTTAAGAAGGTAGTCTCTCTCTATTCTAACATATACTGCTACTTATTCTCTTCTATTTTAAAGTAGCATCTTAACTTATATATTATGCGGTTAAAATTATATCCTTTTCCTGCCAAACAATTATAATAGAAGGTACTAGCTCGGCCCTTAAGCATAACGGAATAGGCGTTGTGGTATTAATTAGACTCTATTCCCACCTTCTAGTAACAGTTATAGAAGATACGTAGTTTCGAATTAAGAACATTATATAATTCCCTACTAAACTTCTTTTCCTAATCCGAATAGAGCTTCGCAAGCTCTATAAGCAATTTTAAACTGCCTCCGATTTAAGATTAAAATAAAGGAGGTAGGGGTTGCATTACAGGCTATAGTGGGGACGTAGGTCTAGTTGGTGGAGTCCAAAGGTTATTAAATCGCGAAGTAATAGGATCCTGTGCCTGCTCTCGTTAGGGTATAGTATCCAACGTTAAGGTTACGGGTTAAATTAGATACAGAGGAATTAAAGATAGAGGTCGGTTCGTCTCTAGAGGTGTATTACTTAGGTTCCATTATAAGTTAAGCTTCCTTATAGTGCGTAGTTAGTGCTTAATCTCTTATAGAGTCCATTCGTGTTCTTCTTTTGCGTTAATAACCTGCTCCTAAATATTATCTCTAATAATACCCCCGTCCTTAGGGACAAATACTCTATTCTCCTAAAAGAAGTTACGGAAGTCCTGTACAATATCCTTATTTACGGGGGCCCATATTTCCTTTATCCATCTAATAAAGTCCTCCTTTATACATTCCTATAGCGCGGTATCGTTATATTTACTGTCCTTGTAATATACCATATGGTGTAATAAAAATCCATTTAAGTCTTGTTTATTAGCGTTTGCAAGGTCAATTATGGCTTTATTCTATATCTTTGGGTTAATGTCTTCCTTATACTTCTTTAGGTAGGTTAACGCCATGGTAGGTATAGAATCGACGGGGTGTCGTACGTTAAAGGTAGGTAGGATTTTCGGTTTTATAGGATCTCGTAGGTTTGCTGTCAAGAGGTAGGTAATTTGAGATGTTGTTTAACGCGTTTTAGACGTTAACTTGGGACCTTAGGTTTAGTAACACTTCTAACCTAAAGTACTTAACCAAATCTTCGTAAACGCGGTTATTCTGCGTAATGGACGCAACTTGGTATCTCCTAGTACTTAGTGATACTTCTATTACTAGTTTTCCACAAGTCTAAGGTAGCACGGTATCGCTGGGATCCATTCCATATGAGCGCATATAGCACCCCTGTACGAGACTGTCTCTTCTGTTCGAAAACCTAGCTGCTCTATGGTTGACTGTGTATTTAACCACTGATCAGTATTGGTTACATAGGGTGACTCACCAATAACGACTACTTGAGTAGGGTTACAGTGATGTTGGTTGATAAAGCTTCTTTTAATTGGAATGAGGAAGGGCGAGGAGCTTAAGGCTCCTCGCCACGCTAGTGCCGCGGCGACACGTAATGGCAACTTGCCATCACGTGACGGCAATTTGCCGT
>Ga0307515_10012888_pt1 | contig 15681 bp, 1 predicted proteins | sample 17_EM_MG_FD_194513 | JGI IMG/M metagenome (GOLD analysis project Ga0307515, IMG submission 194513) | Populus trichocarpa ectomycorrhiza microbial communities from riparian zone in the Pacific Northwest, United States - 17_EM | ecosystem: Host-associated > Plants > Roots > Unclassified | place... | reverse complement strand
TATACAACGCCCGCCTTAGCTATAAAAGCCTAAATATAAAAATAATAGAGACCTTTTTGGCCTTTTAAACCCGCTTTTTATACCTAGCCAGATAGGCCTAGATCCCCTAAAAAGACCTACTACTAGACCTCTTTAATAAGCTTACCCTGGACCTATAGCGGGCCGTATTACTAGCTTATACTACGGTATAGATATTAAAGGAACTTACGGACTATTGCCTAGCTATTAACTAAGGCCTTTATTAAATTAAGGCATATACTAATTAACTAAAAACTAGAAACCTTATAAACTAGGCCGTAAGCACTATAAGTACGGCCTATAGTGCCCTAGTATAATTAGCAACCCCTATAGTTAACCTAGTAGCTAGCCGCGCAGCTACCCCTACTACGGGCCTAGTATACACCCAGCCTATATATAGCGACCCCCGTATATAGGCCCTCAATAATTAAGAAGCTTACTTCTTATGCGGTTAAATAGGCTACCCTATAAGGAACTGCTTAATAAAGGTAAAGATAAATAAGGTCCTATTAATTTAGGAGGATAGTATAAAGTTAAAAAAAAAAAAGGAACCTTAGAGGAAGACTCTTCTTTAGGGTTAAAAGGGATTAATATATTATATATTAATTTAGGTCGGCTAATTAGTAAAAGAAGCTACACTATCCCTTATACTTTATTTCGCAATAGATATTAATTTTTAACCTCTACTTTAGCTAACTTAGGAGTAAATACCTTTACCTTAATTAACATAAAGTGCGCTATAAAACTGGCTAACTTTTTAAATATACCCCTTAAAGAACTGCCTAAACTAATCCCTATTTACGGTTATAACGGATAAATAGGGCTACCTATTATAACTATTTTGTAAATCTACCTCCGCGTTAATAGATAAAAGTAGTATAATATTTCCTTCCTTATTATAGACCTTAAAAGCTATAATATAATCTTAGGGAGAAAATAGCTAGCTTATTTAGGCTTATAGCTTAATATATAAAATAGGCAGCTTATCTAGCCTAAAACTATACCCCTAACGCCTTCCTTTATAAAAGAGATTAGTATTATAATAGAAAACTTTATACGGCCGCAGATAGACACTATTTACTAGGCTAATGCGATATATAGGGACTAGGCTTTTAAGAAGGATATATAGCTTAATCCGTAATAGATCTATATATTACGCCGCCCCCAAATTACCTATATTATACTACCCGCACTAAAGACTTAGGAAGTTAGTAGTGGCCTAGCTAAGTCCCTAATAGAGAACCTAGGCCCTACGCAGCCATAAAGGAAGGCTAAGGATATTAGATAATATACTAAACTAATAAACTAGAAGGATAACTTATAGAAAATAAAACGTAAGCTAAGGAAGACTATAAACCCTATACCGTAAAATACAGCCTAATAAATATCCGTAAAGAAACCCACGGACCTCCCACTAGTTAATATTTACTATATTAGCGCTATAGGATTCTACTAGAACCTAGTTTAGCCTAATACTATTACCTTTACAACTAGCTTATACAAAATTAATTAAATAATTAAAGAGAAAGAAGCCCTAGCCTAAGAGAAAGACGAGCTTATAGATAAGGAGCTAGTAGAACGGAAACTGCCCTATTAATACTAGAAATTTAAAGATACCTTCTCTAAAGCAGCGGCTAATATACTCCTGCCTTACCGACCGTATAACTATAAGATTAAAATTAAGCCAGATAAGGTAGTTACCCTTAGCTATAGCCCCCTCTAATAGTAATTTACTACTAAATTATAGGCTATAAAGCAGTATCTTATTAATAACCTAGATAAGGGCTTTATTAAGCCTAGTTAAGACCTTTTTAACTTACCTATTCTCTTTACCAAAAAGCCAAATAGAGGACTTTATTTCTATATTAACTACCATAAGCTTAATAATTTAACCCTTAAAGACCGCTACCCACTACCTTTACTTAATAAGACTTTAGCCTAAATAAGTAGAGCTAAAATCTTTACGAAGCTTAATATCCGCTAGGCTTTTTACTGGATTAGGATAAACCCTAAATTAGAAAACCTTACTACATTTTAGACCCGTTATGGAACGTATAAATATAAAGTACTGCCTTTTAGACTAACTAACGGACCGGCCATATACTAACAATATATAAATAACGTACTATTTAACTACCTTAATAACTTCTATACAGTATACCTAAATAATATTATAATCTACTTTAAAAACGAACTAGAATATAAAGAGCATGTCTATAAAGTCCTATAACGGCTTTAGGAAGCTAGCCTCTAAGCCGATATTAAGAAGTCAGAATTTAGTGTTAAGCGTATAAAGTACTTAGGGTTTATTATTAGTATAAACGGGATTAAGGTAGACCCAGAAAAGACGGCCGTAATTAACTAATAGGTACCCCCAAGGACCGTAAAGGGGGTGCAGTTATTTTTAGGGTTCTATAACTTCTACTAACGCTTTATTAAGAACTATAGTAGGATTACCCGGCTACTAAGCCTACTTACCTATAAGGACCGGCCCTTTTACTTTAACACCGTATATAGGCAGGCCTTTAACAAGCTTAAGAAACGACTAGTCTCTACTCCCTTACTCGCCCACTTTAACCTAGAACGGCCCTTAATGCTAAAAACCGATGCCTTAGATAGTATTATAGCTAGCGTTTACTCCTAAAAGTAGACAAACAGAGAATAGCACCCTGTTACTTACTATTTAAAGACTATAATAGATACTGAGCTAAACTACCCGATTTATGACAAAGAAATATTAGCTATTATTTATAGCTTTTAGCACTGGCGAGCATAGCTAGAAGGGACCCTTAAACCTATCTAAGTGGTTTCAGATTATAAGGCCTTAGAATATTTCATAATAATAAAAGCCCTTATAGCCCGGCAGGCGCGCTAGGCGGATGTCCTATCTTAGTTTAACTTCCTAATTATATATAGGCTAGGCGCCACTAACCGTGCGGATGCTCTTATAAGATGTAAATAGGACCTAAATAACCAGATAGCCGCGAAGATCTTATTATGGACCTAGACGCTACTATAACTAGAGTACCTTAACCCTTGGATATAGGAAGAACTAAGTACTAAATCTTTAAGTGCCGAGATATGTCCTATCGACTCTATGGAATTTAACCTTATTAATAAACTACTGTAAGCAAACCGTACGGACCCTTCTCTATAGGAGTACCGCGAAAAGGCAAAGGATATTACTAGCCTATGGTCTCTTAAAAATAGACTGCTTAAGCACTAGGAATGGCTAGTAGTAGTAAAAGAATAGAACTTACGAACCTGGCTTATTACCGAAGCACATACCTAGGTCTCTACGGCCTACCCCGGAAAAAATAAGACCTATAAGATTATTAGTGACCGTTACTACTGGCCCGGAATAGTTATAGATATTGACCGTTATATACGGAACTGCAACGACTGCCGTAGGTCTACAATTCCACGAGATAAGACCTTAGGACTATTAAAGCTACTCCTAATACTAGAGCGCCCCTAGCAGTATATCTCTATGGATTTCTATAAACTACTAGTGGACCGTAACGGGTACGATATAGTTATAATCTTAGTTAACCGTTTTAGCAAACGCCCTTTTTTAATCCCCTGTCACAAGAATATCAATGCTAAAGAGGCGGCCTAACTATATATCCATTATATCTACCGAATTTACGGACTATTAGACACTATTATATCGGACCACGGACCGTAGTTTATATTGGCTTTCTGGAATAAGTTTACTCAGATCCTAGGAATTAGGCTAAAGCTTTCTATAGCGTACTACCCCTAGATAGACGGTTAGACAGAGATTATAAATTAATACTTAGACTAGAGACTCTAGCCCTTTATTAACTACTTTTAAGATAACTGGGGCAAACTGCTACCTCTAATAGACTACGCCTAGGCGACCCTACCCTATAACTTTACGGGATTCGCACCTATCTAACTAGAAATGGGGTATCTACTATAAATAAGCTTTAACTGGGATAGACTAGAAGGACCACGGACCGTACGCGAGAAACTGTCTTATGAGGAAGCCTGGCAGTACGCTAAGCGCTTAGAGGAAGCCTGGACGGTAGCCCGTATAAATCTAGAAAAGGCCTAAAAATTAATAAAATAGTAGGTAAACAAGCATAGGCGTAAGCCCGACTTTACTATAGGTAATATGGTCTAGGTTATAATAAAGAACTAAAAGACGGAACGGCTAAGTTATAAGCTTAATTATTAAATAGTAGGACCGTATAAGGTCCTTAAGAAAATAGGTAACTCGTATAAAGTAGAGCTCCTAGATTTAATTAAGGTTTACCCTATCTTCTCGCCGGATAAGCTACGGAAGGCAGCGAACGACCTATTACCTAGACAAAAGAACGAACCCCCCCTGCCGATTTAAGTCAATGGCGACGATAAATAGGAAATTGAAGAGATACTGGCCTATAAGCTAGTAAGGAAAACGCTAAAGTACTACGTTAGTTAGAAAGGCTATGACCTAGATCCTACCTGGTACCCTATATGGAACTTTATTAGCAGTCCCTATAAGCTTTAAGAATTCTATAGCCGTTACCCTAACGAACCGGGACCGCTAAAGTACCTAGACGAATGGATAGAATGCTGGCATAATAAAGATAATAAGCTACCGGAAGAGCATAAAGATAAGAACACCCTATGGGTATAATATGGATATACAAAGCCTAAGGGCAGGCTTTTGCGGAGGGGGGGGTAATGTTATGGCAGTGGCAGAAAGCGGCAGCTATGGTAGACGTTATGGTAGACGCAGGGCTTACGTGACTTTTACGTGACTAGGGATTGTATATAACTCCTCGCGTTGCTACTTGTCCTTTCCTTTCCTTTTCTCTAGCTTTAGATTCTCGTTTATAGACAATCCAATCGTATAGGCTTGCACGACCCTTTTGCCGTACTTATATCTCGATTGACTAAGTCGCTAATACTTAAGCGAGTTACTAGAGAAACTTACCTAGCTAAAGTAGCCTACATAAGAGTACGAATGTTATTATTAATAAGGGTAAGCTGTTTGTATATATGCTCCTAAACACTATATATCTAAAATTATTATATCTCTATAGTAGTGGAAACCCTTATTAAATTAAAAAGTCTATAAGCGAGGGAAAATACCTTCTATCCCCGCCTATTACTATTAGGATATTGGCAGAAATCTTAGATAGCGTATTAGAGCCTATAAGTCTTATGCGTATAAATAGTGGGAATCTAGTATAATTAGTGAAATTTAGAATAGGACGGAATAGGAAATACTAGGACGCAGGTCTTTCTCCTACTATAATAATAGGAGCACTTAGATTTATTTTTGCTAAAGTAAGGCATTTTATAGATGTGGAAAGGATCTTATATAAGAGCATAAATATAGCGATAATAGTATTTTAGGGAAACTACTATAGGAGTAATAGACGCTGTCTAGGGTGTTACTGGGAGAGGAATAATACTACCGCTAGTCTAGGGACGCGTAGAAGGACTATAAGCTATTATAAGAAAATACTTTAAGAAGTTAGTATTGTTATAAGAGATAAGGTAGGGATCCTATTGCTTATAAACGCGTTAAGAAAAGATAATAAGGTAGTAATAGAAGTACGGCTAAAGATACAGAAGCTAAAAGGCGAGATATAATAAAAACAGCCTATTTAAGAATAAGACGAATAGTGTTATTAATAAAAGGATAAGAAAGAGATAACAACTTATAAATAGAAAGAAATTAAAATAAAAGACGTTATTATTAAAGCCTATTTAGGTAAATAGGGATAGTGGTTAGTTAACGCGTTATACTAAATAACTTCTAAATCTATTTATAATAAATTCCTAAAATTAAAGAGATAAATCCCACTAAATTTTTATTACTATTATTAAAATCCTATTATAAAAGCACTATAAGAAGCTAGGGTAGGAGAAGAGTAAAGGAATAAAAGATAAAGTGAAGTTCCGCGCTAGTAAAGAGCTAGCAATAAGTTATATTATAGAGTACCTTTCTATTAAGGGTTTCCCTAGTAGTTTTAGCTAGAACTCTATAAAAGCTTAGTAAAGGCGAAGTCTTAGAGAACTAAGACCCTAAAAGGGGAGGTAATTATAATAGAATCCCCTAGGAGGTATATATTTAATAAAATGGTAAGAGGTTTTATTTATATCCTATCTATATTTTAGAAGATATAGTTAGATAGGTTAAAGGCGAAAGGTTTTACTAACGGCTTAGAAGAAATATATAGGAAGCTAGTTCCCCTCTAGAGAAGAACTAGCAATTAGTTTCTAAATAGAAGTGGTTAAAAGCATTTATCCTTTAATATGTAAAACTTATTATACCTTTAACTTACCTTCTACTTACCTTTAACGTACCTTTAACTTACCTTTTACTTACTAGTAATATTGTTAATTAGATAATTATACGTTCCGGTTAAGCTGGCCTCTTACAGTTATATAGGCTCTGCGTAGGCTATATATAGGCTATATATTAAAAACGTTAAATACGCTAACTATGTTAACTGCAGCCAATTGGCCTAGTTGGTAGTATTTGGTTTTTACTTAATAAGTAGTTTAAATTTTAGCCTACTAATATTTTCCTAATTATTATAGACCTTATATTAGCAGTAGTATAACTACTAAAAAGGGATATAAATAGGTTAGTTAAGATAGTATAGGAGGCGCTAGAACCAATTAAGCTATAGGATAAAAGATAGCTAAGTTATATAGTTAGTTACGTTATAAGTTTAAAACGTAAAAACGTAGGAATATAGGAACGTAATATACCGATATACTAACGTACTAATATACTTAGTATATTTCTTAGGCACAGTATTATATATTTAAAGGACTACAGTCCCTACTTAAATAGTTCTCTTTTTTATAGTAAATCTTAGAATATAATTAGAGTTAATTTATTAGGCAACCTACTCTACTAATTATATTTATATTATTAACTTCTTATTTACCTATATACTTAGCCTATTAATAAGTCTAAAGGAACACCAAAAGCGAGATCCGACCCATACTGTCCTATAGGGGTTCCTTTCCGTCTCATCCTGTCCGTACGGTCAAGCTGAGAGTAAGGATCTCGTCTGTTACCAATGCAGCGGCGTTACGTCGTGGCTAGAGGGCGCTTTCGAATGCGTCGTCCTTGACGCCGTCAGAACAGCAGAGTTTTCGCAGGTCTTGGCGTGCCAAGAATTAAAAAACCATAAGGACAACTTATTACGAACAGAGGAATGGTTTTAAGAACTACCCGACGTCTTCTTACCTAGGCTCCGATCTAGGGCCACAAGCCAGCGCTTGCATTTGCTAGTAGAAGCGATAGGTAGATCTAAGGGGACGATAGGGCACCTCTGTACTTGTTCCGCTCTAAGACTGTTTAGCAGCAAGGGTATAGAAAGAATCTTAACACCGTTAACCATATTTAGCGACGTTAATCCTCCCTTTCTACGCAGCGGCGTTAACCTTTCTTTGGGTGGTAACATTAATCTAAAACGGACTAAGAAAGAGCTAGGACGAACCTATACGCAGCGGCGTTAACCTTTCTCTAGGTGGCGACGTTAATCCAAAACGGACTAAGAAAGAGCTAAGATGAACCTATATAGGTAGGCTAAAACGGACCTAGATGTAGGTGTTGGTTAAGATAGGAGGACAACAAGTTTAGTTAGTAGGCAGCTGAGGGACGATAGCTGCGCGGCGTTAAGTTATTATGGGCCCACGCCTGCAAGATACAGTCGGCCTATTGTTATAAGAGCGTTATAGGTAACGCGAAGTAGCTGGTAACAGCTGTGGGGCGTGGTATATAATGGCAGCGACGGACAACTCTAGGAACCTTACCCCTTTACTAGGCTCTAACTCCTAGTGGACCTATCTTAGAGGAAGGATTAACACCTTATTGATAACACTGTCTGTATAGCCTAAAAGGACGGACGCGCGTGTCGGTTTATCTAGGCAGGGCAGGCTATAAGGATAGGCTTATAGAGCAAATTAGGTACATATAGGCAGTGGCTAGTTTTAGCTAGCTAGCTGCTGTGGAAGTAGACAGACGTCAAGGGGCGTCCGAAGTGGAAAACTATGGTAGAGGGCCCTGGCAAGAGGGCCTCCGCAACTCTACTTTATATATAACTCTCGTAGCTCTGCAATGCAAATATATCCTAGGCTGCGCAGCGCCTGCGCAGCAACGTGGTGGTGGGGTGAAATTTTTTCACTGGGGGGTAAGCCCTAGCAAAAAGTTTAAACACAGCTACTATGTCTATCGTATATATTCGGTCATTTGAATTAACAAGCAATCATCCCTCCGGCGTACCCCCTCCCTCCTATGAATACTATATATACCGCACAGCAACTATACATATACGCAAATAATCCGCGCCCTAAGCGTAGCAGACGCCCCCTATTTTAACATTACCTGGCAACCTAGGTATCTAATTATAGGGACTAGTCCCCCCTAGATACTAGAGTGTCCTCCTATACCTTATAAATAGGTATAAGGGCCTAGGTTTAGGCCCTAGGGCAAAAGCAATACCAAGTTATATACACCCCGTTATAGAAACCTTTTAATAAAGGAATAGATAAGAGACCTTAGTATATAGGCCCGGGCGGAGCGCAAGCGTTATTATTAGGAGATATTTATAGGAGACTTGGAAAAGGAGCTAGGGACAGGCATACGACTTTATATAGGCAATACATAGATATAGCAAAAATAGTTTAAGTGGTAGACGGGGCAAGATAGGTATTTTAGACACTTCTACGGAGTCTCAGAGCAGTAACCTAACGGTGTTTTTCCTCTTATTAATATAGTACGGATGCTATCTGGAAGTATTACCTCTTATGTTTCCCCTAGAGGTTTTTTATACACCTAAAAAAAATGGGGTTTTTCTCAGATAAGGAGGTTTTTCCCATAGGAATTAGTCTGTGTGGACCCATTAGGGGGACCAGGTTGGACGGTAAATTAAATCTATTATTATTAATAAGTCTATTATAGTATTTCCTATAAGGCTTTATTATATATTTACTACCTAGTTACAATATTAATAAAGTTTAATAATATACCACCTAAGACAGCAACTACAACGCTATTTACGGTAGTGACTACTTTAGGATTTAGAGGGGATACTAGTATAAGGGATAGTAACTTAGTTGTAGTTATAATAAACTAGCTAAGAAGTATTGTAGAATAAAATAATATTAATAATTAGGTACTACTTTAGCAGCTTTAGGATATAAAAAGGGAAAAGATTAAAATGCTATTAATTAAAAGATTTATAGGAGAAAAGTATAAACTAAAGGGATTTTTTATATAGATAAAGTTAAAAATCCAATATAAAGGGACTAAGTTAGAATAGGTAGTAGATTAAGTAGCGTACGCAGGACTATTCTTAATAGGTAGGGTATTAAAGTAGTTTAAACCTTATCTTACGGAGATATAGGCTAATAGATTAGCAACTACTAACCTAGAGGCGCGGTATATATTCTTAAGCTAGAAAGGATTCGCTAGTAGACTAATATAGATATATAGAAATCTGGAATTAATAGCAACGGCTAAAGGAGAGCTATATTAGCTTATATAAAGGGGATTAGTAATAAACTATATAATATAGTTCTAGATACTAGTAGTATAGACTAAGTAGAACTAAGGGGCGTTAATAGCTTAATATAGGAGGGGACTAAGGGCTAAAGTTTAGGCAACTATAATATTAGTAAATAACCTAAACAATATAAGAGAACTTATAGGGCAAGCTATTAAAGTAGATAACTGGCTATACTAAAGCGATAAGTTTAGCAGAATATATATATAAAGAAGATATAGTAGGTATTTAGGCTATAGTATAACGCAGAGCTAATAGACCTAAGCAGTACTAAAGAAAGTAAAAAAAAAGAAATAAGCAACTATAGAAACCCAGAGAATAAAGATTAAGTAATTAAAGGTCTAAAAAGTAGAGGCCGAACTAAGGATCTTAGTAGTAGAAAACATTTAGGCGGACTCTATAGTAAGAAAAGTAGTATAAAGAAAAGGCTTATATAAACTACGGGAAATAAGGTTATTTTACTAAAGACTATAGAGGTGGTTAGAATAACTACATAGTAAAGAGAACGAGATTAGTAGACAATATATATTTTATTATAATAACGTATACTAAGTTTATAAGGACGCTAGGTATAGCGCAAGCTATTAGCTATAAGAGCGTAAGTTAAGGGGACTCTAGAGCATAAGAGAGTTAGATATAAAATAAAATAAACTTTATAAACTAGACTAGAACTAAAACGGCACGTTTAGCTAATACTTAGCGGGAAAAGCCCTTACGTACTAGTTCTATTAAGAAGTAATAAAATATAAGAATTAAGATAATTAAACTATTAGTAGTAATAATAAGGTAATAAAGGTAGCTTATTAGGAGTATATAGACCTTAAGGACGTAATAATGGAGGTAGAGGTTAAATCTACTATAGACAAAGGATTGGCAATAGGGATTAAGACTCTATTAGACATAATATCTATTACTTTATAAGATATAAGAAAAGTAAAATAGCGAGCCACTTCAGCACTTAATAAAGGTAAAAGGCTATAGACTTAAGATTCTTAAGAAGAGATAAGAGATACTTAAGGACCCATAATAAACGAAAATTAATAGAGTAGAGTAGCAGCTTAGTTTAAGGATAAATAAATAAGTACAGGAAGAAGATTTTCTATAAGTAAATAGATACTAATACCTACCGGAGTAGAGGATATAGCAAGAGAGCTAGGCCGCTAGGCAGATAAAATAGCTTATAAGGCTAATAAATAGCGAGTAATAGGTAAACAAAGTATTTAGCCTTAGAGTTAGATAATTAATATTAGAATTATAAAGTTTAAGAATCTAAAGGATCTAATAGCTAGATATAAACTAGGAAAAGATTAAATATAATTTAAAAATTATATTAAAGTATAGTAAGAATAAAGAGATTACTAAGGGCTAAAAATACTAAGTAGACTAAGGGATAAAGCACCCTTACGTAAAATTACCAATAGGCCTAGAGTAGGCACATTAAGAGTAAAGTAGCTTAAAAAACTAGAATAAAAAGAGAACTTAAGAGTTTTAACTAGATTTAAAGAACGGTATATAAAAGGCTATTATAATATAGTAATAAAAAGATACTTTCTTACGGATAGATTATATACGCTTATAGAGTTATACTAAAAGTAGTATAGGCAGCAATATAATAACAAATAGGAAGATTTCTATATATAGCTAAATAAAAGAGTTGTCTAAGATTAAGTAATTATAGAAAAGCGTATAAGTTATATTAAAGGAGCATTAATTATAACGTCTAAAAATCTAGAAGAGCGATTAGAGGGTTAGAGACGTAAAAGATAGATTTTAGTACTAATAAATAAGAAACTAACGTTTAGATTAGCTAGATAAAGGCTTAAACTTAAGAGTAAAGATAAGCTAAGAGTTAATCTAAAATATCTAGTATATTATATATTGGTATAGATTGCATATATAGATAATATATATAGTATATATAGAAACCTAAAAGAAAAAAAAATCGAAAGTACCTAATAAGGATATATTAGGCGATAGATAGGTAATAGTATAGAAATACTAAATATATATATAGCTAGCATCTAGTAAAAGTTTAGGAGTTAAATAACTTAATACTTTAACTAAAAAAATCTTTATAGAAGAATGCTTAAATAGATAATAGTAGTAGAAATACCTAAAGAATACGTATCTATAGTATATAGAAGAAAAGAAATAAATTAGGTATTAGCCGAAAGCGAACTAAGTATAAGTAGGATTTAGTAGTATTACGGACCTTATATTAGTAGTAGTGCGACTACTAAGAAAAGGTATAAACGGGTTAGTTAAAATAGTATAGGAGGCGCTAGAACCGATTAAGCTATAAAATAAGGGGTAGCTAAGTTATATAGCCAGTTACGTTACAAGTTTGGAATGTAGGAACGTAGGAATATAGGAACGCAATATACCGACATGCTAACGTACTAACGTACTAAACCCTTTACTATAAGGGGGAGTTATATATTTAAAGACATACGGTCTCTATAAATAGTTTCTCTTCTTTATAGTAAATCTTAAAATATAATTAGAGTTAATCTATTAGGCAACTACTTTACTAGTTATATTTACGTTATTAACTATTCTATACCTATATACCTAGCCCATTAATAAGTCTACCGTAGTATTTCCTACAAGGCTTCGTTATATATTTACTACCAAAGTTATAATAAAAGAAGTTAAATAATATGCTACTAAAAGTAGTAGCCACAACGGCGTCTATAGCGGCGACTACCTTAGGATTAGGTAATAACACTAGTATAATAAATACTAACTCGCAACTAGTTACTATTAGACAGCTATAGGAAATAGTTAATTAATTAATAGATAATAATAGGATATTTAAAGAAAGGATTAATAGGATCGGAGCAGCTAAGGTTAAGTTACCCTTAATTAAGCGATTTTTAGGGGAGAAGTTAAGGCTTAAGGGATTCCTTACGTAAATATACTTTAAGGTTATATAGGAAGAAGTAAAGCTAGAAATATTTATAGATTAAGTTACTTACGCAGGATTATTCTTAACGGGAAAGGCACTTAAGTAGTTTAAATCTTACCTTATAGAGGTATAGGAGTATAGCATAATAACTACTAACTAGGAGGTATAGTATATATTCTTAATCTAGAACGAGTTTATAGAATAATTAACGCAAATATTTAGAGACCTAAAAGCGACTACTATAGCAGAAAGAAAGCTTTAAAACCTAATATAAAGAACTTTAGCAATTAAATATACGACGTAGTTTTAAATATTAGTAATATAGGTTAAATAGAATAATAAAGCGCTTATAGTATAGTATAAGTAAGGACTTAAGGTAAAAGTCTAAGACGTAATTATCCTAATAAAAGATATAGATACTTTTAGGGATTTAATTAATTAAGTAATTAAGATTAATAATAGGATCTACTAAAGAGAGTAGACTAAAAAGGGTTAAAATGGAGTTTTATAGTTATATAAGGCATAAAGTACGCATTAATAAAATTAAAGTTAGAAACTATAGTATAGCGCAGAGCTAATAGACCTAAGTAGTACTAAAGAATTTAAAAGATAAAATAAGAAATTATAGAAACCTAGAGGATAAGAATTAAGTAATTAAAGGTCTAAGGAGTAAAGGCTAAACTAGGGATCTTAGCAATAGAAGACGTTTAGGTGGACTCTATAGTAAGAAAAATAGTTTAAAAAAGGAGCTTATATAAATTACGGAAAATAGGGTTATTATATTAAAAACTATAGAAGTAGTTAGAGTTACTATATAGTAAAAGGAATAAGACTAGTAAACAATATATATATATAAAGGGATAGTAGTATACTATAAGGAACAAAAGAATATTTAATTAAAAGTTTTGCGTTTTATTATAATAACGTATACTAAATTTATAAAGATACTAAGTATAGCGTAAGCTATTAGCTATAGGAGCTAAAATTATTAGAGTTTAGAGGAACTAATAAACTAGTTTATAGATTAGATATTAAGGATAATAAGTTTAATATAGGCAAAACATTTAATAATAATAAGATAATAAAGGCAGTTTACTAGGAGTATATAAACCTTAGAAATGTTATATAAGAGGTAAAGGATAATTCTACTATAGAATAAGGAATGTTAGTAGGGATTAAAACCCCACTAGATATAATATCTATCGCTTTATAAAATGTAAGAGAAGTAAAATAGCGAATTACTTTGGCACTTAATAAAGCCAAAAGGCTGAAGGCTTAAGATTCTTAAGAAGAGATATAAAATACTTAAAATTCCTAAAATAGGATAAGGCACGCTTAAGGACCTATAATAGACGATAACCGATAGAGCAGAGTAATAGCTTAGTTTAGTAATATATAAATAAGCTTAGGACGAAGTTTTCTAAAGATATAAAACTCTTAAAATAAGATAAGTAAAATTTAAGACTTTTAAGACGAGATAAGAATATTATAGAAGCCTAGTTGGACTAAAGCTAGAGTAAAGCTTAAGATAGAAGCAAGCTTAGAATTAAGAATCTTATAAAACTAAGACTTTAGCAACAAAATAAGAACTATTAAAGAAATTGCGAGTAAGGCTTAGTAATAAGATCGAAATATTAATACTAAGATTAAGAAGTAAAAAGACTTTAAGGATCTACTTATAAGACGTAAACTAAAAGAAACTAGAGAGGAATTTAGACAGAGAATCTTTGCTTAGTAAGAATAAAAACTAGATAAAAGAACTAGTATACTAGGTTATATAAGGGACAGAGTACCTATATAAAGGATTACTAATAGGCCTAGGGCAGGTACGCTAAGAGCTAAGTAGCTTACTAAACTAGAAGATAAAAAGGATCTAGAGATCCCTACTAGGTTTAAAAAATAATATATATAAAGGGCTATTATAATATAGTAATAAGAAGATACTTCCTTACGGATAAGCCGTATATACTCTAGTAGCTATACTAAAAGTGGTATAGGCAACAACATAATAATGAGTAGGAAGATTTTTATATATAATTAGATAAACAAGTTATCTAAAACCACCTAATTATAGAAAAGGCCATAACTTATATTAAAGGAGCCTTAATTATAATATTAAAGGATCTAAAGGAATAATTAGAGGACTAGAGAAGCAAGAGACGTATTTTAATACCTATAAATAAAGTTACAATATTTAGATTAATATAGTAAAGGTTTAAACTTAAAAATAAAGATAAGTTAAGAGTTAACCTAAAGTACCTAGTATACTATACGCTATTATAGATTATATATGTAGATAATATATATAAAAACCTAAAAGAAAAGAATTGGAAATACCCTATAAGGATATATTAGGCGCTAGATAAGTAATAGTATAGGAATACTAAATATATATATAGATAGTATTTAATAGAAGTTTAAGAGTTAGGAGACTTAATACTTTAACTAAAAAGATTCCTTATAGAAAAATACTTAAATAGATAATAGTGGTAAAAATGCCTAGAGAATATATATCTATAGTATATTAAGGATAAAAAGTAAACTAAGTATTAGTAAAGAGTGAGCTAAGTATAATAGGATTAAGTAGCTAATAGTTAAGAAAAGTAAAGGCCTATAAGACCAGAGGGAGCTAGTAGTAGAGCTTTAGACCCTTAAAGGAATTTAAGGACAATACCTAAATTTATAAGTTAATTAGTAAGATTAGTAGTTTAAAGCGCTAATAGATAGTAAAGCAACGCGAAACTATATCTTATTAGTAGTAGTTAAAAGAATAGGGTTACCTTACAGATAAAAGGAGCAACTTTACCTATTAGTTATAATTTTAGGAGATCTAATAACCTATAGAGGAGGGGTTATTAATCTTAAAATAGAACCTATTTAAATAACTATTAAAGGGAGATAAGTTAAGATGTTTTTTAATATCCTACTATTAGGATAGGATAAGGTAGTACTAGAAATGCCTTAGTTATAGGAATATAATCTAAAGATTAATTAGATTATAGGTTAGGTTAATATTAAATACTATAAGGGGATCTTATAGACAGGTAGCTATAAGGATATGATTGGAATAGGATAGATTAGTAAGAGAGACGAATCCTTAAGGAGGTAAGGCCTCTAGGATTATAGAGACTATATACTACAGGTACGTACCTCCGGCACGTAACCGGCGACTATTTAAGGGGCGTCCGGGGGTTGTCCTAAGGGCAA
>Ga0307515_10012887_pt1 | contig 15682 bp, 1 predicted proteins | sample 17_EM_MG_FD_194513 | JGI IMG/M metagenome (GOLD analysis project Ga0307515, IMG submission 194513) | Populus trichocarpa ectomycorrhiza microbial communities from riparian zone in the Pacific Northwest, United States - 17_EM | ecosystem: Host-associated > Plants > Roots > Unclassified | place... | reverse complement strand
CTGACCTTAAAAGACAGCTTTCTTTAGCACGAGTAGCACTAGTATAGTAGCTTGTCTCTTCTTAGTGGAATACCTAGCTGCTCTGTGGTATAATAGTAAAGTTAACTACTAATTAGTGTTGGTTACACAAGGTAATATTACGTAGCTACGGTTCGTAGATAGTATAATAATTATTGTTCTTTATATCCTAAAGAAAGGGGTAAGGAACTTAAGGTTCCTTACCACGCTAGTGCTGCGGCAATACGTAACGGCAACTTGCCGCACGTAACGGCAACTTGCTACACGTGACGGCAATATACCTTATATAGTAACTACTTGCCTTTATTCCCAATAACTATAAAGCAATTAATATAGCGCTAAATTCGTTAGGCCGAATACCTCTTATAATTTAACTTTAAGATTACGTACTAACCTTATAAACTTAATTAAAAGCCTAACTTATTAATATAATAATTATAGGACTTATCTATAAACGCCTCTAATAAACGGATTATAAATTAATTACAAATTCTACTGCCCCCTAAACGCTTTAAGAAACTACGCCCTATATTTTTAAATATAGAGCTTAATAGAAATAAATTAGAAATTAATAAGTAGGATATAGAAATTAATAAATTAATAGAGTATAAATATAAGAATAACCCCTAGATAGTAGATATAATAAAAGCAATTTAAATAGGGAAACGGTAATATAAGGATATTATACTCGCTAAATGCGAAATCCGTAATAATTGGTTATACTATTAATAGAAGATAGTAATCCCAAATTCCGAACCCTTACGATTTAAGATACTTAAATTTATATATAATTCCCCTATAGTAGGGCATCCTAGCCATATAAAGACCTATAAGATTATCTAATAAGTGTATTACTAGCCTATAATACACAACTATATATAAAAATACGTTTAAGCATATAGAATATATGTACGTTGGAAGACCTCTTATATAAAGAAGTAAGGAGTACTTTAATAGTTACTAATTCTAATATAAAGATAGCGAGATATCTTAATTAACTTTATAGTTAATCTACCTAACAGTAATAGGTTTATAAATATTATAGTAGTTAACTGTCTTATAAAAATGCGATATATAATTCCTATAGACTTAATTAATACAATATTAGTAGCCAAATATTTTATTAAGTACGTCTTTAAGCTACATAGACTTCCTAATTTAATAATATTTAACTACGGAAGCTAGTTTGTTTTAAACTTTTGGTAAGCCCTATATAAATAATTAAGTATATAAATATAACTCTTGACTATATTTTATCCAGAGATAGATAGTTAAACTAAAATTGCGAACGCAATTATAGAATAATACCTATAAATATACTACTTCTACCTATAAAACAATTAGGAAAAGTAGCTACCTTTAGCTAAGTTTACTGCGAATAATACGAGAAATAAATTAATAGGCGTAACGCCGTTCTATATAACCTACGGACAAGACCCTTAGCTTAGATTAAACTATAACCCGAAATTAATATAATAGGACCTATAATTAAGAGAATTTAACTAATTAATATATATAACTTCGCTAATTAAATAAAGCAGTTAATGGAACTATTATAAAGTAAATTAGTATACGCTTAAACGGTATAGGAATAGCATATAAATAAAGGATAAGCTCCTATATAGGACTTTAAAGAAGGTAATATAGCTTACCTAAATATATAAAACCTAAAGACTTAACAACCCTTAAAGAAACTAGACTAAAAGTTTACGGGCTTATACTAAATTAAGAAGAAACTAAGCCCGTACGCTTATAAGCTTAAACTACTAACTAAAATAAAAATATATCTAATATTTTACGTAAACTTACTATAACCCTTAAAAGGTAAACCTATAACTTGTAAAGTGCCACCGCTACCTTCTATAATTGTTAATAATGGTAATAGTTCTTACTTTATTAACTCGATTAATAATATATAATAAAAGACATAGTTTAAATAATTTAAACTTCTTATTAAATAGAAAGGATATAAAACACAAACCTAAAAACCTTATAAGTAAATTAAGACCAATACGCCTTCCCTAGTAAAAGAATTCTATAAGGACTATCCTTTACGGCCTACTTTAGCTAGATGGACATAATATAAAAGTAAATAATTACTACCTAATATAAATACATAAAATACAATAGCAGGAAGCTTAAAATTAAAAAGAACTTAAAATACGTTATAATGTTTATAATACAATTACGTAATATATAAGATATTAAGGAACTTTAACCACTAGTTAAAGTTTTTTAATTAGTTAGATCCGCCTTACTAAGACCTACTATAAAGATATTAGTTTTGCTTACCGCCTTAACTAAGCTAATAGTAATTTTTTATCCTAGAGATGGAAAATCCTAATTAGCCTATTTAACGATAGAATCGGCAAAACCCTATACCGCTACCTAACGTAAAAATATAACACGCGATAAGTTATAAGTCTTAACTAAAATTAAATTATTTAGACCTTTAGCTAAAAGAGGGGGTACTATAATAGGACTAGCCTAGTTATAGTAGAAATGTCTTAGTGAAATACTTAATATATAAATTCTGCTAAATTAATTAAATTTTACTAAAGTCTGTTAAAGACCGCGTGCGTATATACGCACGCATCGACCACTAAACCCCTAACTATTTAATTATATAATTCTCTTATTATTCCGTTCTCTTCTTTATATAACGTCTTGTTCTTAGCAAGAGCTATATACCTTTAGATTTAGATAAAATTTATATTATTCCTTTGAATCTTCCCTAAAGTCTCTCCGCGCCCTTATAAATTAGTTAGTTTTTTATTAAGAAGCGCTATATAGAGGCGGTATAGAGTTCTGCTAACTTTATTCGTTAAACTAACTAATTAAGATTTTCTATACCCGGTATAAAAAATCGCTATTAGCTCGGTTAAGAGTGGTAAGCGAAAGTAATATCTTTATAGTAAAAATAAGTTACTTATTTAGTTTAGGGACCAAACCTTCTAGGGAGGGGAGTACTATTACGGCACTAACCTAACGTATACTATTTTATACTGTCTTATACTATCTTATACTATTTCCTACTATTAGGTAGTCTACTACTAGCGCCTTGGCGGCTGGCCTTACTATTTATATACAATACCCCCTTTTACCTTCTTCTCCTCTTTATACCACAACGTCGTTATTTAGTCTACTTTATTACAGTACTATAATAGTATTTAGTAAATCTAACGACTTTTAAATATAAAGCTCCTCTATATTAGTAAGCGCGTTAAATTTACAAGCTATACTATATATATTATTATTTATTATTTAACGTCTAATTTAGATCCTTATTAGGCCTACGCGGACTACTCCTTATTTACATATAGGTAGAAAACTCTACTTAAGAAAACCCCGTAATCTATCTCCTCGCCTTTTAGAACTCGCCTACTTAGCGCCTAAGAGGCGCCTGCGAGTCGCCTATAGTGCTTTACTACCTTACTTTTTAACCTTCTTAGGAACCGCTGCTGCCGTAATAAGCCTACGGACGCGCTAGTATTACAAACTTTACTTTACCACAATAGAGTCATTAAGGGGCGCCTATTGCTCGCCCCTTTGCCTTCTATTACTATTTCCCTTGCGATCCGGAACTAGTCTAGCACATTTACTATACTATATATAGTAGTTAAAATGAGGTTCTTGGCACTATTTTAATATAGAGCTTTGAGCTCCCGTTCTCTACTCTATAATAATATAAAGCTCCTATATACGCGCCAAAGTGACGACTTCTTGTAATATGGCGACTCCATACGCCTTAACCATAATACTGCTGTCGCATTTACAAGCCCTATATAATGTCATTATCTTAACCTTAGTGATCGCGGGCGTCGCTGTAACTCTACTACGGCTTATATAGGAGGTAGTTAAAGATATAGGAAACGTTAATTATAGAGAAGGCGTTGGCCGAGGAGGAGGCTTTATTATTACACTAAAGTAGGGAATTGCGATAAAGGCCTAGTGGCAAAGAAGGGCTTATTTAAATCGCTTAGTAACGTTAATTATATATTATATAAAGTTAAATATAAAGCCTTATTAAAAGCCGTAATTAAATAGTTAACTCAATTATATATTTAAATAGTAGCCGCCACTAATTACAAAACGGGTAACACTAAAAGATGCATAGATTGACGGATTATAAATATGGAGGCGATTTGCAACCAAATACCCCCTAAATAATTCTTCCTAATAAAAAAGAAAGCCTAGAATACAGTAAAGCCGCGTTTTAACGTTATCTTGGTACACCGTTCCTCTACGGTATAACGGTCAATAGCTATAAATAGTTGATTTTACCATGAGGTTTATAAGGCTTATATTTAAATTTAATACGCCATTATATTTAAAGCTCTCTTATATAAGAACGGTATAGCGCGGGCTATTATGGTATTAAAAACTCTATTTTTAAAAGCATTAACCCCTTACTCTTAAGCCTATAAACCAGCACTACAGCCATTAATATTTATTAGTTTAATACCCCTCTTGCCCTATATAATGGCGAAGCCTAAGGACAACCCTAAGCGCCTCTGCCGCCGTAGTGTTTTAGAGCGTAAAAGGCAGCAGATCCGGGTATACTGCCGTAAAAACCCTAGAAACCCTTAGAGAGACACTACTCGCTTTTTTACCAATTAATTTTAACGCCCTATCCGATAGTCTATTATATTAGAATCCTTAAAGCCTAAATATAAGTACCTTAATTTACTAGTTCTTTAACGCGGCTAGAAGGGCTTTAAGAGGTATAGAGCTCCTAATAATCTTAAGCTTAAAGAAGCGCTATTTAAATGGCAATAGCGGATATAGGCTGCTAATATACTTATTACCGACGACCTTATTTAGGCTAGAGTAATAAAGCTTTAAAATATAATAGCGTGTTATTAGGGTTAATAACAGCCTAGCTTCTTAAGCAGTTAGGTTAATAACTTTAAAAAAAGGAATTAAATATTAAGACGGAAACTATACGGCAAGGCTAGGTTAGCAGATATAGAGGGCGCTAAGGAGCGTATATAGGAGCTTAGGGTTATTATAGATACGTACCTAAATTAAGACGTCTATAATATAGATAAGGTAGGGCTTTTTTATAAGGCTACGCCGGATATAGGACTTATAACTATAGGGCAATCAAGTACTAAAAAGCAGAAGGAGCGTATTATAACCGTTTACTACAGCAACGTAGATAGCAGCTATATTATACCTCTATAGATTATTAAAAGAGTAAAGAATCCTTAATGTTTTAGTATGCAGCGTAGCAACCTTAGGGGCCTTAACTTCGCCTAAAGGTTTAATAAGAAGGCCTAGATAACGGCGTTAATATTCCTTAATTATATTAAGTAGTTTAACGGCTTAATAGGCGGCAGGAAGATCCTTTTACTTATTAATTCCGCTCCTGGCTATACTGGGGGTATACTTATAATATTAGAGCGCGTCAGCTTGCTTAATACTAGGGTTAAATTTCTACCTAAAAACATTACTTCTCTCTATTAGCGTTTAGATTAGGGTATAATTTAAACCTTTAAAGCCTATTACCGCCGCTACTAGCTATCCTATATAGTAGATTAAGTGGCCGTCGAAAACGGACTCTGTACCTGTACGTAGTGACGGCTACAAACCTAAGTCTTCGAAGTTCAGACTCAGAGCCAACGCAGAGACGTCGCATAGCGTGCGATACGACCTAGTGGTAGTGGTGGGTATTGTGGGCGGTGGTAAAAAGTTTTCACATGGGATGGTGAGATCTCGAAAACCACCACTAAGTGCCCCTTACGAATAATAGCAACACTATTCTCCTATTAAGGCACCTATATAATCCAACATGGATACGCGGCATTTGATAACATCCCCCGACCCCTAGTAGAGAGCATTAACAACCTCTTACGTTAATGAATAAGCGATTATAAATAAATAAGCAACGAGTAAATATACGGCCCCTCCTAACCCCTAGGGCAATTGCCCGCGGAGCATACGGTTACTCGCCATTAACTATTAAATACTACCTAGCAGCCTAGATAATACCGTACGGTTTTCCTGTCTCCTCTTAAGGAGTAGTAACCCTTGGCGAGGGCCTAGTGACTAGGGCCTAGGTATAAAAAATACTTAGGTATATACGTCCCGCTCGCCTTTTAGTATAGTGGTAGTTTATAGATAAATCCCCCTTACGCCTTTAATAGGCCTTAGGGGGGGGGGAGGTATGGCGTATATAGTAATGGTTAATAAGAGATAGCATATAGGGGGTGGTTAAAATATAGAATATAACTATAGGTATACAGCAATCGAACGGCAAGGCCTAGCTAGGATATAGTGAACCCTAGCTAGGATAAGCTAGAGAAGGAAGCAGTGGTTCCTAAGGAGTTCGAACATCTAAGGAGGATAGGACGTAGCTATAGGCCTATAGGGCCGCCGCTACGGACGGATATGGCAAACCGGGGTTTTTTATCCTACTAAGGTGGCTTATAGGGTTTTTCCTCCCCCAAACTGCAGGGTTTTCTTCCTGTAAATTACAAGTTTTCCCCCTGTGACGGAGTAGTCTGCGTAGGCCTAGATAGGATCCGTATTAGACGTTAATTAAGAATTACTACTACTAGTAGATTAAGTGGAATAAGATAGGAACCCCCTTAAAACAATAAATGTACTTAGGGCCGTTTAGTGGGCTATTACAGCATAGTATAAAATTAGCCCTTATACCGTAATAAATTGTTTTATATATTTAACAATCTTTAGACCCCGTAAGGGCCCCTAGGGTATACTAAGTGGGTATAGCGAGCCTTAGCTTAAGGCCGAATTAGAGGTGTATTTATAGTAGCTTAGCTAAGTAAGGCAAATTAGGTAATTAATTTCTATTAGTAACTTTATTAATATAAATAAAGAGGACGCTTTAATAGAGCCTAAGGCCTTTATATTACAGGAAGTAATTAAGGCCTTAATTATCGCTTTATATAACGCGTTAGATAATAAAGAAAGCGATAAGGAGGTTAAGCTATAAGTTATTAAGCTTAATAAGGCTTTAGATGCACTAGAGCGCCTTAAGCTCTATAAGGGGTAGTAAGAGGATAGTAATAAGACTTTAATTACAGCTCTTATAAAGGTAGAGAGAGTAATTTAAGGCCATTAAGCTGCGTGGGTAAGGTAAATAACTATTATAAGTGTAATAAAGCCTTATAGCAGGAACTACGGTGGACTTATTAATAGGCTAGGTATATAAGTAAATAAGAAGTCAACAACGTAATAATAATTAGTGGAGTGGTTGCCTAATCGATTAACTTTAATTATATTCTAAGATTTACTATAAAGAAGAGAACTATCTAGGTAGGGACTGTGGTCCTTTAAATATATAACCGTACTCCTAAGGAATCTCCTTTATACGTAAGGTACGTATTATATATATTATATATACATTCCCTTTATATACTGCGTATACTATATATAACGTTATATAACCTTTATTACTATTCCTCGTTATATAGCTCTATCGGCTCTATCTTAGACCGCGCCTAAATTAACTAACTAGCTTCTTTTAACTCCTCTCTAAGTAGTTATAATATTATACTTAAAGCGTCCGTAATACTATCTCCCTCCTCTCTATCTTTGTCCTTAAAGATTTAAAACATCTTTAAGTTATATATTAGAGGTGTAATATCTATCTAATTAATTTAGTTAATATTGTTGCTTATTATACCTAAGGCTTCTTCCTCCTTGCAGGCATAACGTCGTGCTCGCACTATTACTGCGATATTATCTCTTAGTAAGATTATACCGTTTCTGTATTCTTGCTATTTAAAAGAGGGGTTAGTTTATATTGCGTTAGTAAACCTATCTTCGCGATAACCGTCCTCTTACTTAAAGTGTACTAAAGCAAATATTTATTTATCCTATAACGTTCGCTCTATCTTTAATGCTAAATATACGCGATTTATTACTCTTAATAGTTATCTAGTTCCTTAATTAATTTGTTTTAGGGTTTTATATTTAATCTACTACTATACGGCTAGATAATAAACTATCTTAAGCCCTTACTAAGTTGGAACGTTTCTATAACGTAAAGTAGAGAGCTCTTAAGGCCTATATTGCGGCGTCTGCTTAGTTACTCTATCTTAAGAAGGTTTATAAGAAGGTCCGTTTTAAGGAGTAAAAACTTATAAAATAAGGTTTATAGGAACTTGGCGATAAAAGAACGGATTCTCTTCTATCCGTAAAGGAAATAGATTTAAGTAGTTCAGCAACTACTCTTTTTAGGTCCCTCTTAGGTGACTTATTTTTTAGTAATTCTTTTTTATTAATACTACCTAACCTAATCTCTTCTAATACTCCTATACCTTTCCTATAGCGTTCTTTAGATTTTCTAGTAGTTCCTAGGTAGTCTTATTATAGCCTATCTACTTAACCTTATACTATATTTTATTGTTAACGTCCTTATAACTAACGATCTTTAAAACTTATTATTTATCTTCTTCTTATCCTCTATACGTATCTACTTTATAGGCTAGTGGCTTAATATTCCTATATACTAGCTCTAGTATTACAATATGCTATATAGGGTAGATCTTTATCTTGGCTAGTAGGTTTAATTTAAATATAACCGGTAAAATCCTCTATATAATTTTAAAAGGTCCTAGTTTAACGTAGTCCAACTTCTTACTTAGTTGTTAACTCTTAAATTTTTTATATAGTAGCTATACTTTACCTCCCTCCTTAAGATCTAGTCCCTTAGATCTCTTAGTATTATAGTACTTTTTTATTCTCTCTTATACTTTCTTTACTAATTCCATAAGGTCTATATAAAGGTTTATTAGTATCTTTATTCTTTCTTTAGCTGTGCTACTTATCTTCTTTACTTGTTATAGTAACAACAATATTCTTAGCTTATACCTATAATTTGCCTTAAATAGTAATATACCTATTCCTTTTTATAATAATAATAATATTCAATTACGCTGTTGCGGTTCCCATTAGGGTCCATACAGCGGGTCTATGTAGGTGTATTATATATATAAAAGGGGAACCGTACAGAGCCGGGTAAAACCTCTCCTTCTTCTATTACGTGGCCTATATAGCCTCTCTTCTAATTAGTAACTACTAAGCACGAGTAGACGTCTCCTTAAGGCGCTATAGAAAAGCCATCTTAATGCGTACTCCTGGGTCCGTCCGGTGGGTGTATAGCTAGGCCTAGGTTCGGTATCCTAGGGTTAGTCCCGTGGTATATTCCTAGTTGCTCCCGTCGTCTAGGTAGGGCGTAGGCCAGCGGCCCGCAAGGCTGGTGGTGTCGAAAGTTTATAATAGGGAGGTAGATATTCTGCCATATTCTGCCAATTTCTACTAACAGGTGGGTGGAATACAGTAGAGGTTAAGGTAGTCTTGTTATATTCTGCCAAATTCTGCCAAATTCTACTAAATTCTGCCAACGGGGTAGGTGGAATATGGTGGAATACGGTAGAATATGGTGGAATACGGTGGAATATAGTAGAGGTGGAGTACGGTAGAGGTGGACTACGGTAAAGGTGGAAAACGGTAGAGATAGAGGTGGAATACGGTGGAGGTAGAAAACGGTAGAGGTGGAAAACAGTGGAGGTAGAAAAGGAAAACGGTAGAGGTGGAAAACGGTGGAGGTTGGTGGGGTCAAGGCGGTAGGGACAAGTGGGTACTAGAATCGGGCTCCTCCACAGTTCTCTTCCTCCTCTTAGCGCGCTTCTTAGCCTCCTCCCTTCGCCCTAGCCAGCTCTCTAGCTAGTAAAAGGTATAGTAGAAGGTTTATCTATATAAACTAGTCCGCAACTACCTTAGCAGCCTTAGGCTTAGTTAGGAGTTCTTTATATAAGGACGTTCCGGCACAGTAATATATTTCTACTTGGCTAGCGGCGTGTCTAGGGCAGAATACTACTACGTGCATCGTTAATTATTGGTTATAGCCGCATAGGCAGGCCGGTGTTAGGTGCCCTAGTACTTTTTAGTAGTAAAGGTATCTATTAAGCCCTATATACTTAATTCTAAATAGTGTATTAATTATACTCTCTACCTTAGTAAGCTTTATATAGCGTTTAAAGACCTTCTTATTCCATAGCTCGGCCTAGGCCGTTATACGGTAGGTAAGTATATTCTAGTACTTTTCCTACTCCCCTTTCCACCGCTCTTCGAACGCCTTTTATACCTTAGCCCTTCTGCTCTTCCTATACTGCGCTTTAAATAGGTCCACCGGCCGCTTATCTATCCCTAAGATAGCAGCCGCCATCCTCTTAAGCTTATCCCGTCTGGTGGGCCGTATCGGTAGCTTTATTCTAGGCCGGAGCTAGTAGGCTATTATAGCCCGTATAGTGTTGCACTCCCTTTTAATATACTCTCTTACTGGCCCCTCCCGCGTCCTTTCCGCATAGGCTATAGCTAGCTCCTCTAGGTGTATCTAAAGCGGCGGGAACCCCGTCTTATACTCTAGTACTGCTATTAGCGTTAATTTATACGCCCCCGTAATAGTGCGAAGGTATAGGTTCTATACTACATCTAGCTGGCGCAGCTTAGCTTTACTTATCTCCTTAGGCTTTATCCACTCTGGTAATAAGTACTAGGTGCTATATCTATATAAGATTACCGGCTAGACTATAGCAGAGTATATCGTCCTCGCCTTTTAGAAGGAGGCACCCTATATAGAGGCCGTAAGCTGGGTTAGTACGGCTATTTAGGTAACCGTCTTCGCCTTAACAATATTAATATACGGCCCCTATTTAAGCTTTAAGTTAACCTATACCCCTAGCACGCATAGGTTGCTAACTAGGCCCTCTATAAAGCCGCGTATATTAACTATAGCCTTTATATTAAACTTCTTATGGCTCCTTATAAAGTGGATAAGGTAATACTTTTTAGGGGCAAATACTACCCCGTGCTGGCGTGCCTATATTATATATACTTTATGTGCCCTTTCTAGGGCTCTACAGTTCTCTTCCGTGGTCTTACTATATATTAGTATATTAAAATCATCAACGAAACTGAATGCTATAGTGGTACCCCCTTATAGCTCTGGCAGGAGTATATAGGCAAAGAAAAGGAATAGGATTGGCGACAGCGCTAAGCCTTAAGGTATGCCCGTATTCATCTATATTATTTACGCTATATAGCCCCCAATTAAGAGCCTTGTTATTTAGTTTTTAAGGAAGAACTTTATAAACTGTACTATCTAGTAGGGCACTGCCTAGGCCTTTATATTATGGATTATTCTTTTATAGGAGACTTAGTTAAAGGCCCTAGAAATATTAAGGCTAAGCAGTAAGACTACTAGGTTTAGGTTACTCCTCCACACTATATACACCTACTAGGTTAGTAGCTCCAGTGCTATTTATATTAAGCGCCCCAGCCTTGCTCCCATCTAACTAGCTAGTAGCATATCCGTTTCTTCCACAATTTTAGACAGTTAGCCGGCTACTATTCTCTTAAGTAGCTTCCCGATAGTGTTAAGCAACGCAATTAGTTAGTAGGCCTTTGCCGTAGTATAGGACGGCTTCTATAGTTTCCGAAGAACTACTATAATAGAGTCCTTAAATGGCTTTAGGTGATATCTAATTGCTATATAGCTGCTAAAGAGCTTAGCTAGCACTAGGGCCAGCTACTCTCCGTACGTCTTAAGGAATTAGTTAGTAATCTTCTTTAGGCCTAGGGCCTTATTAGGGGCAAGCCCCTTTAGAGCTGTAATAATATCCTCCTCTTCTACTTCTTTCTTTATAGTTCGCGGCTCTGGGTATATAAACCCTAGTATATTACTAAGGTCCTCCTCTATAGGCAGCAGAAAGAACTACTCTGTAAGGATAGTAGCCTTCTCCTCATTACTATAGTGTAGGATTTTCTCTCCCGGCCTGCTAATAGGGGGAAACTGTAGTAGGGCCTTCGGCTTCCCGTCCGCTGTACGCGCCCATTTTGCTATTCTCTATACCCCCTTTTAATCGTCTGTTAGCTTCTTAACAGTCTGCCTCTATAGCCTATTAGCCTCTCGCCTAATTGCCCTTTTCTTCTTATTATGTGCAACTCTGTATTTAATCTAGTCGGGTACTAACTGGGAGGCCTTCTACGTCCGGGAGGCCTACTAGGTTTCCTTTACTACCTCTATACATTCCTCTAACCACGCTTTAGAGGCTTGCGGCAAGGGCCGCGCGCTAGGTACTGTCTTTGCTATAGTATTCTTAATAGCCTAATATATAGCCTCCGCTAGTATGTTTAGTTCGTCTTTTGTATTGCACGGGAGACTATATAGAGGCTATAACCGGCCCTCTAGCTCGCTCTACACCACCTTCTAATTAGCCTTCTTCTATAGCGGTCTCCTAGGTAGCAAAGGCCCCTCTAGCACCTCCGCGTTTACCTCCGTAGTAATAGGAAAATAGTCGGACCCTATATGCCAGCAGTCCTGCCTTTAACTCTATAGTAGCCTATTAGTAATCTATAGGGAGGTAAACACTAGATCTAGCGTGCTCCTTAACGTGCCCTTTACCTACGTCTCCGTGCCCGCCTTAGTAGCTAGGCTTAGGCTAGCTGCCTCTATGGCGCAGATAAAGTTATCCGCTGCGTCGTCTGCGCTTATTACTACTACACCCCCCTAGAAGGGGTGGTGTAGATTAAAATCTCCTAATAATATATATTCTCCTTCTACCCTTAGCAGCTCCGGTAATACGCAGAGGCTACTATTTGTCTGTTAGGGGTTATAGATATTATAAATCTAGATAGTCCGCTCGCGGCCCTCCAGCTTAATTATATACGCGTCCACTAAGTGGTGCGTAGGCGCCCATTTGTTTATATTAATAGCCTTATTTACGTAGAAACAAACCCTTATATTACTAACTCCCGCGTATACTAGGTGGTAAGACTTTATAGTATATATTATATTTCCTTAATTACTACGCCATAGCTTCTGGATGGCCAGTATATCTAGCTAAGGGTCCGCCTACTCTACCTCCCGTAGGAATTAAAGCAGTACGCCATTCCTACTATTATTAGTATTATACTATATAATTGTAAGCGGTTTCTGGTATCCTAACATAATAGATCCATACTAGCCTTCTCTTATAGTGTGGTTATAGTACCTATAGTCGCCTCTCTCCGGATCTAGGCTTCTACTTCTATCTCCGCGTTAAGCTCTATACTTAGTAGGGGCTCCTAGGTTACCGGGACTTAAATTAAGGCATATATACTACCATTTAGCGCTATTTAGAGTGTTAATTAAAGGGTCCTCTAGCCCCTTTCCCTCCTGGAGTAGTTAATAATCTATAGTCGGCCGACCTTCTAAGGGCCTTCCTCCGCCTATATAGAGCTCTCCCGCGTAGCTATCTCTTTTAGCTTTCTTTTCTTAGCTTATTACGAGGCCTCTTTAGTAGTAATTTTATATTATAATTATGGTTACTATCCGCTCGCGGGCGCCTTGTAGGCGCTAGCGTAGTGTATTAAAGTATAGGCCCTAATTACTGCGGCCTTCTCCTACTACGTCCGCTTAACACTACACGCCCCGCTCTATACCTTGTGGTCTACCTTACAGTTAATACACTTCTTTAATAGGTCTCCTATACAATCGCTAGTATTATACTACCTAGCGCAGCGTCCGCATCTAGCCTCCCTCCTACAGCTCTTAGCTATATGGTTGAAGCCCTAGCAATTAAAGCACTGCGTTACTAGAAACGTCGTCTTATATCTCGCAACTAGGTAGTGGTCTCCTCCTAGGAAGAGGCCTTAATTAAATAGCGCATTTGCTACCTCTTCTAACTATACGCCTATAATAAGCGACGATTTAACCTTTTCTCCCATCCGGACTCTTCCTGGCCTTTTCCACACTAGCCTCTCTACTATAAGCCCCGCTATGGTAGAGTTCTGCTTCGTTATATCCTCTATTATCTACTTAGCCTCTAGGCCCTAAATAACAAGGCTTATAGGTACCGTATAAACCTCTACTAGCACTAGCGGTACGGCTGGTGTAGCAGAGCGCCCTAGGACCTTTATCCACTCCGTTTCTTATAGCAGCCTATCTCTTACGTCTTTGTCCGTAACGTACGCCCTAATATCGCCACTCTATAGCTTCTTTACGGCCTATATCCTATAGGTGTCTGGGGGTCCTATGGCCTGGAGCTTGTGCACTAGGGCTTAGCTATTCTATTTTAAGGCCTCCTCGCAGTTAGTAGCGTCGCCTATGCGGATTATAATCTCGTTTACTTCTATAGGCCTATAAGCAGCTTATCTCATAGCTTAGGGCATTAAGGGTATAGTGGCAGCAACGTGTGCGTACAACTGCGGACCTACGGACACCGGTCCGCTCTTTATAGCCATTGTTACTGCCCTCCAGAGGGCGCCAATATCTATCCGGATTGCCTTTATATCTTAGGCGTATTATTCCTAATTTCCTTAGGTCCAGATAAGCTCCGCCAACATAGCGAAAGCTGCCCAGAGGGTCGTAATCGCAGTAGTAAGGAAGGAGAGCATAGTAGTACGCTCCTCGTTTGCATCAAGAGATCGTTTCTATAGTGCCTACTAGGTTTGTTCTGCCGCTTATATAGTCTATAGGACGCGTTCCTAAAGGGCGCGTTATTCAATTGGGGTCGTTGGGGTTAGGGGGGGGGGGTTTATTTATTTGTTGTGATCCGGCTTTAGGGGCTGCATACTAGAAAGCACCACATATACCTCCACTAACGCCGAATTGGGGTATATGGTATTAATTAGGAGAGTTTCCATAGTCCTTTAGAGCTCGTAGGAGCTCTATTAGGCTAGTTTCGAAGGTTTCTTTATCAGGCGGTTGCATTGTGTTAAATTCCTTTTTATAGTATTGCATTATATATAAACTATATAACTAGTAATAACAATACCTAATTATTCTGCGCGTAATTAATATAATGTCTTAGATACTATTCTAGCATCTAATTTAGTCTTTCCGTTTAACCGTCTGTCTGCGGATAATATATAGTAAAAGTTACTGCTCTAATTCCTTATTCTACTAAGAATACCTCCTAAAATACTGCTATAAATCTTAGATTTCTGTCTAATATAATCTTACTTAGTACTCTATATCTTACGAACACTTCTTTAATATAGATTCTAGCGATATCTTCTGCTAAGATTTCTTCTATGCATGCTATAAAGTATCTCCACTTTATAAGCTTATCTACTATTACTAAGATTACATTATAATCTTGTCCGGTAATAGGATCTCTTAACTTTAATAACTTAATAATAAAGTCCTATAATATAACCTCCCATAATCTCTCTAGTATTTTAATAGGTTGTAGCCCTCTATATAGCTTACACCTTATTAGTTTATTTCTTTAGTAATTTAGACTCTTTTATTACTTTTTTTTATAATATTCCAGATTCTATTAATAATATATTCTTCTTAAAGTCTTAATACTAAGCCTATTGCTCTATTATGTCCTTAAGTTATTCCCTTATAGAAATCTTCCACAAAATGCTCTGCTATGCTTCTTAGGATATACTTCGCCTCTCTATGCTTATATAGTATTTCTTCCTCTAAGTGCTCTAACTGTTCCTCTAGTTATACTTTAAAGATTCTTTATACCTAAAAGCTTTCTGGTATCTTATAGACTCTTCCTAGTTTATTATCTTCTTAGGTTACTACTAGTTTAGAGTAGTTATATCTAATTAGCCTATCCTTATCTCTGCGTAGTATTGCTTTTAATAGTTTCTTATTATTCTATAGTTCAGCTTTTCTACTAAGTGCGTT
>Ga0307515_10012886_pt1 | contig 15682 bp, 12 predicted proteins | sample 17_EM_MG_FD_194513 | JGI IMG/M metagenome (GOLD analysis project Ga0307515, IMG submission 194513) | Populus trichocarpa ectomycorrhiza microbial communities from riparian zone in the Pacific Northwest, United States - 17_EM | ecosystem: Host-associated > Plants > Roots > Unclassified | place... | reverse complement strand
CTTCAATGGCTCCAATGCTTCTCCTCTCTTGGTGAGGATCTAGAATCCTTAGTGGGCACGCTACAGCAACTACCACGGCTCTCGCCCCAACAGCTGCTTCATGCGGTGAAGTATTATCGACCCGAGGTGGGAGAGAAGAGTCTTCCCAAAAGTGCGATGAAATACTTGGCCAATGTACAGAAAGCGGCTGCAGAGCGCAAGGGTAGGCCGCGAAATGCCGCATCATCAAATCCCGCGCAGAAGGCACCTGACGCCACACCATTGACACCAGTAAGACCAGGACAGCAACCAGCCATGTCGCCATCGCCCGTGCCTTCAAAACAGGAGGATCCCGGCAGTGACGATGAGGATACCCCCGAGCATCTCCTGCTCGACCCATCATTAATGTTACCCTTTTCTTTACCCACATCAACGGACATGTTGGTGAGCTACGGGGCGGGCTTTGGAGGATTGAACAAGGAGCGTGAAAGAAAATACCTGCCTACCGTACCGCCGGAGTTCTTAGCGAAGCTAGATCTCAGTGGAAACAAAAACGGTGGAGGAATATACGAAAATACACGGTGGGATGATGAAGTGTTCAATTGATGCATTTATGACGGTTTACACGGATAGCATGAAGGGTACGATAGACGATGGCATGCGTGACGTGGTTTTCAGACTGTCAGTATCACCTGTATTGATTAGACGGGGGACATTTCATTATGTCATATTTTCGGACTTCTCCTACATTTTCTCTCTTATTGCACCCTTCATTGCGATGTCGGCGTCGGAGAGCCCCGCAAGCCCGCTTTAGCCCTAGGGTAAGCGCCGGCATCTTTTATCAACTCATGTCCTTCAGTGTCGCATGCGCTACCCAAAATATCTCTCTTCAAAAGATTCAAAGGATTCAAAAGCCAATTGCATAACCACATATCCAGTCACGCCAGTACTAAATTCTGTCACCATGGTAATCCAATCAATTGGCCCTGAGACCCTGAAATATGTCGCGACGTCGAAGGTACGCTCGATAGCAGCCGACAAAATTGAGGCCACCTTTAGATCGCGCTGCATAGGTACGCACGACACACGGCATTCCAGCGATACCTACACTAACACAGTCTGTGCACTTCAGACCTCATATCAAAGCCTCTTGGGACACAGATCCTCTCGCTTTCTGACGAATGGTTTGCCGCGGCCGAGAATTTGATGACCCCTACTCCACCTGTCCGAAAGCCTGGAGTCTTCGTTCACTCCGGTGCTTGGTATGATGGTTGGGAGACACGTCGCCATAACCCTGAGCCGTTCGATTGGGTTGTGATACGCCTGGGAGTAGCTAGTGGCAAAGTAGAGGGTGTCGAGATTGACACAACCTTCTTCAATGGCAACCACGCTCTTGAAGTCGCAGTTGAGGGTTGCTTCGGCAGCAATGATGAGGAAATCAAACATCCATCGTTCAAAGGCTGGGAAACGATACTGGAGAAGCAGGACTGCGGACCGAGTCAGAGACATGCATGGGCGCTGGAAAAGATTACGGATAAGGCATACACACATGTGAGGCTTTTGATGTTTCCCGATGGCGGAATCGCTAGATTTCGACTTTATGGTGTTGCAGTTCCGGTCTTCCCTCAAAGCATTGACGATGTTTTCGATCTCGCTGCCGCAGTCAACGGTGGTGTGGCTGTCAGTTGCTCGGATCAGCATTTCGGTACCAAAGATAATATACTCTTACCAGGCCGCGGGAAGGACATGGGCGACGGTTGGGAGACGAAAAGAACAAGAGGAGAACATGTTGACTGGGCCATAGTCAAGTTAGGCACGTCAGGTGAGGTCGATAATATTGTGATAGATACTGCTCACTTTCGTGGCAACTTTCCTCAGAAAGTTCAGGTTTTTGCAGGCACTTTTGAGACGGAACCAAGCTCGAGAGACTCCGGATGGATTGAAGTGCTCTCGCCACAAAATGCTGGTCCAGATAAAGAGCATAAATATGGAGAAAACGTACTGCAGAACGTGAAGGGATCTGTTTACTCCCATATGAAACTTGTTATTATACCTGACGGCGGAGTGAAGAGGTTCAGGGTATTTGGGAGAAGGAGGGCTTGAGTTGAAGTGGGCTTGATTCAAGAATCACAGCAAAACACAAAGCTCTTGCATATTATTCCGAAGCGGTGGACTGTAAGACGCCAGTGACTCGCAAAATCCACGCACCAAAAGTTATCAAAGAGCTTCCAATGTATGCAACAAACTACAATATAGCTTTGTACAGTTAATGAAGTTAATGTGCGTTCTCGATCTTCTGGAACCATTTCCAAAGCTCGCTCGGCGCTCCCCCTACTCTGTGTAATATTATAAGTGTCAGACGAGGGTAATGGAGCTTGCTATACTCAACACCTATTTCTTCTTTTCTTAGTGATAAAGATGAAACCATTTGAGTTAATCAACTGGTTTCGGCCTCATTCCCTCCAACGAATACTCCATTCACCCTTGGTAAAGTTGGGCTTTACTACCTGTCCATTCATGACTACATCGCACTTCCTTCTACCCTTTTTCTCTCCATTATCCTTGGTCCTGATTAAGAGACCGAATATGCAACCTCGCCTTGCCGCTGACCTGACCATTTCTCTTTCTTCAACCCGTCTTTATCCCTGTTTTCTCTTCTTTACCATTTCCGGAATTTCTTCGATTCTTTCCACCCAGCCCTTTTCACCTCCTATACTACCTTTAACTTCGGACAGGATTTGTAGCTGCCGGATTTTTCCGGTGCCGCCAATATAGGAGGGCGGTTGTTCGTCCGAGGCTTCGTCGAGATGGATAAGAGGTGCGTCTTCCATATCAACGCTTCTCCACTCCTCAGGATCAGTAATACCTTGCCTTGCATTTATTCCTCTTGCGCCCAAAATTCTTCTCTGGGTCATGAGGATCCCCAAATACAGCTGCCTCGATGGTGCTGCAAGATACGAGGATTCTCAGATCGCCCTTGATTTTATTTCCCTCTTCGGCGTTGGTGTAGACGCTGGGGGAAGGTCGGACCCGTTGAGTAACGAGACAAATGTGCTTTCGATTTGATGATCTAATTTTCCCGGTTTGTGTTTCCGACAGTGCTGAAGTGTTGTTGAGGCTTTGGTATTGAATCTGTGTGGACCTGTGCAGTCATGGGATGTGTGACAATATAACGTTGACTACACTCCCGGAAGTGGATATAGTGGTGGCGGAGAGGCTGCATGCTTCGAAGGCCGTGACCACGAATCCATCCAACTCATTGTGGTAAAATATCCGGTCAGAGTGTGATAAAAAAAGGAAATGTGGTTAATTTAGAGCAGAGGAATCCGGAAGATAGGAACACGAGGACCGTAGCGCTCGTCAAAGTGTTCAGGATAGAGACGATCAGAGAGGGTTCAAAGGGTGAATGTCATAGACAAGGCGTGGGCTGAATCGCAGAGCTCTGCAGCCGTCCCGAGAGCAGCATATTAATTTGAAGGGAAAGCAATACATCACACTAATAGCCCAACTCGAATTTATCCCCCTAAATTAACTCCAACCAAAAACCCGGAACCGCATCCCCTTCCACCTTCCCGAAAGTATCACGCCCGCCTCGCAGGTCTCGTATGCCCAACCCAACCTCCGAGACAACAATCAGGATCGCTTTCCCTTATTTCTGGTACAGCCTCCCACCAAGCTATTGTTCACGTTGCCTCCTGATCCTTAGGTGCAGGAACAGTCGACTTCCGCCAGAAGAAAAAGGGAGCGAGTCAATCGGCGACCTTACCCATCGGCGGGTACTCCTTTCCTTCTTTCTCGACTTTAGGTGTGCAGGTGCACCATTCGTCCTCTGGGATCTTTGTCATGACCATAGGGACGTGGTTGCCGCAACCCCACCACGTGGCTTTCTCTGGTATTGTGTATATTGATTAGCCCTCCAGAACTTTGTGGGAGATGGCGGGGTATGGTGGGGCGAGGGCTGAACTTACGACAGCTGTCACAGGTCGCTTTCTTGCACATCTTTGAGTTTTAATCGGATTGGAAGGTTATATTTTTGGTTTAGTAGCTGCAGATTCTTCAACAAAAAACCGGGTCTCGAATGTGGTGTTATATTCAAGACCGCCTCGCTCGCCAAGGTGATGAGCCCGCTGATAACCTTTTAGCGCGGACTGGATAACGAATACTTTCGAATACTCTCGCGGCAACATCGCGTGACAATTACAAGTATTTGAAATTATCAAAGAATAATCTAGTTTTTCATGTAAGACTAGGCGTGTTATGCTTGACGGTGCATCCTCCTTTCAAGCAAGCCGTCTAAAATAGGAACTTTTCCAAAATCGGGTCGAAAAATATCTAGATACAACAGATGCCTTCTAAAGTTTCATAGGAGAGAATAGTGACGTCCAAAACATCATAAACAAAGCTATAACGCTAGACATTACATGAAGCTTATACTTGCGACGTGACATCTCAATCGAACGTAATCTTCGTCGCTTTCTTCATGGTATCTGTGTCCTTATAAAAAGCGCCGTACGCATCGTGCGCCTTCTTTTTGACAGTAGTGCCGAATCTCATTAAATCTTCCGGAACAGGTTGGTTGGCAGCTTTGAGGACATTGACCAAACTACGCAGGGCATCAGAAATTTTGCTTTCACGTCGAATAAAATTAACACTTACGCGCCGGAAAGAGCTTTATCGTGCTCTGTGAAAAGAGTAATTGCCAGACCTTCCTTGCCAGCCCGGCCCGTTCTGGGTATTGCTTAGTAAGCTATCAAGAAGTCAAGATAGGATAGGCCTTACCGTCCAATTCGATGCACGTAGTCTTCCGCCGTCAAGGGAAATGTGACATTGATAACCACTTTCACTGCGGGAATATCTAGTCCACGTGCGGCGACATCCGTTGCAACCAGTATAGGGACATCTCCCCTTTTAAATGACTCCAAGCTTGCTGTCCGCTGCACTTGGCTTAGATCACCATGTATTCCCGATACTCTGAAGCCTTTGGATCTAATAGTATTCTCCACCCTGGTAGCTTCTTTTTTATACAAACAAAATACCAAAATTCGATCATCTTTATTCTTGCCCGACTGATGCTGCTTCAATAGTTGTAGAAGTCTATACTCCTTATTGCGAGGCTCGACAACTTCGACAATTTGCTTGATACGTGTATTGGCACGAAGTTCTCCAGATGGATTATCACCAATGGTAATTTTCACCGGTGACTGCATGAATGTTGCAGCCAAATTCCGTACAGAGGGTGGCCAAGTTGCAGTAAACATGAGTGTCTGGCGTTTCCGTGGTGTACAGTTGATAATCTTCCGGATATCATCCTCGAAACCCTTGTCCAGCATCCTGTCAGCTTCGTCAAGGACTACGTAGCCAGCATCACTAAGATTGGCAGCACCATCGTTTATAAGATCATTCAATCTGCCAGGTGTAGCTACAGCAATGTTGGCGCTTCTTAGAGCTTGAATTTGTGGTTCTTTCGGAACTCCTCCGTAGACACAAACGACCTCTATCCCGGCAGGGGTTGCCAGTTTAACCAATTGCTCATGTATTTGTAGTGCAAGCTCCCGGGTTGGAGACACAATAACAGATTTGATCCCCTTGCGTTGGCTTTTCGGTAAGGATGAAATGAACCGTGTGCATGGCACACCAAATGCAAGTGTCTTCCCAGATCCAGTTTCCGCCACTCCAATCATGTCTCTGCCTGCTAGCAGAGAGGGCCATGCTGCGGCTTGTATGGGTGTAGGAGAAGTGAAGGACGCAAAAGGAGCCCGTTGGGCATTATCTGTAATCGGGAGGTGCGAGAAATCTGTGATAGGGCGGTATTTTAGAGCAGATGATAGTGGATCATTGACCGTTATGAAGTTGGAGGTAAGGAAGTTGTCTATTTGTGGTTGTGGCACAGCGGTCAACGCAGGATCTTCAACATATTTAGAATCGGAGGTCGCTGGTGGCATCGGCTCGGGGCTAGTTGCAGAAGACTGGCCTTTCGAAGTAGCCGTAGAGGTGACATTTGACGCAAATATAGAAGCACTCGCAGTATCGGTATCGGAGGCGGTCCGTTCCAGTTTCATTTGTTTTTTTAAGCGTGCCCTTTCCGCTTTCCGTTCTGCTTTTCGTTGTGCTTTCTTCCCAGCCTTTTCGAGGGCTTTCTGGTCTACGCGGTCGTGACTTAAGCCATCAGAAGCGCCTTCGACATCTTGTGGGGTGCCATTCTGTGCAGAACTGGCCTCTCGCGCCTCTTTTTTTGCGCGCTTTGTAGCCTTTCTCTCGGCTTTCGACACTTTGCTTTCCTCACCGGAACTACCCTCAATTGTGTGTTTTGATTTTCCACTAAATCTTGTGGTGTCTTTCCCAGCCTCCGCGATGGTCTCCTTTGACTCTTGTACAATGTCCGTAGCGGGAGGAAGTTCGATCTTCTTGCATTTGTCTTTCCGGCTCTTCTTTTGTGCAGGGATCTCTACACTAGAAGACAAACCATCGTCAGTGATGGCATCTTTGCGCGATCTTTTGCCCATGATTGAGAGCCGAGATTTAAGAATGAGTGCGAAACGACGAATTGTGCGCCCAGTAGAATCCCTCAAACTTTTTTCTTTCGGGACAGCCACGGCCACTTTAGTGTCTGGGCCGACAAGACCCCGAGGAGATCTTGGCAGATATAATCCCTACCCGGGCCTGTAAGAGCGTCTCAATGAAATAATCACAGCACTCCAGCTATACTAAACTAGGTTATTGTTAGAAAGGTGAGCAATGCGATTTTCATCTATATAAAAGAAGACTATAAATATTAGCTGTCTTACCGGCCGCCAGTAGAAGGACATATTCTAAATAATACATCAGGAAAATGTTCGCAGGCTGAAATTCAAACTACCCGTCAAGTGAAATCAAATACTGTCAGTTACGTCAATTGGCTGCCAAATGGCTGTCGTTGACGTATTTGACGTATTTGACGCTTTTGACGTTTTTGACACTGCCTGCGCGCACACTCGAGTGGAATTGATGGATTGAAGCGACTAAAATTGGCGTTTCGCTTGGCCTAAATAGGGATAGCGGATCATCTAAGCGAGTACGAACAAGACCCTCATATGACATCATTCTAATCTTCCCTCGCCCACGCCTCAACAACAGCCTTCCTAATACGCTCATCCACCCATCCCATCTTCACCATCTCTACCACACTTAACCCGTCCCTCCCCTTCCCACGCACACTCGCCCCATTCTCAAGCAAAACCGTGACCATATCCACCTTATTCTCCCTTACTGCCCTAACTAACGGCGTGCCAACCGTCCCCGTCCCAAAAATCGCAAACGTATCCTCTTTATCCACGTCCGCGCCTAGTCCCAACACTCTCACCAACATTGCCTCATCTCCCCTCTTCACCGCACAATGAACAGCACTCGCATTTTCAAGCACCGCACCTTGCTGAACCAGCATCTCAACGACCTCTCTATCCCCCCATCTCACAGCCGTCGCAAGAACAGACCCCGAATTCGCGACGAGCTGACTCGCGCCATACATGCTGACTGGCACACCTACCGCTGGTCCGAGGTTCGGATTCGCACCACGATCTAACAAGTATTTCACCAGTTCGACATCCTTGGTAGCGTAGTTGAGCAGAGTGTTCCACCCGTCTACTTGCGCATTAATGTCCCATCCGCTCTCGTCGAGTAAAAAGTCCAGTAGAGTCGTTTTCTCGGAAATTGGAACAGCCATCTTTACCGCTTCGACAAGCATGTTTCCGGATACGGGGACGTTATGCTGAGTAATTAGATGCTGCATCATGGCGTAGTGTGGGCCGTGACGGAGGGCGGTGGACAGGCAATAGTCGAGGTCTGCTGGCGAGGGTTTGAGGGGCAAAAGGGTGGATAAGTACCGGGTGAAAGCGGAAGGATTGTTGGTGGTGCACTTTTGCCATAGGGCTGTGAATTGTTCTGGCGAGAGATGAGGCGCTAGAGGTTGCTGAGGTGCTGTTAAAAGTGGACGGGGCTGGATAGTATCGTTCATATTTTCGTTCAAGTTTTTTTTTTTGCCGTTGGTAGTGGTATCGAGTGTGCACATTTTGCGTATGTACATACAGTCGATGGAAAATGGTGGTTATATATAGATTGTGAAGCGGATAGGGCGCTTGGGATGGAATGGGGCTGACGTGGCGTAGAACTGAACGGAAGAACGAATATGTAGCGCCACCCAATCATATTGAAACAGATGAAACAAGTCACACGATTTATATATCTAAAGATTCGGGGAGAGGCTGCGAGCATAATTAATTGGGAAAAAAAAAGCGACTCTATGATGCTTACACGACTAATTGCCAAACTTTGCGATCAAACCTAATACAAAAAGATTATTCACTAGATCGAATAAAAACGCCGCTACCAACCCCTCCAACGCTATGGTGACGAAATAATATGCAGTATTCACCCTTAACCTAAGCCTACCGTGACTTTTGACACATCAAGCCACCAACACATGAAAGTTCTCTCAAAACCCGCATTCAACGGCTTCCACTCCACTTTCTTAGGATCATCACACCCATAAGCCTTCGCGTCAGCCAAAGCCGGATTACAAGCAGCCACAAACGAGGTTTCAGACCCACTACTCCTTGCCATATTCCAGGTGGGCATGCAGCCACCGCCTACATCTGTCTTCATTGTGAATGTTATTCTAGTCTCGTCTTTGTTGGTGGGGCTCTCAACGTCGATTTGCACTTCGCTGCGAGTGTCGCCGTCGCTGCTGCCGGGGATGGCGCTGGTTGTATCGGGCCCGGCGGCAGTCTGCTCGTGCGAGTCTAAGAGTGTCCATTCTACTGAGGACGTTTCATGCTCCATTTTTTGGTGGATGCGAATTTTGAACACGTTCGGCTCTACTGGAGGTAATAGGGCCTCAGTAGGCTCCGGTGGAGGAGGATTTTCCGTTTCTGGGGGTGGTGGTGGAGTATTCACGGATGTGGGTGTAGGACTCGGGAGTGTTGTCATTGTGGTAGGTTCTTCTGGTTCAGCACAGGCACCTTGATCTTGACGGCGGAAGAGGCTGCGTTTACGCTGGTTGGCCAGCGGGTCCCAAGTGATATCTCCCTCGACCTGGTCTCCCTGCACCCAGACCTTGACGATGGCCTTGCGGTCCTGTTGCCCTGGCGGCTTTTGGTTGGGATCGTACTGGACGAGGACGGTGCCGTGCTTTAATTCATGCTGTGCCTGCTCTGGATCAATGGCAACATAGTCTATAACTACGGGTTCTACATTCGGAAGAATGCCGTTGATTTCTGAGACGATTTGCTGAACTTGGACCGGGAATCGCAGATCTCCTTCTCCCGAGGCCGTGCTTGTCCGAGGGTGGATGACCAGAATCTTCAGAATCTCACTATTTATACCAAAGACTTGGTTGGGGCCGGCGCTCTGCTGTAAACTCGGGAAACTTTGCGAATTTGCGAAGCCCCCAAACCTAAAGAAGTTGAGCACACGATCGCGAAACTGGGTGTCTGTAATCGGGGTTTCTGTGTCGGGTATGAGTTGGTTGGTATTCGGATCGACACCCACATTCAGGAATCCGGGGATTTCCCAGAAGTGTGTCATCCAGATTGCGCGTTTAGCAATCACCATGACAGACGTGCACCCATGAAGGCCTTCGACGCCCGCGTTGAAGCGGACGTTCCTGAAGTCGAGTTGCTTGCTCGTTGAGATGCCATTCATTGCGTTAGGGATACCGGTGCCCGTTAGCAAAACAAGATTACCTTGATTTCGAGCTTCCGTCATCTGGTTGTCGATGAAGTTGTTGATGCGGCCTGGTTCTTGGTCGTCAAAGTTGTCAGGGACAATGACGGTGCGTTTCGTCTTTGTGGAGCTAGGGCATGACGTTGGTGTTGGAACAGGTCCATTATCAGAGGGCTCAGGACCGCCTTGGAAGCATCTGAACGTCGACGTAGGTGTCTCGAAGGTTGTTGAGGTGGTAGCAGTTTGGGTACATGAATTTATGACATCTGGAGAGGCGGTCACGCATCTGGGATCCTTGCATGAAGTTGTCGGTACCGGTTTGTCGGTTGAGGAGCATGTTTGAATGCACCTTGTTGCTGGTCCTCCATCTTTGCAGTCAGGAGGATCCGTGGGCTGCGGGCTACCAGGTGGTGGAGGAGATGGAGGCGGAGGTGAGGGTTCGGGCTCTGGCTCTGGCTCTGGCTCGGGCTCTGGCTCTGGATTGGGATTTGGGTTGGGATTTGGGTTAGGATTTGGGTTAGGATTTGGGTTAGGATTTGGGTTGGGATTTGGGTTGGGATTTGGCTCTGGCTCGGGGTTGTCGGGGTTCGACGTTGTTGTAGGTGGAGGGGGGTTCTCCGTATTAGCAGGTGGCGGCGGGTTCTCGGTGTTCGTAGGCGGCGGTGGATTTTCAGTGTTTGCAGGTGGAGGCGGGTTCTCTGTGTTCCCAGGCGGTGGAGGTGGCACGTTCGTGGTGATAGTGTCCGAACCAGAAGGTGGTGGCGGAGGTGGAGGCTATCATTCATTCATTAGCATCTGACGAAAGCGTCTGTAGGAAACAAGAACCAACTAACCGTCTCCTTAGGTCCCGGGGGAAGACCAGTTTCACTACTTGCCATTGAGCCCGGCTCCAACGCAAAAGAAGGTACGGGAATGGGCGGACACAGCAGACCATCCCGCCACCATATGCCCGACGGCCGGACAACAATATCGTGGGTGGGCGTTTGCAACTCGTTATCTAGGAATTCGGTAATTGTGGTTGTTACGGTCGTAGTTGTAGCTAAGTCCACGAGGTCCGTCATAACCATGGGGATGATGGTGTGAAGGGTGCCATCTGTGGCAGTAGTGATCGCGGATGTGATGGAAGGGTCCTGAAGGAGTGCATCGTTGGCTACCGATAGACCGGAGAGCGTAAGGATTAAGAAATAATGCATGGTTAGGAGGCCAGCTCAAAGAGGGACGGTAGGAAATAGAGCTGAAAGAGAAATTGAATTAAAAGTGGAAAAATAAACGGAAAAGAAAAATATGGACTTGGTGTAAGTTGAGACAATGTTCAGAAGACATGGTTGAGAGTCGACATCAATCATTATATACTTTTTCAGAGGTTATCTTTCTCTTCTTGGAGGGCTGCGCCATGGTCTATCTTCGATGTACGTGGCTCTGTTCAAGATCGTAAATATAGCAAGTTGTTGGCAGAGATTTTGTTTCGTTTCAAACCTGCTCCTTCTTCCTTGAGGTTATTCTTGAGGCGTCTAATCGAAGATTTGTCAATGGTTGGTATCTAGAAGTTCATTCTATTTTTATCGTTCCTTCCTATAGCGAGCGGTGCCTACGTAAGCTTCGTGCGAGAGGACCTGAGCGACTATCTCTAAAAGGACACCGCAATCACAATTCAAAAGTTGAAGGAATGCTTACCTAAGTTGGTGTACCTGGAATGTTCAATGTCAAATGATCGTGCGGGTGGAAGGTGACTTACCGACCGCCCCGTTTCATACGCCACACCTACAAATACGCGCTCAGGCGGACTACCTCCGGCCTTCTGTACACTGCTCTCCAGCACATACCTGGTCGATCGATTAGAATATGTCTACATTTCATGAAATTCTTCGACCTTCCGGTGCTACAAAGACGGTCTTAGTGGCGCTCTCAGTAGTCAGATTCCTATACGTAGATCTGTAAGTCCATCAACAGACTTAATATGGAGCTTCTGCAGTTCCGTGGATACTAGGAGGAGACCCCCTGGAACCCACTCGCCTGCAGCGGGCTCTCTTGTGATTGGGGCGTTGATTGAGGCGTTGATATTGAGGCGTTGAGGGAGAGGTGTTGATGGAGGCGTATCACTACGGTTCGCTATCCCCCTAGGATAGGGGCTATTGCTCTATAATAGGGTGATTTATCCCTCTATACGGAGTAATACAACCTTTATATTAAAAAAAAATTTTCACTTAATATAAAGTATACTTATAAGAAAGAAGTTAATATAGGAAAGAAGTTAATATAAGAAAGAAGTTAATATAAGAAAGAAGTTGATATAAGAAAAAAGGATTGGGATCGGCGAACCCCGCGAAATCGGTGGATCGGAGTAAATAGCTCCTAGGAAACCCTTCTCCAGGAGCCTCTTCTCCCAGGAGACTCTTGTCCTAGGAGACTTTTCATCCTAGGATACTTTCCTCCGAGCCTTTCCTTAGCGCTTGATCGTAGATTTTAGATCCACTTATCGAAACAAATATCCTATCGTTAACGTGATTCAGAAGAATGCACAAGCGGATATTATGCTGGATAGATACTATGCTAGATAACACTATGCTGGGTGAAGATGGGTTATAATACTTATAAATATTGCTATTTATGGCAACAGGGACCGATTTTGACCCCCTCAGATCCAGAGAAGTTTCGCAAGGTGTGTAAACTACACCTGGGATTGACAGAAACAGGACTTCGCATGAGTGAAGAGACAATTTTAGATATGTATGCAAGAGGCGTCGCGCATGGTAATAATGAAAGGTGTTGCGATTATAAGGTCTGGGAGATACATTGACGTTCGGAGTTACTTCGGTCACGTGCATGTCGGCGGCTTTTGAGACTCATGTTATCTATCACATATCGGGGGGGGTCATTTGGCTCGGTTACGGCCCAGGTTAATACGAGGTTAGGGCCACCCCTGCTGATAATTGGCGCGAACCCCGCACGAGGTCGCGCAGCGACCGCCCCCGAGTACCTTTGCACGCGATTTTGGGCGAAAAGGTACATAATTTAAGTTAGATTGGTACTTCTGGACGATCGCGTAATATTGCTCTAAATTTCAAACACCCAAACGCGTGCCATTTCTATATTAAGGCGTCTCAGTTACTGTAATGTAGTCCTATATTGAGACGTCTCGGTCGCTAGAGTATAGTCCTATATCGAGGCGTCTTGGTCACTATAGTATAGTCTTATATTAAGGCGTCTCGGTTACTATAGTGTAGTCTTATATCGAGGCGTCTCGGTTACTGCAGTAGTCCTATATTAAGACGTCTTGGTTGCTGCAGTGCAGTCCTACATTGAGGCGTCTCGGTCACTGTAGTAGTCCTATAGTGAGATAGTATTATATATATATATATACTGTTTAATATAGAGCCTTTCCCTCCCTCCCCCGCCCTAAGAGCTAGCAGTTAGATATTCTTATAAAGCCAATCTAAAGAACGCTGGCCCCGTAGCTGCTCCAGCTGGTTAATAGCCTGTCTTTTATCTCTTGCCGTACCGTCTTCTACGCGCCGTCTTATATCCTTAATTATCCTACGGCGACGGCTATAGAACATAGCCTCGCTGTTAACCCGCCAGCGCGCCCCCTAGCAGCGATTAAGAGCTTCGATTGACGGCCTACCCGCTAGCCCTAAAGTCCACTTAGCTTAGAGCTGGAATACCGAATTGCTGCCCCAAAGCATCTTATATTTTTTTAGCGGCGCCTACGGGTTAAGGATAAATAGGAGAGGTGGTTGAGTATCTGCTTGCGCCTGCGCTAGCGGGGGCGGTGCGGATATAGTAGATGGCTGAGCGGGTGGTGCGGATATAGTAGACAGCTGAGTGGGGGGTGTGGATATAGCAGATAGCTGAGTAGGGGGTGCGGATATAGCAGACAGCTAAGCGGGGGGTGTGGATATAGTAGATAGCGGAGCGGGGGGTGCGGATATAGTAGACAGCTAAGCGGGCGGTGCGGATATGGTAGATAGCTAAGCAGGTGGCGCGGATATGGTAGACGTTATGGTAGACGTTATGGTAGATAGTAGATGTACGGACTCCGTAGGCCCTATCTAGATACCCGTCTTTCCTTGCTGGATCCATATAGGTGCAGGTGCGAATAATGCTAATAATCTTTCTATCTCGCTAAGGCGTTCTAAGATCGTATATACGTGTAACTGAACCCCCTTAATCTCTAAAATTGCGGCCTTATGTCTTAGCTTAGCTACGGCCTTATAGGCGGGCTAGTATTTCCGCATTATTAGTTTATTTAGCGTAACTACGTTAGCTAGCGAGCTTTCTACCCACGCGGCGAACCTCTGGTACTCCTCGCAGCTAAAGAGGGAGTCCTTCCATAGGGGGTGGAGCGGGAACTGCTTACATAGGATTACTAAGTCCTATAATAGGATTACCCTAAGCGTACGGAGGAGGCGTAGAAATCCTAAGCCCGTAAGGTTAAGCCGTATAACCTTATTATTGGCCCTATCTAGGTGGTAGGTCTCTATGCGTTTTAGCCAGACGTTAGTCTTAGGCCATATCTTTAAGCAGAGGGCCTCCTCTAGCACCTCCCGCGCGTAGGGAAGAAAGTAGCCCTTTCCCTTCTTTAGGAAGCCGGCGATCGACTATATAAACGCATAGGGTAGGTAGCTAAGGTAGGCTCCTATTATCGCGTCCGTATTCTAGCGTCCGGCCCGTCTAATTTAGGTCTCCTTAACGCCGCTAAGCTCGGCGTGCCGGACGCTCTGCTTACGGGCGCTATAGGTCTTCTCTTTTAAGTAAATCCCTACCCCCTAGAACATCTTCTTATTCCATTTAAACTGCGTATAATAGCTTAGCGGCCGTTGCGGTACTTTAATGCTGCCAGGGAAGACGTATAGGTTATAGTAGTCCTCTAGCTGCCGAAAGGATGGGAAGCTCTTAGCGCCGTTCTTACCCTAGCGGTTAAAGAAGTAGAAGGCTATTGTAGAGAGAGGGTAGAGGATGGGGTTAGTATTGCGCATACAGCCTATATACTTAACCTTACCGTGCTGATTCTACTTTCCCTGTGTTATTAATATAATTATATACAGCGCTAGCTTATCCAGTTTAGGCCCTTCGTTCTCTAGTTTAATAAGGACAAGATTAATAAGCTAAACGTCCCGTCTACTTTCACCCTAGGTAACGGTAGTATGGCTTAAGGAAAGGAATAGGTTAGAAAACGGTAGCCGTATGGACCAGTAATATACGAACCTAATAAATGCTCGGCCGTAGTTTGAAGGTAAGACTTAACTAAACCTGGCATTTTAGAGCCCGTCTCCTAGTACTAAGTAATCGCCCTTTTAAGCCCTTTAACGTTATAGCCGCCAGTAATTATAAATAGGCCTTGGTTAATAAAGTTAACGCGTCAAATCCGGTCCTTATCACGGCGGACGCTGTCTAGTATCGCCAAGAGCTTTGCCCCCCGCAGCGGCTGCGAGGCCTTGCCTTCCGATTGCCATATATAGAGCTTAGTAATAGCGAAGACGTAGCTATTTATAACTGAGTATCGGACTGTCTCATTAAAAAGGGCGTCTAGGGCCTCCTCGTCCCATATCTCTCCTTCCTTATCCTTTATGGCTTCTTCCCCTACAGCTGCGGCTGCCCCTACGGCTGCTTTCCCCCCTAGCTACCCTCCCGCCTTAGCCGTCTTCTGCCTCTTCTTTGCCCGCTCGCCATCTTTCCATATCTCTTTCCGTTTTAACTTGCGTTTTTAATAGCCAGCGGCCTATAATTCTTAGTTAATGACTTACTGCTCTAGAAATAGGTAAAGCTTATCTTCCGTTACCCGGGCGCCGTCCGTATTACCTTCCAGTCTTATATACTAGTCTTCCCACTTTTTCTACTTTGGCTCGTATGCCCTTATAGTATTCTTTAAGCGCTAGGCCTTATAAATATCCTGTAGCCGCGCTGTCTAGGCCTTAAATTCGCTCTAGAGGCTATAGGGGGGGGAGGCTAGGGGGGCTTCCTTTAGCCGTAAAGTGGACCGTAGGGTAAGAAGATTCTTAAAAGACTC
>Ga0307515_10012885_pt1 | contig 15683 bp, 6 predicted proteins | sample 17_EM_MG_FD_194513 | JGI IMG/M metagenome (GOLD analysis project Ga0307515, IMG submission 194513) | Populus trichocarpa ectomycorrhiza microbial communities from riparian zone in the Pacific Northwest, United States - 17_EM | ecosystem: Host-associated > Plants > Roots > Unclassified | place... | reverse complement strand
TGTGCCATAATTATTTTTTTTTTTTTTTTTTTTTTCTAATTATACTGCAAGATTCGTTAGCATAAATTACTAAAAACTTATGTTTTAATTACGCCTGATTATCCTTCAATAATTTAAATCCTCATCTTATTAATGATTGGTTTTAGATATTTTCATTATCAACTTATTATCATTTTCAACTTTCAATATTGATTTACTAAGCGAATAACTATCGTTATTAATTAAACAACACATGAATATTGTTAATTTATTGTTTACATAAACAAACCTATAACACTAGTTTAAGTTTGATGCTGCAAGAAAGTATAATTATCTCACTTAACTTTATGATGAAACCTCTGACCAAAATATAAATGTCTTCAATTAGTTGAACAAGTCAGGTTTTAAAAAACATGTTTGTATCATTTGCTACTGGATAAGGCAGGTCTATATATCTGTAACACAAAGCTGTTGCAACAAATTGCTATTAAGTAAAATTATATATATATATATATATATATATATATATATATATATTTTAAATATTAATACGATGATATATTGGAGAATTTTTTTTTTAAATGCTGAAATAATAACATATTAGATCGATTTAGGTTAACCTATCAAATCTATGATATGAGTCATAAGGTCATGATAACTTTATGAAAAGTAAATCAAAATAAATTATGAACGTCAATTTCTAGTAAACTCAATTGTGGGATATAATTGAAAAAAAAATAAAAATTAAAAAAAAAACAAAAAAAACTATCAAAGTCACAACGAGTTAACTTGTCAAACTTGCAAGTCGAGTCATTAGATCAGGATAACTTTATAGAAAGTAAATTTAAAAAGTTACAAAGTCTAATTGCTAACAAACTCAATGTCGAAGGATGAAATAAAAAAAAAACCAATTAAGAAAAACTTAAAAAAAGTCAACTCATGCTAACTTGTTAAACCCGCGACCCGGGTCATGAGATTGAGATAACTTCATAAAAAGAAAATAATTTTTTTTTTATGAAACTCTATTTTCAACAGATCTAATCTTAAATGTTGAAATTAATAAAAATAAATAAATAAATCCATGATACCAGGATAACTCCATAGAAAACAAATTAAAGAAAATTACGAAACTCAATTCTCAAACAATCTAATATTGAAAGATAAAATAAAAAAAATAAAACTAAATAAAAAAAGATTTAGTTATTGAAGGGTGAAATTGAAAAAAAAATGTTCAATTATAAAAAGGATAAAAATATAAAAATAAACTGAGGCAATCTATTAAACCCACAACCAGGTTATGAGATTAAGATAAATCCATGGAAAGCATATTGAAAAAAACACGAAGCCCAATTAAAAAAAATTCAAGTTAAAAAAATGATTAAAAAAAATGAATATAATCAATCCGGGTAACCTAACAAACCCGTGACCTAAAAATAAATATAAAATTGATCCCTCAAGAAATAAGACTTTTTTTATTTTGGAAATTTGACATTGATTCTTTTAAACAAATAAGACTTGTAAATTAGAGTATTTTTAAAATAGATGTTTAGCCATTGAGACGGTAAGAATTTAAGCTTTTTACCCATTTACTTATGTTAGTTTCCAAAACTAGCTCGAAGACTACCACTCTAACTCAATAAACTTTAATGGATCATGTTTACACACCCAAATTATTATATCTAATTAGTGAAAAAAACATTACACCACATAAAAATGTTTGAAGACCATTAAAAAAAATGTTTGAAGATAAAAAAAAAATGAAATAGGAAAAGGCTGAAGGCATGAAAAGATACAGTGGCAGAAAAGTACTAGGCCTCTGTCAGCGACCTAAGAGAAGGGTATCGGCCAAAAACTAACATAAGCAGTAAATGGACCTTCAAGTTACATTAACAGAGATTAATTCATGTGGCAAAACCTACAGCACTAAAGAATTAAAAAATAATATAAATTATATTTTAAAAAAAATTAAATTATTAAATTGCGATAGTTTTTTAACATGGTATAAAAACCTAAATAACTAAACAATCACAAGTTTAAATATTATCATCCCCATTTATTTGATAAAAAAATCAAGCATAAAGTAATGTGGGTTCGTGCAAGTTTCAAGTTCAAAGAGCTTTCACTTAAGGGGACGTGTCAAAGAATAATATAAATCATATCTTAAAACCTCACCCAAAAAGTTAAGCTATTGGATTACGATGAATATTTGACAGAGAGAATCACACTATTCTTTAAAATAATATGCTGATTAAATTTATATTATCAGGAAAACTCACTTGCTTTGTTTATGGAGTAAAATGATATTTTCATATAATCTATTTGTCGTTAGAAAGATGATCATGGATAATTCGGTCATTTTACTTTTTATTGCTAAGTAAAATGATATTATTGCCCTTACAAGAAAACCAATCAACTAGGATCCAAGGAGATTTTCAGTTTTTCACTTTTTTTATAGCACATTGAAACAACAGAACTAACCTTAAAAATAAAAAATTTTAAACTAAAGATTACGAGGTATTTTGTAATTTTATCTTGGTTTTTTATATTTTTGTTATTGGTAGGTAGGAAGCCGGGAAATTTGGTATTTTAATACATACAGAGAGGACGGAAAGAAATGGTAATTTTTAAGGCAGATACATCAAACACAACCAGGAAATCAATGTGCTGACAGACCTGGACAGCAAGAAAGGTTCTATCCACGAGGAAACAAATGGAAACACACAATGGCTAGTGTGGCTATATTTTACTAGATAAAGAATTACAAGGAAAAATCAAGAATAATCAATCTCACATGGATAAAACATATAGTGATAGTGTGATACATGGTGTACTGTTACAACTTGCATTGGTTTTACAATATTACCTCCGGTTTTCACCCTTTGCCCAAACCCCCCCTCTAAACCCAACATCTTCAATGGGGAAAGACACCAAATTTGGACACCAGCTTGCATTTACGATTTTCAGAGATGGCATCACTTGTTGCACCATTTTCCACTCCATTTCTAAATCTGAGAGAGATTCCAACATCAATCCCTCAATTTTCCATGCACTATTATTCTCTCCAAAAAAGGCTTCATCCATCATAGCAAGATTTCCAGAGGATATCCAGAGATATCTTAACATATGAAGTGAAATGGGATTGAGCCAGGCAGGACTTAGCTTCCCCGGATAAAATTGGAGACAGAGCTCATGGAGCTCCGGTGGAGGGTAGAGTTTATCAAGTTTATCTACAAGACCACTACCATGGCTATCAAAGCAACTTATTGTTAGGAATTGAAGTTGTTGAAGGTTTACCAAAGCACTGACCTCACTATCTCCAATCTCATCAACCCAAACTAGGTGTAGACCAAGTTTCCTAAGTCGACTCAATTTTCTCAACTCTGCAATCCGACATCCGTCTAACTGGCTTGCTCTCGCAGGTCTAAATCCCAAAAGAACTTCAAGATTTGAAAGCCTTCCTAAGCCTTTAGGTAAGTATTCAAGTGAGCCACAGTGACTAACATCTAAGACCCTGAGTTTCTTAAATTTTGTGAGATAAGGAGGCAATACTTTCAGATTTTGACTATAACTCACGTTCAATATCTCAAGGTTTTTGAGGTTCTCAAGTGAAGGTGGGAGTTGAATCAAAGGATGGGTGTTGCTTAAGCTAAGGTATGTCAAGTGCTGAAGGAAACCAATATGAGACAATAGACTTGTGAGAGACATTTCGAAAATTGATTTGCAAAGATCTAAGACTCGCAAGTATTTGCACTCACTGAACTTGTTTGCAATGCTTGATGATATCTTGTTCACTTCACCGGTCTTGGTCGTGGACAACAATGCTCGTAACTTGTGATTGGCAGCAAGTTGCTTTGGATCCATTTTGGTGTCAATTCCAAAATGGCGGCAGCCTCTACCAGTAACTTTAAAGAATGCTTCATTTTCAGCCATTTTGATAACCAATTCACGAACCATATCATGAATCTTGCAGGTGAGGATAGTTCCATTGTAAGTCTTTTCAACAACTTCTACCAAACATCGATTTGTTAACCCTGAGAAACAATCTTCCCCAGCTTCAGTTGATGGTCTTCCACTTCTTAGCGGTACAAATCCCTCTCCAATCCACCAATGGACCAATTGCTCTTTTGTCACAACACAATCCTCTGGATACAGAGAGAAACTCAAGAAGCAAGACTTCAGGTATGGGGGGAGCTCATCATAACTCAATTGAAGTGAGGGCATTACCGTGTCATCATTTTCTCCTAATTCATCTCGAAAGTTGTCTGCAATTCGTTTCCACTCATGATAATGTGATTTATAGAGCAACATTCCTCCAATTGCTTTGATTGCTAAGGGAAGACCATTACATTTTTGCACAATCTCCTTGCCAATCTTTTCTAACTCAGGTTTTGTGCAGTCACCTCCACTTGCTGCAAATGCTATCTTTCTAAATAGCAACCAGCTATTATTGCCGTTGAGGATATCGGGCTTATGCGTCCTGGCTTCACTCACTTCCATCTTTGTTAAGACTTCCACGAGTCTTGTAGTGATGATAACACTACTTCCATTACCCTTGGGCAACCCTTCAGAGATTCTGCTCCACCAATTGCCATCTAAACTCCATACATCATCCATCACAATCAAGTACCTCTTACCTAAAAGGTACTGGTTTATTTTCCTCAACAATTCACCTCGATCATCTCCTACACTGGCATCTCCCAAGGTTCTCAGCATACTTCTCATGATTTGTTCTTCATCAAATGATTGAGAAACAGATATCCACATTCTTCTCTCAAACCTGTCCTCTATTTCTCTATCATTGAAGACCATTTGAGCAATTGTGGTCTTACCTAATCCACCCATACCAACAATGCCAATTTTTAGTATGCCCACATCTGCATTATAAAGCCAATCTTTAATCTTTTTCGTGTCATCCTCCAGCCCAACCACTTGGGTGTGGTCATAGACAGGAGAGCTCCATCTAGGCATTTGGTCATTGCATGCATCTATTCTCCCCATATCATTAGTAATTGAAGGACCAAGATAAGACATGATGCTTTGCTTAATGTCTGTGATTTTTTCATTGATTTTCCTCAGCCGCTTTCCAGTTTGATTTTGAAAATGAAGATTTGGAGGATAGATACGTGCTAAGCAACCATTTGAAAATTGATTATCCTCCCTTGATTGAAGTTGGCAGTCTGCTAGTATATCTTCAGATTCATAAATAAGCTCGCGCAATTTGGCCATGATCCCATGCAGAGTTTGATTCTTCCTCTTCTGTTTATCTGCATCTTTGAGGAAGCATTGCATTAATTGCAGCTCATCCTGCAATTTCTCAAACTGGTCCCGGAATTCATTTACTACACGTCCTTCTTCTACAAGAGTGTTCAGTAGCCTTTCCAAAAACACAGTGACCACAGCATCCACCATGTCTTCTCCTTTTAAACAGACGAGAGAAAATCTTTAATCAAAATCAATTTTAGGCCAAAAGAAGAGAAAACCTTTAATCTCTATCAATTCCAGGGATAAAACAGGACTTCTACTTGAACTATATAGTAATTGATGCAGTCACTAAGAACATAGGAAATGATAACTGTTTCGTAAACAATCAAGTACTGCCTTCAATTTTAGAGCTTCTGCATAAACCATAATGATTCTTAACAGAAAAGAGCGCTCACAAGTATAGAGATAGGAGGAGTTGACTTCTCAAGAACTAATTTTTGTATAACAATAAGAGCTCAAATGCAATTTAGTTATGTTGAATTGAGCCATTCATATCAAGTGCAGATAATTTTTAGGACAGTTAATTTACGAAACAATCAGCCATAAGCTGGTACTAATCAGCATCACATTATAATAGCAACCCTACATCAACACATAGAAACAGAAGTAACAATGCTAACATTTTGGCTACAAACCCACCTTTTCCATCCTAGGAACTCACATATTCAAACTAGAAACAAGAAAGAAAAGTGCACTGCAACCATCTACAGCAAGCAAGAAAGCAGACACAGGCCAAACTGGGAACAAGTTAACTTCTCAATGAAAGAAAAATAACAATAAAGGACAAATCTTTTGAATCAGGAAATCTGACACTAACAGTCGACATTTTTCACTGTTAAAAATCTTTCCTACAAAAATTATTACAGATGATGTTGCTGAAACAGATTACTTGCCCAGCTAAAAAAAAATAGAATCAAATTGACAGGGAAAGAGTCCATTATTTGAACAAGTTGAAAGAGACAAGATTTAAAATTCCAAGAGATAGGACTTACAATAGGAAGCAGTAACAACTGTCTTGTAGAAATCTGAAAATCCAGAGCTAAACGAGTAGAGAAGGCAAAGGGGCACAAAAACAACAGCCCTAAAGCATCCTCTTATAAAGTGATTCTTAAGACAAGGGTACTGAAGTAATATATGAAGTCAACGCCAATGTGAAAGGCCTTCTGGGTCAACTTAACAAGTATAAGCAAAGTTTTGTTCCTTGCAACTGCCTCGAACTCTCTTGCTACTCCATCAACAATTTCCATGACCACCAAATTCTAGCCACTTGGTGGGTCCTATTTCCACGCGGTTAAGCAAGAACACTTGAGTTTCCATTTCCTTCCAAGTCAGTTTCAAGCTTTCAAGCATTGTTGCTAGTGGAGAAATCCCTCTACTTCTACAGGTAGAGAGCATTGCATCTTGTGACAAGTAAAATCAGAAAGAATTGGGCATCAGAAAGATAAGTAAGGCCTCCTCATTATATACAAATCATGTTAGGCTTTGTCATTGATTCCACTTGGAGTGAAATTATGGAGAACGAAGGCCCAAACCATGGATTCAATTTCAACTGCTATGGATTCAATCCGCTTGGAGTGACAGCCGATTCCTAAACTGTTTTTTTTTTTTTTTTCCTGGCGCAACCATCTAATGCCTTTATTTCATGTGAAAAAATGTGGTGATTGCATGCATAATATATATATATAACATGTAAAGTGGTAGGGGAGCTTCAGATAGATATTGCTTGTGATACGGTAACATAACATTAATTATTATCTTTATCTCTGTTTCTTTTGTGTGAGTGAGTAACAACCACTTTAGCTATTTTTTCTATAAACACCAATCTTTCACTTCATGTAAAATAACACCTAAGCCCATATTTTTACAACATTATGCTTACAAATTCTACTTTCATTATTTCTCATAATCTTTTTAAAGCTTTAAACTTTATTTGCATTAAATCACTATTTCATAAAATTAACTTTCCGCGTTAGCAGTTTTTTTTACCGTTAATATATTTCTAAATTCATTTTATAAATATCATATTTTCATTCTTTAGTTAACAAATTTCTTGATATTAAAAAACACATTCATAAGATCAATACATCCTACATTTAAGATTAACTTGGAATCCTACTTACAACATAGGGTACTTTGGCTGGTTTATTATTATAATGCATTGGACTCTAATTTGCATTCGATAATGTGTTTTGTGTAGTTTGTAAAAGAATAACGAACGTAAAAGATGCATATCTCACATTGAAAAGAAACATTCTCTTGTAAGTGTTTATAAGTGTGAGTTTTTATTATATAGTAAATTAAAAGAAAGTCATGGTGGATGAGCTCTTTTAGTGGACTTGCTAATGTTATTATATGAATATTTGTAATATTAAAAGATGACACTTAGATACTTGAAACTTAATTTGTTAGTGAAATTAATTTGTTTTTTGAATTAATTTCTTTGATTTTCGTAATTAATTTTGATATTTGTGACTGTTGGTATAAAATTGAATAGCAGCTATTCAATTTAACTTAAAATATAATTATTTCATTCGGTTATAGTGTTAACAAACATAATGTTTAAACTATAAATATATATATATATATATATATATATATATATATATATATATATATATATATATTCCTTTGTCTTCTCTTCTTATTTTTTTAGAGGTTTAGATGACTTAGTTGTATCATGAAAGTGTTGTCTCTGTGTGTAACAAGTAAATACTTTAAAAACATTGTTTTAACGCTTCCAAGCCCACTCTTTATTTATTTCCATTTTAAACAGTTTATTTACATAACGTGCCAACAATTCTACCATGGTCCCTCTAGACCAAGATGATCCAATTGATGAAGTCACTGTACGAGTCCTTAATTCTTTGCAATTTCATGGAAGGGCATGAAATATTTATTTCATTTATGCTGCATTCTAATTTGATACTTTGTTAATTTTTTATATTTTTTTTATTTTTCATTGGCATCTTGTTTTACTTTATTTTCTTAAGAAAAATCTAAAAAATACCAAATATGTTTCAGTTATGTCCTTTCATCTAGGGGATGGAAATGGTATCCAAATCCGATGGATAACTATTTGATCCGAACAAAATAAGTAGGTCTTTAAGGTGAAAAAGCTATTTTGGTTAGTATTTGGATAATATTCAAAACAACTATTAACAATTATCATTAGGTTATGATTTTTGTGATATTCAAACCATATATAATTCAAAACACACCATTATATTTATATAGTATAAGTAATGATAAAATTGTAATTACAAATAAGCCCAGATTTTTCCTAGTGTTGCAAAAATTTATTTGCTTGTATTATGAATGTATGTCTTGAAAATATTTAGTTTCATTATTTTTTAACTTATTTAGTTATTGTTAATGATATGTTTATATGTTAATAATGTTTTGTCCATATATATTATTAAAATTATTTATTCTACCATATGTTAATAATGTTTTTGTCCACAGATTCTCATATGCCTAGATAAAATCTTATAGGAAGAATCTATGTAGGTGCCCTGACAGAGTTCACCTATTCTAAAAGATAAAATCATTTTATGAATAATTTTTTCTAAAATAATGCTAAAAAAATTTCCTTTTATATGAATAAAATGTAATTTTTTGTAAGGATTGGGCCGTATGCAAAAACATTTTTTCTTTTAAGGTCATGTTTGACAAAAACTCATTTTCTCCTAAAACCAAAACTATTACAATAGACTTAAGGAGTGTTTGTCAAACACACTCTTAAACCAAAGAAAACCTTTAGTAAAAATATTGTTAATCAAACAGGGTCTTAACTTTTGACCCGACCAGGTTGACCCGAAATTGTTAGTTCGACCATAAACCAAACCAAAGTCCACTAGTTTGACCCGCAAAACAAACCAAAACCTAAACTAGAATTCAAAATAAAATCAAACTTAAAAACACATAAAAACTCAAATCTTTTTTGTCAAAATAGATTAAGATCCAGAGTTTGACCCGCAAAACAAACCAAAACCTAAACTAGAATTCAAAATAAAATCAAACTTAAAAACACACAAAAACTCAATTTTTTTTTGTCAAAATAGATTAAGATCTAGAAAAATAAAGAACATTCAATATGAACCCAACAACGTAGATTTCAAATCAAACCAGATATGGACAAACTAAAGACAAAAACATGTTGGAAATCATGCAAGGATCAACAATTTAGCATTCATGCACTTCGATTATCACTAAAAAACCATGATTTTGTCAAAATAGGTTTTGGTTAAAAACCAAAACTCTATAATTAAAACCTACTGAAAACATGTTATTAATGCAAATAAAACCTAGATTATTGACTAATAAAGTCGCTTGAAAGATTATGTACACAAAATTGGACCAAAACAGGTCCAAATCATGGGACTAAGGCAATGTTCTTTCTAATAACACAAAGAACACTGTCTTAGAACCTAAAAAATGCCCAGATATAGAACTAACCATTGTCAAATCCTAGAAATAGCATTTTAGGCCTCTAAAATATGCTTTTTTAGTTTCAACAAACCACATTATCATAACCAAGCATATTTGAATCAAAAGAACCAACAAATCACATCAAATCATCTAGATTATGCAAGATGTTTCAAATCTAAAAATTATCAACTTAAAATAGCCTACATGTTCATACAATATGGATTCAAAATTATTTTTTATAGGCTCATTTTGGCCATGAATAGACCTAACAAATCTAGGATAAACATCATTTTTTTAACATGCATTGCTTAAGTTAAATTAAAAGAACATTGTTTTATATATATAAAAAACAACTTAAATAGAAGACTTTTATCACATCTAAAACATAAAAAAAACTCCAAAAAACATAATCAAATTATCATAATAACAAAAGGAGCAATCACAACACTACTTGCCAAGTATTCTAAATCTCATCTCCATGCTTGTAAACATAAATACAGACCAAATGATAATAATAATAAAAAACATTGAAATAGGTCACATGGACTCCACTTTTAGGCTAGAAATTATACTTTTAAGTCCCTAGAGTAGCTACTACCTTTTTTTCTTTCCTTGTAAGGTATTAATTCAACAAGCTTGTTGCCCCTTTAAAGCTAAAGAAATCATTGTGCTAGGCTCTTAAACCTTCACACTTAGAGTTTCTTTATCAACCTTTTCTCCTTTCCCTTCCCCGCTCTCCTTTGATTTTCTAGGGGGTATTTATAGGGTTTTGCTAGGGTTTATGATGAGTTCAAACATAGATTGGTGAAAGCTTAGCTCTTTGATCAAAATGAGAGGGTTCTAGAGTACGTTTTACAGCTTTGAGCTTTGTACATATGCTGGTTTTTCAATAGTGGTTTTGCAACAAATTTAGTTTTTGGAGGTTTTGGTGGTTTTTTGAAACATGAAGACCAAGAAGCTTGTTTCTAACTTTTTGATCTTGAGATAAATGTGGTCAACCCTTGATAAGAACCCAGTAAGAAGGCTTGAAGTGTAAACACACGAAAAAGATTAGTGGTTTTGTAAAATGAGTATCACAACTATCGATGATTGAGTTAACTACTTTTGAGGCTTCGTCAGAGCAACTCTGACGTCATCATTGTTGAAGATCATCTAATCTTGGAAGAGGGAGTGCACATCTTTCATTTGGATCCAAACTTGCTTAATTTGGAGGTTTATAGTTCCATGTTCATTAATCTGAAACTGCCAACCCGATCAGCCTAGAATTTGAAAATGCAGTGATGGTTGATCGGAGACAAGATGTTGTTAAGTTTGTTGAAGAAAATAAGATGTAAATGTTTGACGGTAATAGTTGATCATTGCAAATGAGGTGTTTTTCAATTGAATGGTGGTGGTTACAACTCTAGAGGTGGTCGGAAACATCACTTTCATTCGCCTGAAAGTGCTACTTAATTTAGCCCATGATTTGATCAATTTCAACCTCTACAATCATGTGTTTTTTTTAGTTCGTTCCTTGGTTTTGAATTTCTTCAATCAAGTCTCTAATTGCCCATCATACTTCAATATTTATGTAATTAGGCCCTTGATTTGACCAAATTAACTCTTTAAAATTGCAAATCGACCTTTAGACTTTAATTTCTTCCAATTAAAGCCTAAATTGACTTTAAATATCAATTTTTCTTGCAATTAAGTCCTAAATAAAATTAGTTAAGCCTTCCAAAATTCTCATTGAGTCCTTCTGTATCCAAATTTATATTTCTTTACCCCAAATAAAAATATTTTCACTAAATAGGCCATTTGTCAATCAAAATTGGATTGCTAATTTTGTCAATTTTATACATTTTGGTCCTTCAACTTTTCTACTTGTCATTTTGGTCTTTCACCGTTAACTTGGACAATCTTCTATACTTTCTTCATGTATATTCTCTTGTTTTTTTTAGATTTTTTTTAAATTTTTTCTTTTCTTGATTTTTTATGGGATAAAAAATAGATAACAACAATATAAATCTCAATATAAGAATGTATTTTAATTACAAACTTAAAGTTAGAGTAGGAAGAACAATTAATGAAAACAAAGAAACATGAGAGAGCAAATGGTTTCTCTCTTTTGTTTAAAAATAAAAGCCCTCACTCTCTATGAATACAAATTAATCATAATTACAATTAATTTGAGACAATGATTTAATACAAATTAATCATAATTACAATTAACTGTTTTCAATTTTTTTTAAAAGTTAAAGGTAATTATGCAGAACCCAAGCATGTTTTAACATAAAGCTTCAATTGTCTAGTTCCTCTTTATTCTAAAAACTTTGGTGTCCTACGGCCATATTTTTTACCTTTCAAAGCATCATTATATAAATTAATAAAACAAGCTTATAATCTTTCAATTTTGGTATCTGATTTTTAGTTTAGGTTTGGGAATTTCATCAAGCAATGATTTTTTCAAGATTAATTTTTTATTCATCAATTACATGTTATAGAATTTATGTTGAAGAATATTTTTCAACAAAATATGACATGGCTGAAGAATATTCATCAATTACATGTTGAAGAATTTATGTCATTACCAATTTTTTTCAACACATCAAACCTCGAGCAATTGGCCATGGCTGCAATTAAGCTTGATTTCCTGGTTCCTGGAGGGCCATACAATAGATTTCCACGCTCCCAAGTGTTACCAACTCTAGCATAAAAATCTTCATTTTCCTTACCATTGGTGATTAAAGACCATTCTACACCGACCACCACCCACTTTCTCGAGTACATCTGCATCTCCCTTTGTCCTTGTAAATAAGCATCATGTTTCTCTTGAATCTGTCCTAAATACTTTTTCATGATTATTTCCGAGTATTCCTCTTCAAACTTTAATTCATAATAACTGTTGCCATAGCTGATAGTTTCACCGTCTCGATGAACAAATTTCCATGTAACTTCCGCTACTAGACCTTTTGTCAGTCTCCTTCATCCTAATCAAACTTGACACCATTGGCAAGTTCAATGATTAAAGTAACATAGGATAGATCATGTTTTTTAACAAAGAAAAAACTAGTAACTATTGACACCATGTATGCTTGAAGGCACAACTTAATTGATATATAATAATAATATTTTTTTTTATTAATATCGGTGTCTGGGTCAACTTGTGCGCATCTCGACTAATCCCACGACCCCTGAAATTAACGACCATGTAAGCCTCCAGTGGTCCTGAAGTTTGTGAGACTCGAACTGGTGATCTCTAAAAAGCAAATTCAAGATCTGACCAGTTAAACTACACCTCTCATAATTATTTTATTTTTATTGCTATAGAAACCTAATTTTGATCTATGAGTGGGTCACACACATTTTACATTATTTTATTTTTTAAACTTCATAAAGTTATAAAAAATGATATAGCCAGCTCAAGATTTCAATTTTAAAATCAAAGTGAATTTTTATAAGTTTCACTAGGTAAATTCTTATTTAACTTAATTTAAAACTCAATATCCAGATACCAATTTATCAGGTGACTCGCCGGTGTAGTAACATAGCGTCAAGGAGCGCTGTCTTGAATTGGGCTCGTTGCTTTGTTTAGCCGCACATACAAAAGCCCGATGCTTTGCACACGGGCTGGGCTTAAAGTTTTGTTTGCTGCACAGTTTACTGTTTAATGAGCATATTTTCTTATGACAAAAAGGCGCTCACCGTAACAGGGCAGTTGTTATTTAAAATGTTTTTTATTTAGAAAAATATATAAATAATATTTTTTATTTTTTAAAATTAACACATTAAAATGATTTGAAAATATCAAAAATATATTAATTTAAAATAAAAAAAAATCAATTTTTTTTTAAATTATTTTGAAAAGCACGAGTCCTTGTCTGTTGGTGGTGCGTTTTGTTTCCCTAGTACGAGACAACACTTAGAGAGAGGAGGAGATCGGTTGCTTTCAGTTGAATTACCTGATTTACTGTTTATATAAATAGTTAAGCATTTTAATAGATATTTTTACTCGGCTTATAATAATTCCATGTTGTGATTCATTTAGCATAGACACGCGCGGCATTGCGCGTTCGAGAGCGTATGACAACATTTCATTTTTAATTTTTTATAGATGACTTGTCGTCTTTAACTTTTTTTTTTCTCAAACAAATTAAATCAGGGCTAGGCACGCGAGCTCTTGGCGTTTGGTGTCAAGTGCTACTCTGGCCCTTCTCCCTTTTTTTAAGTTTTTTCCTTGTTTTTTTACCATCCAAATTTTTTTTACTATATTCATTTAATCTTTATTTTTTACGTAATGTTTAAATATTATTATCAATTTTTAATATAAAAATAATAATAGTAAATTGTTCATGACAATTTGGTTTAAATCAATTTTTTATTATTAAAAAAATTTAAATGTATTTTAAACATAAGTTTATAAATATGATTTTTTTATATTTCAATTACACAAAATATGGACATACTATTTTGATATTTTTTAAAAAACTTATTTTAACAATTATAAAATATATTTTTTCAACATAAACAATGATTTCAGTTAAAAATAATTCATTAGTTAAGATAAATAAGGGATATATTAATAAAAACATTTATCATACTTGCAATAATTCAAAAGCTTCTACATTAACAAACAATCACTAAGTTAAAAACAGCCCTTTTAGTTATTGCAATCAAACTTTGAAACAGGATTACCATTTGTACTAATAATTTTTTAGGCTACAAAGCAATAAAAGTTTCTGTTACAGTTTCGGAGTGGGAATTTCCTGCTGCCTGAAACATTCATCAACCTAGCCGATAGCATCTTCTCTTGCAATAACAGATTAGGAACATCTTCTCTTGTTGGTCTTCTTTCCGCTGTTAATTCTAACTGATACTCTACGCTTGTTCTCAACTTTCTGCCTTTTTGCTTCTTGAATCCCAACCTTTTTAGCACCTTCATCGAAAAGTTCATCGCCTTCCAGTTTCTTCCTCTTCAGTAGTTTCACAACCCCTTCAAGTGCAATATTTGAATCTTCACTCTTCATTAGCTCCTCTGCCACTTGTGCAGGGGTGACCTCTGTAGTTTTAATCAGGTCCTCGATTTCTCCAAAGAGTGTATGATAACCATTAATGCCCAGGTAATTGGAGGCCAGCACTCTAAACCCATGAGTTGTGCAGTAGGACATGTGAATGTGCATGTCCATGCGTCCCGGACGCAACAGAGCAGGGTCTAGCCTATCTCTATGGTTGGTGGTAAATATGATGATTCTTTCATCCCCGCAACTAGACCATAATCCATCTATGAAGTTAAGTAAGCCGGACAGTGTCAACTGTATAAAACACAGATAATTAGATTAGGATTGAACCACTAACGTTATCAACAAAGAGATGGTTTACGTACAACACCAATATTAATTGATGATTATCCAAGTTAATTTGATCGATTGCTCATGTCAATGTAGTATAGGGATCTAAAATGTAGCATCGATAGTGCTAGTCTCTCAATCTTTCTGTTTTAGTTTAGAACAAGGTCTGCTTCAGAGTAATGAAATGGGTGGTATGCTGGACTTGGAAAGCTTTCTCACTTTGTCATTACTTAGTAATCTTTGAAAGCTCTAGTTGCTACTTTTAAATCTCTCTCGCTTGGAAAGAAATGGAGTTCATGGATAATACTGTCGAACAAAATAATATTGTCTTTTAAATAAAATAATCATGGTGCTAAGAGAAACGCATGCATATACAAGACTGATCAAGACTTGTGCCAGCATCCTAGTGACATATGAGAGAGGAGAGAATCTTATTCCCGTTTGTTTGCTGGAAAGTAGTTTCTTTTTGGAAAGTGAATTCTGAGAAAGTATTTTTCGATGTTTGATAGTGTAATGAAAAATAAGTTGGAAAACACTTTCCAGTGTTTGGTTATGTCATGGAAAATGAGCTAGAAAATAACTTATTAATGTTTTATTTTTCTCAAATTTATTAAAATAATGAGGAACAAATCTTACAAATTAAAAAGTTGAATGAGAATGAAATTGAAAAAAAATTTAATTTCATAA
>Ga0307515_10012884_pt1 | contig 15684 bp, 16 predicted proteins | sample 17_EM_MG_FD_194513 | JGI IMG/M metagenome (GOLD analysis project Ga0307515, IMG submission 194513) | Populus trichocarpa ectomycorrhiza microbial communities from riparian zone in the Pacific Northwest, United States - 17_EM | ecosystem: Host-associated > Plants > Roots > Unclassified | place... | reverse complement strand
GGGTTGATGGGCAAGAGGGGGAGGATGGGTATGAGGGCGTTGAAAAGGTTTTGAAGAAGCCAAAGATTTCATTGCCAATGTCTCTCGTTTTTGCAGAAGAAAAATGTTCGCAGGCTCTGATGGATTTTTTATCTTGTACAGATGTCGGCAGAATTAGTGGAGTGGTGGAGGAGGCGGATAACTCAGATCACGAGGAGTCGAGTGATGGGGGGGTGTAAAAGTTGATGTTGTTTTTTGTGTGTGGCGGTTTCTTTTGTTGAGGGGAAGAGGACTCACGACTTTGCTTTTGTTTCTTTATGTTACGGAAGAAGCGGGGAGGAAATGTGTACTGGATATGCCATGGCCGCCAGCGGCCGAATGCAATATGATTACAAACAAACAAAAGCGGACGGGCAAGGGTGCGGCGGATGTCGTATCACCCGCTGGGAGTTGACCAGTTATAGGATCACGGCAAGATAAGGCAATTGATGGCGACACTTATACACATATCAAGTCGTAAATTTGAAAAACAGATCTCCCCGTTACACCATCACAAATCGAGTCTCCTCCAAGCAAAATAAACTTTCAGATAATAGACACTCTTAAACTCTCTTACTACTTGTTATCAATCTGCACCATCCTCAGTTTCTTCGTCGCCATCACTCCCAGTGTCATTCTCCTCATCCTCATCGACTTCGAACCCAAGCTCCATACACACGAGCAAGAAATTAACCAGCTTTCCGCGCTTACGTGGGCTCATTCTCTGCAAACTGCGACGCCCCGCACTAATACCTCCACCTCGAGCCCCGAGCGTTTTAGAGTAACTGGGAGCGGGACTACGGCGATGTTTCTTCTCGTTTTGGTGCGTCTTAAGATGGTTGTTGAAATTGTCTCGGCGCGCGAAACCGCTGGTATGGCGGGGGCACTCCACGTGGGGACACCTATGGGGTTTAATATGGCCATCCATATGGCGTCTATCGCAGTTAGAGGATGGCATAGTGTAACGTGGTATATCAAAACATTGGGACATACTTATGTGCGGATTTGGCGCTCTTACCCATGAAGATTTTGTCTTCCTCCTTCGCTGTACAGGAGGGATATGTGCAGCGCAAGAGACCTTGAGGTTCATTCGCAGTCATGATGTGGGAGGATCCCTCTACTGAAGCATTTTCGAGAGGAATTTCCGACTACCAGCACAACTATTAGCCTCCGAGGAACGGTACATAAACACCCGAAAACGCAGTCAACATACAATGTGCCGGTCATTGGGAACTACTGGATCCATGCCGGGGTAAGTGGGTTGAGCCTGCCAATAGATTTGGTCAAAGTTGCGGTTCCCTTCGAGCGTTGATGGAATTTGTTGAAGGTGCCCTTGATTGTGGTGGTGGTTTGGAGTCTGGTTAAAATACGGAAAGCAGCCGACGGGATGCTCAGTGAACGAGAGGTCCGTGAGTTGGAAGGGTACCGTGATTGCTTCTAGATCTTCGGCCTCGAAGTCTTCCCACCCGTTGTGCGCTGCTCCTGGAGTACCGTTGTAGCCAGTGTTAGCCATGATTAAGATTTTGGCTTAGTGAGTTGGGAAGCAAAAAGACATACATTGCGATAGCGCTTCGCTATGAGTTTTATTATCGTAGAATTGTCGAGCAGCACTTCTGCTGAAGAGCTGTTGAAGATAATCCGGACGGCCAGGTAGTTTTAAATGTTTCCGAGCGTCACCAAAAAGGCTGCTAACTTTACTTTTTCTCGGCAAAACACCTCTCAAAGCTTATCGCTACGCGCCTGCCTTACGAGTAGTGACACCGGCAGGAAGCAATTGCGTATATCCATGAAGATGACATTGTTGTGAGGTGACTTTGGAACCTTGGTGTGCCTTGTGGCTGCTGAGGACTGCTGAGTGTACCTATAGGACAACTGAGACTTTCGCTTTTCCTGAGGTTTATGCAAGGCTCTATCCATACAAACTCGGGGTTTCCAGGCAAAGCTTCCATGCCGTTGGTTGTGGTTTCCGGGAGAGTACTTAGTCCAGGGGTGTCATAACACATGAATATCACACTATCATTGCGGTAGGTAGATTGTTTTTTGCGATGAATGAATGACGTAGAATTGCCCAAAAGCAGCATATGTTGTTGATTCGAGAAACACGCCGCCTATACCGGGCATTTTGACCTTGATAACCGTGGTGAACCATTGAGCTGACAAGACAACTCAACATCTAGGAGCATTGTGGTTACGGCGAACACATGGGTGCGCATGATTGCGCATGAGTTTAGGCTACACAGCGGAACGCATCAACTCGTGAGTGGACAGATATCCGCTGTGAACCATTGAAATGACTGGGTTCCTTGGAGCCTTGTGGGCGTCACAGACTTGTCCAGTTTACCTGCAGGATAACTGAGGCTAACTACCAGTTTCTGAGGTTCACACAAGAGATCTGGTGTGAATCCTGCGAACAGAAGCGCTCGATCGAAGAACAACAAAGCTAGATGAAACAAATTTAACCTTGCTAAGCACCCATAAGTCGGAGGTCGCCGGGTCTGTTCACATTGTATGCCTCGGTGGCAGCATGTTAATAAGCAGTTTAAGCGAGTAAACTTTATGCACCTTTCTTGCCCTTGTACTCGCAGTAGTCTACTGCTCCCGAGAGAGTATCAAGTAGTCGAAGCCGCAAGGAAATGGTGACACACATGCTTCGTGGATCATCAATGCAACATAGAATCCCAAGTACAACCACCGTTCTTTGGGTTAAACTTGGGAACATCTTTGCGAAACAGCGAGACGCTTTCAGCTGACGGTGAGATAGCATTCTTTTGTGGGATTTTTCTTTTGTAAGGCTGCTTCAACGCACTGCCACATAGTATGCAAAAATATCATGCATAAGCCAACTTACTTTCTGACGTTGCTTGACGAGGTCTACCTATCAACCAAGTCGCATACCCAAAATCCACCCGGAGATAGACAGCTCGCTCAAACATTACCTCAGAGATCAAATCGCGATGACAAAAATAAAGACACTAGGGCCCTCCCTATCTCCGATATACCACTAAACCTAGACCTACGGTCACTCTTACTTCCGGATCCTTGCCGAACAATTACTCGTATGATTTTGGGATGATAATTATAGAAATTAATGCCTGAGCGACTGCACTTGGAAGCACTTGGAAGCAGCGCTGAATTCATTGTTTTCGTCGTTCTAAAGTAGCAACAAGAAACCGCCTGAGTCCTTTCGACACAACCGCCAGATTACCTCCAGGTTTCGTTTCCAAGCAGGGCCGATTCGTATTAAGCCGGGATGAGCAACATTCCGCCTGAGATTCAAACCCTTCTCTCTACGCAGCAGGTCGTTCTAGGCAAGCCTATTGGCACCTTCATGAAGAGATCCTGGAAGGACGCCTCGTTTAAAGATGAAACAACTCCTGGAAAGCTTGTTTCATTGACAGAGGATGTTGTAGCTCGGTTTCGGGGATAGAAATCGAGACGAGTCTAACCCTCCAAGTTGTTGGCACCAATAGCGACCTTATTCCGAATCTAGATAAGAGCTTCTATAAGGGTAACAATACAGCTGGAATATCAATATAGGATAAGAATAGCTCCACTGCATGCCGTTATGTGAGATTATAAAAATTATAGGCTTTCGAAGGAGCTGTATTTCTAATTATCCGTCGCTAGCACGGGCTGTTAGGTGCTTCCAAGACACTATATATATACAGCTATAAAAATAAAAGATCGGGAAACAGGGAGGACTGCAAGGGTTTGGACGTGTGATTAACCTCTTCAGGGAGGATTTCAAACATCAGATTTCAACATCTGGGTTAGAGTAATGAGGGTTACAAGGGGACCATATCAAGTTGTGCAGGTGACCAACCCCGAACAAGTGGTGCATTAGCCAGGACGGTGAATTCCCGATATTTTCTTTCGATAGCTGTACGTGAGAGAAAGACATGGGGTTGATATTGAGGGCCATGTAAGAAGAGATATAGGTTTCGGTTCGAGAAAGCTCTAATATGTCTTTGATGGACGGAAGATATGGAAGACACAATCTGCAGTTGTTTGGGCCGAGAGAGAAAGAGAATAACTGGAACTGGGGAAGATATAACGAGAGCTGAGAAACAGGAGATGATGTAGAGTACTCTGTGAGCGAAGATAAGTTTTGTCGCTAAGATTTGGACAATCAAGGTGCACGCTAACCACTTTCGGTCTTATAATACTTCGCGCTGAGAACAAGTGGTATTGATATTATAAGTATTTCCTTGCGAAAGGTTTTTAACGAAAATATGCTCGGCATTTTTAGAAGCGCAAATAGAACTGCGATAAGGCAGATATAAGCATGAACTTCATTCCAAGGAGTGCGCTTTAGAATACACTCAAGTCTTCTCTCTACCCTCTCTCACTAGCACCCACTTGCCCCCGGCATAACCTACTCTAGAGGTGCTTGGGTTTGTGGTGAGGAAAGAAACACGCATATCGATTAGTAGACCGACTGCACGCGGGTCAGGGAGCGCTGGGTGAAATTTGGATCCGTGTGAATGGCGAGCGTGAAGAAGATCTAAATGAGGATGAGGATGTTGGTTTGATAAATGTGTATTATCCCATCGCTAGTATTTTGTACCGAATAATTACAAGATACTAAACGTGTTGCCGGTTACCTTTTCCCTAGGTGAGGTTCAATCGGCCAATGGATCAACCCATCAAGATCCATAGGCGTATTCGATACGTGATGCCAGTGCAAGGATATAGTCGAGGCGGGCGGGGGGGTAGGCGGGTAGATGTCGCACTAATGATCCCTGTCAATATACCTGTAAAAATAACCTCTAACATGTGGCGAAGTTACTGTGCCACGGGTCCTGCGTCAGCCACGCATTAGCGAACAGGGCATTACATGGATCGTCTATTCGATCAATGTTTTTCTCTAGACTTCTGAATAAATTGGATGAATTGAGGTTTAGGATTGACCAGTTGCAGGATCACGGCAAGATAAGGCAATTGATGGCGGCAATTATGCACATATCAAGTCGTAAATTCGAAAATAGATCCCCCGCTGTACTATCTATTGTACTATCGCCAATTGAGTTACATATCTCCTCTAACGCAAAGATAATCCTTCAGTTCCGGCTCTAAAAATAATCGCCCATAGAAACTCCAACCTCCTGTCACTATCATTCCGCACCGTCCTCCTCAGTCTCTTCATCATCATCACTCCCAGCGTCGTCCTCCTCATCCTCATCAACTTCAATCTCAAGCTCGAGGCACGTGAGTAAGAGATTAAGCACCCTTCCGCGCTGACGCGGGGTCATCCTTTGCAAACCGCGACGCACTGCGCTGGTACGTCCACCCAGTACTCCGAGCGGGCTAGAATGACTGGAAGCTGTGCTACGGCGATGTTTCTTCTTTTGGTGTGTCTTGAGATGATTGTTGTAGTTGTCTCGGCGCGAGAAGCCTCTGGTGCGGCGTGGGCATCCAACCTCAGTACACACATAGGGTTTTGTATGGCCATCCATATGACGTCTACTTGCAGTCAGTGAATGGTACAGTGTAGCAGGTGGGCCCAAACATTGGCGCACATAAGGGACGTACTTGAGTGCAGATTTGGCGCCCTTGCCGGTGAAGGTTTTGTCTTCCTCCTTCGCTGTACAGGAGGGATACGTGCAGCGCAAGAAACCTTGAGGTCCATTTTCAGTCGTGAAGTGGGAGGAGGAGGCTTCCACTGCAGGGTTTTCAAGAGGGGTTTCCGACTACAGCACAACTGTTAGCCCCCAAGGAAGGCTACATAAGCACCCCGAACGCGGTGAACATACAATGCGCCTGTCATTGGCGATTGCTGGTGCCATGTTGGGGTAGTTTAGTGCAACCTGCCACGCAATGGAATCGAAGCTTTGGTTCTCTTCGAATGTCGATGGAATTGATTGAGGGTGGTCTTGGTCTTGGTAGTTTGAAGTCTGGTTAGAATATGTGAAGTGGTCGAGGGAATGGTCAATGTACGAGAGGTCCCTGAGTTGAAGGGGCACCGATGCGGCTTCGGAGTCTTCGCAGTAGTTGTGCACTGTTCCTACAGTACCGTCGTAACCAGTGTTAGCCATGTTTGAAATTTTGGTGACTTGGTAAAAAAAAAAAGGCATACATATCGGGCAGCACTTGGATAGGTTTTATTATCGCAGGATTGTCGAGCAGCACTTCCGCTGAAATTGAAAGTTGGGGAAAAGCCCCGTACTTATGGAATACCAACCACACGGAGCCTGCTTTTAGTTAGCTTCCTTTACTTTTTCGTCCTGCAGGGTGGCGCCTATCCCAATACCTGAGGCTTATGCAAGGCTCTCCTAGTGCAAATACGGGGCTTCCCAGCGCATGGCAGGTGGTTACACAGCAAAATATGGGTATCGCTGATTCGAAAACACCCAAGGAATCTGCGATGGACCATTGAGCTGGCATAACAGCTCGACGTCTCGGAGCTGTGGACTCCTGAGTATGCCTGCTGAGGTTCGCTATTGTCTGAGGTTTATTCAATGCAAACCTAGGGGTTCCAAGCAAAAATACGGCGCGCTAGAGTCTAGATTTCGTGTCAACGTGCCGTGAATCATCGCGCTGGCAAAACGACTTGGTTTCTGGGAGCCTTGTGAGATTTGCTGAGTTTACCTGCAGGATAACTGAGGCCAACTACCAGTTTTCTGAGGTTTATGCAAGGCAACCAATGTGAACCCTGCGAACAAAAGCGCACGGCTGTGCCGCAAAAGCCAAAAGTCTCGGATGAACATCAAATCCACCTTTCCTAAGCATCTGGAGGTCGCCACCAAGGTACCCACCATTAAAGAACCGGATTAGTGGCGTCTGATGACCAGGTGGGCAGCTTGTGGCATGTTTGTTGCAGGGTTTAAACTTTGTGCACCCGAGTGTCCTAATGATGCCAGGGTCCTAATGACGCGTTCTTTGGGCTAAACATAGGAACGTTTTTACGAAACTGAGCGCGACGCTTTCAATCACATGCGCAGGTGGAATAACATTCCTTCTGTGAAAGGTTTTTCCTTGCAAGGAGGTCGGCCAACGCACTACCTCCAAACTTCGAGGATTCACCATACGCAGAGATACGACGCGTACATACCATACGCAAACCAACATCCCTCCTGACACTATCTACCATCATCTCGGCCGATATCAATATCCAACATCTGTCCTAGAGACAGACAATTCCTCCAAACACTCCCAGAGATCGAGTTGCGACAACAAAAACGTTGGCTAAAATAAAGACACCAGGGCCCTCCCCATCTTGGGAATAGCACTAACTCTAGACCTACGGTCACTCTCATGGCCTAACAACTACTCCTTAGGCGACCAGGCACCACTGCATTCGCGAAGATGATCAGAAACTTGCTAGATTTCCAATAACTACTATCACCAATACACAATCGTTCGGGACAGGGAATCCTCTTGAATTCGCACTAGTGAGGACCAAATCTCAATCATTCAAAGACGCCAGTTTTCACGAACCATCTTATTGCGACTATGTATGGCCTTGAATGATATACAAGCTAATGCCTGAGCAATAGTGCTTCACTTTCCAGGGTCGTTGAATTCATTTGTTCTTGTTTTTGAACTCGACGGAGCTCTTCAATACGACCGCCGATTTACCTCCGGACTTCGTCCCCAAATTAAACAGGTTCGTACTAAGTTAGGATGAGCAACATCAAGCCTGAGATTCAAGCCCTCCTCATACAACAATTCATCCATAAGCAAGGCCTAGTAGCGTCTCCACAAAAATCGTCAGATAGACGCCTCCAGTTTCAGATTCTTTCGACGATGATGGAAATTGAGGTGAGTCTTTCCCTTTCAAGATGCTGGTTTCACTACGTGATAAAAACCCTAGACGGGAATGTCCAGAAGGGTGAAGAAAACTTAAATCCTGACCGCGGATAGACCGTTACGTTGCTGTCAAGAATGGTGATAACCACAGGCCCATCTCTGTTTCGAAAGACTTTAGTTCCGGTTCTCCTCTTCGTCTGTTTCCGGGTTTCTTTCAAACAGCCACGGATTGAATCCTACATATTTTCAATTTTTCTCCTTTCGTCAAAGTGCATGCCGGGGGCGACATTAGCTGTCAGATAAACTCGTCGCTAAAATTTAGAGCTGCGGCTCTGCGACGATCAGGGTGCAGGCTAATTACTTTCAGCCACACAACTCCATCCGCGCAAAAAGACAGGTGAGCTGCGCTCCCCGCCGGCAGCAAACCCGAAATTTTGTCAATTTATCCGCAATCGCCACGTATCGGTGAGCAGATAGATAAGTAGAGAGCGAAGAGGAAGAGGAAGAGCAAGAGGAAGAGGGGTCTCTAGCTCTGTGAATATGTAAGTCTAGGGATTACGAGGAGCTAGGTTATCGGATCTTATCGGTCGGTCCGCTGACTGAAGCGCTAGACCAAAAACAACAAACTAGACCAGATCTAGTAGTATGCTCCAGAAGAGGTTTAAATGTGGCTATTATTACTGTAATAGGACTAAACGTGGCTGTGGTGGCTCAACTCGCTCTACACTCTGAAAAAAAAGCCCTTACCCTCAAAATTTCGGGCACTGATCAATCGGACCATAGGGATACCACAACAACTACTTTAACCAACCAAATTCGCTACGTGAAATGGCCAAAGGGATGATAAAACCAAAGCCTTATAGTCGAAACTATCTCCAAGCAGATCCCAAAACAACCAAGTGAATCCATATATATACTACTCCCGTTGATACTCGATCTACAGACTTCTCATTATCCACGAAGCTCGAAAAGTCATCCATAGCAGTACTTCAACGTACGCCTTTATACGCTCTTGTACGCATGTACGCAATCTATTTTTAGATCAATTACTTACTTAGTTAGAGTACCATCAAACAAGTAGCTCATCACGTCTCCTTTAGGTAAAGGTCCTCCAGGAAGCCATAGTCACCATTAAGATGAACAGTAAACATGACCAGGCAGTAGCTGGTGGTTCCGAAGAACAGCGTAATAGCCGTGTCAATTCATCCCAGAATTCCCATTTTCAAGTAATTCTGAACTCAGCTACGATATTTGTGTGGTCGTCAGCAGGTATGAGTAATTCATAGTCTCGTTTTTGGCTGCTAGCTACAGCCTGGTTATGTTCACTGGGCATGGGTTAGTATCATCTATTCGCACACTATATGGTACCTCGATCTAGCGTACGACGACGACGATGTACATGACACAACCCACAAATGACAGTGAAGTTTAATCAAGCAACAAAATCCTCAACCACATCTCGATGGAGACGTCAAACATGATCCTATGTAGGTAATAGATCTACATTCAATCCCTCCCACTAACAAAGTCATCGTTGGGTTGCAGTCGACTTCTCCTCTGTCTAGTGAGGTCCACAAGGGTTCACTGTGTCGCTGGTACACCCAATCCGTTGGTGGAAAGAGTGGACACATACCACCAAACTATCGTGAAGCCAAAGTTCAACCGGAGATATCACCGAGATTGGTGCCACCCACGGTGTCTTGGTATTCCTAAGCGGAGAGAGTGGTTGTCGAAGGTGTGTGTGGTGGTGTTTGTTATGTCATGTCCATTGTGCAATGTTATCTACCTGCGGGTCAATGGCACTACCGCACAAGCCCTCTCCCATTGTCTCCATCTACACACTCGGGTGTGGGTAACTGAAGTAGCTAACTAGCCAACTCGGACTTCATTAAGGGTCCTCACACCTGCGTTTTCAGATATTCCGTTTTGCTATTTTGGGGCGCCGTTTTAGGCCGTTTTTGCTGAAATACCATGAGCGTCCCGGGAGAGCTCGAATTACAAAACGGATCGCCTAAACGCTCTGAACTGCCTCCTGAGCTGGTTCTGAAAAATGGGTAAATGGAAAAACGGAGTTTTTGAGAGACGAAACGTACCTCAGAACGACCTATCAGAACGACCCGAAAGCGGAGGTGTGAGGACCCCGTACTGTGATTGTTTGGTCGACCAGCCCGATTGCCACAACACTAACCAATTCCCAATAACCGAGCGTGTAAGGGGATGAAGGCACTTGTAGCTTTGAGCAAATTGTGGGGGAAGAAACGCGTATTGGATACGCACCATTGTTTAGCTATGGGGCTTAGTAGACAAACACCGATTGGGGGTATGATTAGGAGTGGTGGGCTAAATTGAATCTGCATGAATTGCGGGCGTAAGTAATGGAATGTTAAATCAGAAATCCTCGTAAGGGGTGCAGGAATCTCGGTTATTAATGAATGTGATGGGTGTAGGAGGACGCGAGGGCGTATCACCGTAGATATTCCTTGTCAATAAGGCCAGGGAAATAACCTTTAATAATATGGCGAAGTGACTGTGCCACAAGTCCTCCTGCGTAAGCCACGCATAAGCGAGCACCATTATTGATGAATGGATAGAGTACATTATTTCAGTTGGCAGTGCATTGCATAGATCATCTGTTTGACCAATAGATGTCTTCAGATGTCTGCATAGCTCGAACGGATTGAGGTTTGGAATTGACCAGTTGTAGGATCACGGCAAAATAAGGCAACTGATGGCGGATATCAAGTCGTAAATTTGAAGAACAGATCCCCCTGCTGTACTATCACAAATTGAGTAACATATTTTCTCTAGTGCAAGAATAAACCTTCAGTTCCGGCGCTAACAACCACTCCCAAACTCCTGCACTACCCGTCGCTGTCAATCCGCACAGTCCTCCTCGGTCTCTTCATCATCACTCCCAGCGTCATCCTCCTCATCCTCATCGACTTCGAACCCAAGCTCATAGCACATAAGCAAGACATTAACCAGCCTTCCGCGCTGACGGGGGGTCATTCTCTGCAAACCGCGACGCCCCACACTGGTACCTCCACCTAGAACTCCAAGCGGGCTAGAGTGACCGGAAGCTGAGCTACGGCGAAGTTTTTTCTTGTTTCGGTGCGTCTTGAGGTGATTGTTGTAGTTGTCTCGGCGTGAGAAACCCCGGGTGTGGCGGGGGCATTCGACTTCAGGACATACATAAGGCTTCATATGCCCATCCATATGACGTCTACTCGCAGTCAGTGGGTGGAGCGGTGTAGCATAGTGTATCAAAACATTGGCGTGCATAGGGGACGTACTTATGTGCAGTTTTGGCGCCTTTACCAATAAAGACTCTGTCTTCCTCCTTGGCTGTGCAGGACGGCCACGTACAGCGCAAGTGATCCGGAGGTTCTCTTACAGCCATGAGGCGGGAAGAGCCTTCGCCTGAAGGGTTTCCGAAGGAGTTTTCAGACTGCCAGAATAACTGTTAGCATCCCAAGTGGATTGCATATGCATTCCAGAGGCGGCAAGCATACAACTTGCTGACCATTGGCAACAACTGGACCCATGTCGGGGTAGCTTGGTAGGGCCTGCCACCAGTGGTTGAAGTTGCTATTCTCTTCGAGCAGTGATGGAACTAAGCGTAAGCGAAGTTGATCTTGACTGTGGAAGGTTGGTGTTCGGGGATGATGCGCCAGAAAGTTGGTTGAATGTATGTTATCAAGGAAGTCACCCGATAACTCGCGGTGGTCGAAGGAACAAGCGTACGAGAGGGGCGTGGGTTGTAATGGAACTGATGAGACTTCGAGGTCTTCGTGGCCAATGTCCACTGATCCTATAGTACCGTTGTAACTAATGTTAGCCATGACTGATAATATATATATATGTGTGTATAAATTTGGCCGAGAGCGGTTTGATAAACAAAAAAAAGTCGGACATCTTGACAGTGGGACACAATGAGTTTATATTCGTAGGATTCTGAAATACTGCAAAAAAATGCAATATCTAATCCTACAGCGCCAAAATATTGTATGTGTTTAATGGTGCTAGAGTAGAGAGGTTTTTAAGCGGAAATGTATGTTTAAGAGGAGCAAGGGTTTATGTTGTCTTTGGATTACGGCGAGAGGGAAGTGGCGAGAGGGAAGAAGGGGGATTATATAGATCCTCCCCTAAAACACGCTTGAAGATTTGGCTGCCTCAGAGTCAACCTTGTTGGTTACTGCGGACGTAGCTCAGGATAACTGAGGCAGCCGTTTTATGCAAGGCTTTATCAGTGCAACCCCAGGAATTCAAGAATTTTTTCCCGTGCCGCCGACCGGGGTTCATCTCAGAGAGACTCAGTCGTTACGACATGACACCTGATTCGTTTTCGCATTGAGTGTGGGAGTTAGACTGCACAACAGGACGTGGGGTGCTGTAATTATTGGGCAGCAATGAACCACTAAGCTGGCACGGCCACACGGCGCCTCGGAGCCTTGTAGTTGCGGCGCATTCCTGAGTGTGCCTGCAGATAACTGAGGTTGCCTATTTTTCTGAGGGTTTTCAATGCAAACCTAGGGCTTCCAAGCAAAACTCCCGTGCCAAATTCGAGGTGTCGCATCAATATGACGAATCTTTCGCACTACGTATGTATTAGAGCTACACAGCAGAATGCTAGTGCCAATGATTCGTCTCCTACACCATGCATTTGATTTGTGAATGGGCAGATATCTGCGGTGAATTGAGATGGCAGAACGACTAAGAACGTTGGATCCTTTTGCTAAGTTTACCTGCAGCTGCAGAATAACTGAGGCTAACTACTCGTTTTCTGAAGCTTACCTTGCAAGGCTCACAATAAATCAATGCGCAAATTACCCCGCAAACAGAAGCGCGAATTCCGATCGAACAAAAGCAAAGTCGGTAGTTTCAGATGAAATCCACCTCTAATAGACACCCAAAAATCGGAAGTTGCAATTGCCACTAAGGCATCCATCATAAAAAAGCCCCCTTGGGTTTGAAATGTCATCTATCGTGACGTCGGCCAATCAGGCGAGCAGCTTGGTTGTGTTATGTTGATTGGCGGTTCGCGTAAGGCAAACCCAAGCTTTTTGCGCCTTACTTTCTCATTGATACTGTACCGGTCGAAAAGGAAAGTACGTCAGGTGTCAGGTGGGGTGGACGTACTTGTTGATCTGATCCAATTGTCATGGTCAGAAGGGACCTGTACTTTTAGTGAAATATGTCAGAAACGGGCTGTACTAAGGAACGGATATGTCAATACAGTGGGGCGGAGGTGACGGCAGAATTTACACTGCATTTTACGGGAAGTTGGACAAGATGAAAATTATTTCCACCGGCACCGTACCTTTCCATCTATGCGTCATGTCTTTAGCCTGTACTTTGCGATCCAACGAGTACCTTGCCTTCTATCTATCAAAGTTTGACCATACTTAACAAAATTATCAGTCAGAATCAATTTGTACTAGCAAAATTTTGTGTCAGGTTGAGGCAGTGTACTTTCCTTTTCGACCGCTATAGTAGTTTGGATCATCATTTCAACGAATTCTCAGCACCACGCGTTCTAATTAAACTTTGTGACACTGAGTGAGGCGCTTTTAGTTACCAGTGAGATAATATTTCTTCTGTAAAAATAAAAAACTCCTCCTTTGCAAAGATAGCTCGACACACTACCTCCAAAATTTTAGAGATTTCCTATGATCAAGTTATAAATATGAAGAAAACAAATACAAGGATATGACGCAATAGATACGTAAACTAACTCACTTTCTAAAGTTAGTTAAGTGTTTGTCTAGGTATAACGAAAACAATGTTCCACAATTTCCACTGGTCTAAATAACCGCCTGAGGAATTCCTCTACTATCCCGGCAATTGCGGATGAAACGTCAGCTGTCAGGCGGGGTGTTTGTATCTCATTATCAAATACAATGGTCAGTGCCAGAATGGCTTTGTTTCTATAGCGAGACCTGTCAGATGAGCCTGTATCTAGAGAAAATCAGGCCAGATTTTCGAGGTAACTTATGTACAAAGTGCTTCCCAGTCCGTAAGCCCGTATTCACGTCTTCCTGCCCTATACAGGCCAGCCTTACCGAGGCTGGCTATCTAAGTATCTATCTGTCAGACGGCACTGTATGCAAAAATTACCGGTCAGCAAAAAAAGTGTTTCATCCAAAATTGCCGGGACAGTATTGTCTCCACGCCTATGGGGCCCTAAGCACCTCCTCTGCCATCTGCCTTCCTCAAATACCCTCGAATCTGGTGGTCGGCCAGTAGGGAGTTTGAAATATTGTTTGCCCTTGGGACAAAGCTTGAGCCTTCTATCCTCGGATTCAGCGACCACTACCCTGAGCAATAGAACTCGTTCCATGCTCCGCGGGAATATCCTGTGTTTTAGTCCCACCACAATGCTACATCAACCCTGGGATTTAAACCCTCCTCTCTACGCAGGAGTCCGTCTTCGGGTAAAGCCTTTTTGGAATCTTCATGGAGAGATCCTGGAAGGACGCCTCCTGTTGAGGAGGAAACAACTCCTAGAGAGCTGGTTTATTGACGGAGGATTTTGCAGCTCAGTTTCGAGTTCTTTGACGGAGATAGAAATTGAGACGAATCTTACCCTTCAAGCTGTTAATTCCAACGCCGATGACAACCTTATTCCGAACCTTGACAAGGATTTTCGGAAGGGTAACAATACAGCTACAATATTAGATAGAATAGCTCGGCTACATTCCCGTGGTGTGGGATTATGATAACCATAGGCGAAGGAGCTGTGTTTTAGTGGTGCTTTAGTTGTCTGTTTGGTATTTCGCTAGTACAGGCTGTGAAGTGCTTCTGAGCTGTTATATATATAGCTGAGAAGATATGAGATTGATATCGAGGGTCGTGTAGAAGAAACGACGGGCTTTCGGTTCGAAATAGCTTCCAGAATGACTTTTAGACGGAGCAAACTAAAAATATAGAAGATACAATCTACGGTTGTTTGGGCCGAGAGAAAAAGAGAATAGCTGGAACTGGGGAAGATATGACAAGAGTTGAGAAACATGGGAAAATGTAGAGTACTCTGTGTCCGAAGTGAGTGAAGATAAGGTTTGTCGCTAAGATCAGGCGATGATCAAGGCGCACGCTAACCACTTTCGGTCTTGTAACGTTTGAGCTGGAAGCAAGTGGTATTGATAAGTATACCCCTGAGCTGACGTGCAAAAGGTTTTAACGAAAATATGATCAGCATTTCTAGAAGCGCAAGTAGAACTGCAATGAGGCAGATATAAGCATAGACTTCATCCCAAGGAGCGCGCTTTAGAATACATTCAAGTCTTCTCTCTACCCGCTCTCACTAGCTAGCACCCACTTGCCCCCGGCATAACCTCCTTAATCGCAACATGAAACCCCTCACACCCCACAACGAGCTCATCATACCTCTTGAGCACCGAATCCTTCTTCTTCCGCTCCTCCGCCGCCCAAGTCTCATGCGCCGCCACACTCTCCCACCCCACCAACGCCAAAAAGTCCCGTTCCGTCTCCGTACAAAACCCCGAAGAGTAGCCAAGACACCCCTTAGCGGTATCCAGCAGCGCCTCAACAGCACGTTGCTGTTCCCACCAGCACTCTCTTGTGACCTCCGGTTTCAGATGGAACTTTGATGTCTCAACAATCGGCGCGGACCCAAGGACCTTAGCCGAAGGCGGGGCGAGCTCAGCATCGTAGCTCGCGTCTGTGGGGTACGACACGGCTTTTTGCAGCTGCGGGCAGGAGGCGGACGAGGTTTGGAAGGCGGTGTAGGCTTCGGGGGAGTCATAATCTATTGAGAAAGTTAGACGGGTTTGCTAGGGGGGGAGTGGGGAGGGGGAACGTACTGACGAACAGCGTCGATTTCTCGGGGTGCTCGACTTGGGTGCCCCAGTATGCGCCTGGGAGGCGCTGGGAAGCGCTGGCGGGGCACTGGTCGTG
>Ga0307515_10012883_pt1 | contig 15685 bp, 8 predicted proteins | sample 17_EM_MG_FD_194513 | JGI IMG/M metagenome (GOLD analysis project Ga0307515, IMG submission 194513) | Populus trichocarpa ectomycorrhiza microbial communities from riparian zone in the Pacific Northwest, United States - 17_EM | ecosystem: Host-associated > Plants > Roots > Unclassified | place... | reverse complement strand
GATTGAAAAGTTTCAACTTTTTTTTTTTTTTTGACACTGCAATGATATCATGATAGACCTAAAATACCTTTTGCACATTTTTTCAGCTTTGTAATTTCACATCAGCACTCTATCAAGTTAGGCCTTACCTCTCCACATTTTCCTTTTCTCTCATATTTGGTCAAATCTTTCTAGGGGAAAAAGTGAGAGAGACAGTGAGGTCTGAACTTGATTGTTAACATGAAAATAGAACATTTAATATGATGTTGATATTTTTTAAAAAATATATTAAAATATTTATTTATATTAATATACCAAAATCATTGAATTACCATTAAAAAATATATAAATTTAATTGTTTTTAATAGATAATCATACTTTTAAAATTATAAAAAAATAGAAATTACCACACCCTCAAATAAAATGCTTACAATGTTATAAAAAAGAAAAACAAGGATAATTACATGATATTTAAAATATTTTCAGCTCTTCAAGAATCATGCCATCCCAAAACTAAATCTATGACAATTTACCCTTTTAACACTTATCCAAATCATTAAAGTTATGAAAATCATATTAAATCTACTTAATAACTTTTGTTTAATCATGACTCAAAATAAGAAATTATTTTCACAAATCATGTCTAAGAGAGATCTAGATCTTAAGTTTATGGAAATTTATCCTTTGCCACCATACCCAAATCCATAAATTTATGAAAGCAACCTTTTTCCCACCATGCATTGCCCCATAAATGGAGGAACAAATCTATTTGGCTAATTACTGTATCAAGATTAGTATTAAAATACATCCTCTAAACATTAGTCAATATTAATTAATTAAAATGAAGGTGGGGCTACTCTACTCTACTCTTGAATGCATCAACATAAGTATCAAAACCCATAACACAACGACAGTTGCAGTCTCACACAGTAGAGAACCGAGAGAGAGAGATTTTATGCAGCTTTCATTCACTCATCACTGCTCATTGTCATTTCTCGTGAAAAAGCCTTACGTGAGTGAAGAGAACAATTCCTCTTCTCTTTTTCAGATTCGGACCTTAAAGCTCTCTCTCTCTCTCTCTCTTCCCTGTCTAAACCCACCTGTACTAAAAATTAAATACAAAACAAGAAACATAGTACTGTGTACTTTCTTTTCTTGCTTCCCTCAACTTCACACTTTCCTTTCACTTACATAGGCCTTGAACCATTTTCTTCTTGTTTTGTTCTTTGATGTATATTGATAAATATGAGTACATTTACAGCCCATGCTCTATAATGCATTAATCCTTTGTCGTCCTTCTTTGGTCTGTTCTCTCTTGTTCTTTCCTCTTCCTTTGATGTGGGTCTTTTTGTTTCCAAATCACATTTCTTTGATCACTTCAGACTGTGCATTGCTTTGATTCCAATGAAATCTCAAATGGGGTTTTCTTGAATTGTTAAATGGTCATTTGGGGTTTGCATTTCTTGGTCGTTGCTTGATGAAACACCTCTCTAAGTCCCCATCGAAGTGTTCTTGCTGAAAAGTTTGATTCTTTGATCAAAAGATCAAAACTTTATTGTCGAAGATAAGTGGGGTTTTAGGACATGGTAATGTTCTTGAGTTGGGGCGTGAAGAAATTTTGAGTTCTTGCACTGAACAAGTGTTAACCCAGGAATAAAAGACCAACTCAATAATGGCATTTTCATGCTTGGTGTATCTTTTTCTTGGGTTTTTATCAAAGTCTTTGTTAGTGACTGCTCAGTTGGATGATCAAGCTATACTGTTAGCCATTAACAGAGAGCTTGGAGTCCCTGGGTGGGGTGCCAACAACACAAATTACTGCAAGTGGGCTGGCATTAGCTGTGGCTTGAATCATTCAATGGTTGAAGGGCTTGACCTTTCAAGGCTTGGCCTTCGAGGTAACGTGACTCTAATCTCTGAGCTCAAAGCACTGAAGCAGCTTGATCTTTCTAGCAATAGTTTTCATGGTGAAATTCCTTCAGCTATTGGGAACTTGTCTCAGCTTGAATTTCTTGATTTGTCTTTGAATAAGTTTGGAGGCGTGATTCCTATGGAGTTGGGTAGTCTTAAAAACCTCAAGTCATTGAACCTTTCTAATAACATGCTTGTAGGACAGATACCTGATGAGTTTCAAGGTCTAGAAAAGCTGGAGGATTTTCAAATTTCTAGTAATAAGCTGAATGGTTCTATTCCATCTTGGGTGGGTAATTTGACAAACTTGAGGGTTTTTACTGCCTATGAGAATGACTTAGGTGGTGCAATTCCTGATAATCTAGGTTCAGTTTCTGAGTTAAAGGTGTTGAACCTTCATTCCAACATGCTTGAAGGGCCAATACCAAAGAGCATTTTTTCTATGGGGAAGTTGGAAGTCTTGATTCTTACGCTGAATCGGTTGAAAGGTGAGCTTCCTGAATCAGTTGGCAACTGCAGAGGCCTCTCCAATATCCGAATTGGAAACAATGATCTTGTAGGAGTCATCCCTAAGGCTATTGGGAATGTTAGCAGCCTCACATATTTTGAAGTGGCCAATAATCATATGTCTGGTGAGATTGTGTCTGAGTTTGCTCAATGCTCTAATCTAATCCTCTTAAATCTGGCCTCAAATGGATTTACTGGAGTTATTCCTGCTGAGCTTGGACAGCTTGTAAATCTGCAGGAATTGATTCTTTCGGGTAATAGTTTGATTGGAGATATCCCGATATCAATTATTGGATGCAAGAGCCTTAACAAGCTTGACCTTAGCAATAATAGATTCAATGGCACTGTTCCTAATGGTATTTGCAACATGTCAAGATTGCAGTACTTACTTCTGGGTCAGAATTCAATCAAAGGTGAGATACCTCACGAGATTGGAAACTGCTTGAAACTTCTTGAATTGCAAATGGGTAGCAACTACTTGACTGGAAATATCCCTCCGGAGATTGGTCACATCAGGAATTTACAGATAGCCTTGAATTTGAGCTTCAATCATCTCCACGGACCTCTGCCCCCTGAATTAGGGAAACTCGACAAGCTGGTTTCATTGGATGTCTCCAACAATCAACTTTCCGGCACTATCCCTCCTTTATTCAAGGGAATGTTAAGTTTGATAGAGATTAATTTCTCCAACAATCTGCTCAGTGGCCCTGTACCCACCTTTGTACCATTTCAAAAGAGTCCAAATTCAAGCTTTTTTGGGAACAAAGGACTCTGTGGAGAGCCGTTGAGCTTGTCATGTGGAAATTCTTATCCTTCTGGTCGGGAGAATTACCATCATAAGGTCTCTTACAGGATTATACTAGCTGTTATTGGCTCTGGTTTGGCGGTATTTGTCTCTGTAACTATAGTTGTTCTACTGTTTATGATGAGGGAGAGACAGGAAAAGGCAGCCAAGACTGCAGGGATTGCTGATGAAAAAACCAATGACCAACCAGCAATTATAGCTGGCAATGTCTTTGTTGAAAATCTCAAGCAAGCAATAGATCTTGATGCTGTTGTTAAAGCAACTTTGAAAGATTCAAATAAGCTCAGCATCGGAACTTTCAGCACAGTATACAAGGCAGTTATGCCTTCTGGGATGGTCTTGATGGCGAGGAGACTAAAATCCATGGACAGAACCATAATTCATCACCAGAACAAGATGATAAGGGAACTTGAAAGACTGAGCAAGCTCTGTCATGATAATCTAGTGCGACCCGTTGGATTTGTAATTTATGAAGACGTCGTTCTTTTGCTGCATCATTATTTACCCAATGGGACATTAGCTCAACTTCTTCATGAATCAAGCAAGAAGTCCGAGTATGAACCTGATTGGCCTATGAGGCTATCCATTGCCATAGGGGTGGCAGAAGGATTGGCTTTTCTTCATCACGTGGCCACAATCCACCTTGATATTTCTTCTTTTAATGTTCTTCTAGATGCTGACTTCCAGCCCTTGGTTGGGGAGGTGGAGATATCGAAGCTCTTGGATCCATCCAGAGGCACAGCAAGCATCAGTGCAGTTGCAGGGTCATTTGGTTATATTCCCCCGGGTATGCATATTTAAACCGTATCATTCTAGACTTGGTAGCTGCTTCTTTGTTTCTCACTGTCATTCTACTTTTCCTTTGCTATGCAGAGTATGCATACACAATGCAAGTTACAGCTCCAGGAAATGTTTATAGCTATGGGGTAGTACTGCTCGAAATCCTAACAACTCGGCTACCAGTCGACGAGGACTTTGGTGAAGGGTTAGATTTGGTGAAGTGGGTTCATGGTGCTCCAGCTAGGGGAGAGACTCCTGAGCAGATACTTGATGCAAGACTTAGCACCGTTTCCTTCGGTTGGAGGAGAGAGATGCTGGCAGCTCTTAAGGTAGCGTTACTCTGCACCGACAGCACACCAGCTAAGCGGCCAAAAATGAAGAAGGTAGTTGAAATGCTTCAAGAAATAAAGCAAAGCTGATGGAGCCGCCTGTGAAGCTATTTGATTCTGCACGGCCTATATTTATTAAGACTATGGTTAGTGGGCTGTACACAACATGAGAAGCTTGTTTCTGAATACATGATTCGTTTCTGATATGCCTACCTGGAGGAGTAAGACTCACTTTGTATATTTCATTTCGACCTTGGATTCTGTCCATTTGCTTTGTACCAAATTCAGTTCCAGCAATGGCAACTTGTAAAGTACTATTTGAGTCAGGAAAAAAAAGAAAGCAGTTGAAGGGTGGATGGACGGAAGAGGGTGCTTCATTAACAAGATCACTCTTGGGTTTTTATTGCATGTTAAGCCTAAAATTTCTATCCTGAAGTTCTGGTCTTGAAATGTTGGAAATATATGTGAACAGTCGAGTATAATTTTTCTTATGAAATTCCAGATTAGAGTTCAAAGTTTTCAAATATGTTAAGATTATATGCACACTACAAGTTCTCGCTCTCCACAACTAATTTCGCCCAGTCTATCGATGCATATCTCTCACCAACCCCCCGCGAAACCCTTCATGTCAGAATTGAGAATTTTTAGATTTCCTTTTTTTTTTTTCATTTTCAAGGGGAGGATGTTAGGACTACCTGTCTTTCTTCTTGAAAATGTTCATGCTCTTATTATGATTAATCGGCTGACACTTTTACGTGGAGGCTTCTTTTTCACAAGAAGATGAATCCAATCTGAACACTATTACAAATGACAAATATTCATCCAGAAGTAATACAATGGCTTCAAGAAAGTATCCCAGAAAGCAGACACAAATAGGAAAGAAAATAAAAACATACAGAAAACAGGGCAGACACATGCAGCCTCAAGACAATACCTGGAAGGAACCAAGTGTAATGCAACCAGAAGAGCACTCACAGCAGAAACAGAAAACATAGACCAACAATGCCAGGGTAAATTCTGACTGGCTAGTGAACTGAACAGTAGAATAGGTATTTCATGCTTCTTAACAAATAAATAAATGAAGCTCTAACATTCGAAAATATGCAATTTTCGAAGGCTTTTTAAGACCTTGCACATCTTGTGGCACGAAAGATTTTCACAAATCCCAAATGTATAAAATCTGAAGAGACTCCAAGCACCCAATCCCACCTTCTGGCAAAAGCTTCTGCTCAGTACACATAGCCATAACAATGGTAGGCTGATCATGTACCTCGCCTATCTTTAGCCAACTCATCCAATCCATAGTAACCCAGAATCAGAGTTTGAAAAATTTGTATATTGAAAATAGATTTGATCAGTCTTTCCATTTTCGTATTCCCCAATAAATTTAGATATCTCAAATGCATCTTCTGTGGTGGCACCTCCAATTAAAAACCCACCATTTTTATTCCTCGCAAATGCTTAAATTTTGAAAAAATAATTTCGCAATGCCTGTTTCAAAACTTGGCCCCTCTAGAATATCTTGAAAGAGAAGTGTTCTTGCACGATCCAATCTCTGGGAGTGTAGGAAGAGCTTGGAAAAAAGAAATGAGGGTCAAGAAACGTCAAGTGCCAGGTAGTTTTGGAAATCTGCAGGTTGTTAGAGCTTATGATTGAGCATTCAATTCGAGCCGATGATAATGCAAGATCGTGCATTAAATCATGCATTTTAAACTGCATGAAAAGCATTTTGTCCTCAACATCTTGAAAAAAAAAAAAGAACGATAAAGAAATTGCACCCAAAAGATATCATTGAATTTGTAATCTTTTGGAAAAATTGAACGATAGATATAGCTACAGAGTAATAACAACTCGGCTCCAGATATAGTTGTTTGACACCCTCATACCATTGCATGAGCAATTCAACAAAACATTAGTTTATGCCACTTGCAAGAATATTAACGTTTTTTTTTCTTTTTTTACCAGAGGAAAATAAAAACGACAATCACAATAAATAGGATTTCAGTGGAATTACATTGTTCACCAATCTATACCCAATTCTCTGGAGAGGAAGAGTTTGTCAACATACATTATGACTGGCGCAGATGCAGCAACATAACTCTGCATTTGAATTATTGCCGAGCTTTCTGCAAAAACAAATGAAGAAATCAATACGAGTGATTCTAAAACACATAAGAGTGCCTGCAGAACAGACACGTTTTAGTTTGAAATAACCACGGGCATAATTATGGTGCACCAAGTCAGATAGAAAGTGGATTGGAAAACAGGTTTTAATCCTCCCAGCATAATTGTTTGCACACCTTTCAAGAACATATGAGATATTGAATTCAGAAACAAGTGTTTGAAATGGTCCAAGCACTCACCATCTTCATTTAGCTTCTTTAAAAGTTGTGCTTTAGTAGGAAGGGCGTACATCCCTGCAGCAACAGCTTTTCTAATTGCCCACCCATGATGGGGAGCAAATACCTGTGCATAAGCCTTCGAAGCAGGGCCCTTCAAAGAATTTCCCCTGGCACAGGAATAACAGGAATTGTTAACCATCTTTTCAGCCATAAACAAAGACCATTAATCCAGAATCAAGGCCAGTCTGTATAAATCTACAACTATAATTTGCTTATTGTGGTCAGGAACTTGAATGTGTATTAATTAAGGTGAAACACAAGCATCACCGTCTACACACTGGATGTTTATTGAGGCATGCAGCTTATAAATCAACCAATCTATTGCTTCACACATCAAAAAGAACGGTACCAAGTCAACACCAAAACCTTTAAGAAGATGGCTTTTAACCAGAGGGGGGGATCCGCTCCTTCCCGCATGAGGTACACTGACTATTCTCACCTTGGCACAATATGAGTATAATTGGAAGTAGGTACACAGCAAAGAAATGGGGGTTAAATACCCAGTGATCCACAAGTGATTCAGGACAGAGACATTTGGCAAAACTAGCATTAATAAATCACTCAACCTTTACACAGTAACTAAAAAAACATGTTAATTTGAACCTAGGTTCAGAAATAAGTAGACTTGATTTGAAGACATGTGATGTATATCAGTTTCATCCTTAAGGAAAACAAAATCACGAGCTGAAATGGCAAAATGAGTGTTAAGTTGAAATTATACAATTGACCATTCCATATCGCTATTATGTATGATCTATTACAACGGCATTGGCAGGACATATCAGCTATTATGGAACGTCCCATTATGTCGGCTAGAAAGGCACTGGAATTGTAAGGTAGCTGAAAAAAACAAAATTTCCATCTAATGCAGGGAACTGAAACAAACAGATGCCCATACATAACACCGTCCACTGTGAGCACTAACCCAGGCAAAAAACACAATTTTATGAGCACATGAAACTAAAGCCCTGGACCATAACAACCTCCAGTTAAGCGAGCTCATCATCACAAATATAAAACTTCAGACCCCTATCCCATTGTGTAGTGCCTAATCCTTTAGCCCCCAAAATCAGTTTCCCCAATTCACCATGAACAAATAAGATCAAAAAAGAGTTAACATGAAAAGAATCTAAAACACAACCACCATTTGCCTCCAATTTCTCCAGTTTATATATCAATTAATCAGTGAAGCAAATGCCACAACTGTTGTCTATATTCCTCTGCAATTGAGGACCAAATATGACTTTAAACCTTCACAAGATCCTGTCAATTGGAACATCCTGCTATATTCTTTGTACAAATTTTAGCAGTACCCACCTTGATGAAAATTCAGTTGATTTTAAGACCAAATACTTGTAATAAACTCGCATATGATTTTAGAATTAATCACTTCACACAAACTAAAGGAAACGTAACAAAACAGGAAACTAGACATGCATACATACATTAGTAGGTTGAATTCTTGAAACTACAGCTCCGAACAGCTAAGACAGGCACATCAAAGTCAACAATGATCAAAACTTATAGAAACAAAACAACCCAAATCGAGTATGATCATCATCAACATTGAGCAGAAACCTAATACAACACCTCACAAGAAATCAGGCATCAATTCATATAACTTAGTAACCCCCAGTCTAACCACTAATATCCTTTAATCAAGACTTAATCATGGAACTATTCCTTTATTATACATGAAAAAGTGAAGCAACTCACAAACACAATTTCATCAAGTACTTGAAAAATTATTAAAACCCTGTTCATGTAACAATAACTATCTTCCATAACGAAAGGCAAAAGAGAAAGTAATAGACACATACTCTGTAACCATAATCTGCTCAAACAACACCCTGACCATATCAAGACCACGCTTTACTCTCAAAAGATTTCTTGAATGACTCCCACCTTTTCTCACAGAATTCCTTTCTACATCCTTATCTAACACACTTTGCAATGTACCAATCGATTTTGATGCCTCTGCAAGATCATGCACCTGTTTGTTTGATTTTATCATCAAAAACACGAATTTAAACAAAAAAAAAACATGGGTTTTTGGATATTGATAAAAATGAATGATTTACCTTGGCGACATAATCCATTTCGGCGAATTTAAAAGCGATGCCTAAGCAACCGAAGAGAGGAGAAACGAGAGAACAAGCATGAGAAAATGGTGCCACTTCAACTTCTTGGGTTTGAGATTTTATTGTTGCTTCTAGTTCTTTAAAGGCTTCTGCGATCTTCTTCAGTGGCTTTTCAGTCTCCAGATCGCCCATTTTCTCAACCCTTTTCGTCAAAATCTAAATCTCTCTCCCTCGATTCTGGATTTGTTGATGATGGTGATGAGTTGTTTGTAAATTCTTGGTAATGCGGCGTTTTTATAGAGAATGAGGATTAAATGATATCTCAGCACTTATGCAGAAAAAACTTAACCCATTTTTGCACTAAAAAGAAAAGAATATTCCATTTTCATCCTTGTAGTTTACAAGTTCCCAATACCAGTCCTCTAAGTTCCGACGAGCCTATGTTTTTCATCCGCATGTTTAGAAATCTCTAAGAGGGAAATCTTATATTTAAAATCATTTAAGAATTAAATTTTAAATGAAATTTAATCTTTAAATATGATGTAAATTAGATATCAACTCTTTACAATTACAAAATTTTAAAAAAATTAATATTAAAACTTTCTCAAAATATCTATCTAGTTATTTTTTTTTTAGAAAACCTTTGAAAAAATATGATGAAGTTAATAGGTGTAATATATAAAATAAAATAAAATAAAATAAATTTTATCTCTTTTAAACATGTAAATTCAATTTATTTATCAATTAAATTTAAATCAAACACTATAATTGAATTCAATTACAGTAAAAAATTAGTTTTAAAATTGTTTTCAGTAAATAAAATGTGAGATCATGAACTATTTCACATATCATAGAAGAAAATATTCTATTTACAGCATTTAGAGAGAGAAAATTATGATTATTCCTTCTCACATTTTAAGTTCCTCCCACTTCAAAAAAAAAAAAATCAATTTTATCATGGTAAAAAAGCTACAATAAAAAGTGTTAACATGAGACTTGTAGTTTAGAATGCATGCAAGGAGAAACAAGATGCGCACTTGCCATCAAATCCCCCTTCCTCTTCATGCAAGTTGGACATTGTGTGGATCATCGTACTCCACAGCCGAAAGGGAACAAGAATCTCAGCATAAATGACAAAGATTATATCTTTAATTGATGCTATTTTTTGTATTTATTTTTTAATACTTTAAAATATTTTTTATTTAAAAATATATTAAAATAATATTTTTTTTAAAAAATTATTTTTAATATTAATACATCATCCATATCCATATAATTATTTGAAGAAGGATAAAACTTTAGTTCAGATTTTTTTCGCATAAAGCGAACCCTATCCCAGACAATAAGTTTCTTCTTCCTTGTAAAAGTTTCACATAATTTTATTTATTATTCTTCTTTGTAGAGTAAGAATGGCATAAGATTTCCTTTACCACCAATTAAAATATATCTATAAGACAATGTTTGACAATGCGGTGCACTGTAGATGGCACCACGGCTAAAACATCATTTTTTGTGTTTTTACCTGTGAAACGTTGCCAAACAGGCCCTAAGCTAAGGCATGCAGGCCAAACTTAACAGTAACCAGAAACAACCACAAAAGAAGGTGAGGCGGGGCGGCAGAGATATTTCCCTCAAGTGCACGATCATGAATCTCAAGGCAGGCACTATCTTTGATAATTGCCCCAGTCACCTTCCTGGAATCACATACAAACCAAGAAAGGAATAGAAATGATGAAATTCTCTGAATTCTGTCACTTGACTTTTATTTAGATTTAACCATGACAGCATTGCTGACCAATCCCATATCCAGAAAACAAATAAAAACAAAAGGGCACAAGGGCCATTGCCATCAAAGCTAAAAGTGGCTGTGTCCAAGCATTCGAACCTCACTAAACATTATCGATGACAAAAATAACACACCAGCGAACTGAAACTGACATATCACAAGCTAAAATTGGATTCAAGAATCTTGGGACTTGACAATGAAATTCTGGCGAGTGATTGGATTCATCACCACTGGTGGCCCTCCGGTACGAGGCCATGCTTGAAATTTCTTGTCAGTCTCCTCCCACCATTCCTTGTTTGAGACTGTTCTGGGTGTGGTGCCTGGATTCAAAAAAAGTGACCTTAAACCATGGCAACAGAAAATAACTAAATCTTCAGGCCAGCTAAAATTTACCTCCAAATATCTTCTTGTCAGAAACAACATAGTCACAAACATATGCTATTGCAAATGATCCCACGAGAGCAGATACTATGTACTTGGTTGACATGTTCAAACTGTAAAGGAAAAAAAAAACATTCACATGAGAGGGAAGTATTAGCACCTAAACAGATACTTCACATTCCATTACTTCAGTTATGAGAGCCTGGGACATATTTTTTGAAAAGAATTCAGGTAATTCAGAAATGTGAGTTTATAAAGAAGTATCCCGGCTGCTCCAAGAATGGAAGACTTTCTACAAAGCAGAAACTGCACAAATGAACTAGTAAAGATATTAATATCAGAGGTTTTTATTCATAATGTGCTTCTATAGTGAGAATAACCATAAAAGATTGCCAAGCTAAAATTGGGGAATTAGAATAGAAGCAGAATTTGCAAGCAGAGGCAGAGCCTCATTTGAATAGAAGCAGAATTTTCTAGTAAGATATATTTTTGTGAATTTTTTCATGAAGTCGAAAATTTTGCAAGTTTGTGTCCTTGATAAATTTTGACATCTTTTGTTTTTTCAGTTAAGTTTTAATATCCTTGATAAAATGTCAACACGCATAAGCATCCCAAGAAAATATTTGCTAGTAAACAAAGTTGGTCCTGTAGAACAAGCCTGTCCAGTCCATGATTTTGTAAACAGAAGAAGCATGTAGCCATAAAAAATAAACAAAAAAACATGGGTGCGAATTGGCAATTAAGAGCTTGCTTCAAAAAAACTAGACTCATAGTTTTCAGCGCACAAAGATCTGATTAATAACACAAAAGTGTAACACATGGTAGCATAAAAAAGAAATGCATCTCCAAATCAGATTGTGCCAAACACAGCTCTAACTGGAAAACAAAACTACGACTAATCCATATCACTACAGGTAATCTTGACGATCAAAAGGATCTATGAGGAGCATCACTCATCCAGATGACCATCTATAAATAGGTCAAACATATCATGGGAATAAGACCTACATTCCTCTGTTCCCATGAATAGCTGTAGCCAACCTATCTTAGAGACTTTTTTTGGGAAAAAATATCCAAAAGACATGTTGCAATTATGCACAAAAGAAAGTCAGATCAAACAAAGAAAGAAGCTTAACATGCCACCAAACCTATACAACAACAACAACAACAAAAAATATTGACCTCTCTAAAAGAAAGGATAATGTAGCAGTAATGTCAAGGAAACGAAGCCTAGGACACAGACCACATGAGGTCCACATAAAAATATTGCAGCAGTCTGTAACAGCATCCCATGGGTTCATGTTATGCCAAGGGAATAAAATAAAAATACATCATATAAAATAGCATCATCACATGAACAAAAATACCTATCATCCACATTTACCAGATTCTTAGCTATAAATTGGTCAAAACACCATGAAGAACTCCCATATGAACTAGAATGATATGCACACCGCATCTGATAAATGGAAAAGCATCCTAATACTTCAAATTGAGTGATAAAATGGTAGAAGGTTGAGTTAGGTTTTTGTTTGAACATACAGATTATTGGGAAGGAGGGAAAAAAAAGAAGGAAAAAGCACACCACACAGGACATGATAACATTAATCAATTAAAAACCTGACAGAAATGAATCCAAAAGCATTAGCTAGTTTTATAATTCCTCATTTTCAATCTAGTTTCCTGAAATAAGAGACAACCAATCCCCTGTATGTCCACAACAGAAAAACACCATTATTATAAACAATCTCCTACAACACACTAAAGCTTGAACGGCATAGACTTCCTATTTCCACTGCCACAGTAATATCAACAAAAAACATTATCCTACCATTTTGCAAACTATAAATCCTCTCTTATTCCCTTACAGCATTTACATACCAAAACATTCACCAGTCAACACGCCCACGCCATTCATTAATCTTTTCAAAGCAGAAAACAACATGAACATGAACAGATTCGTACATAGCAAACCTTCTATCTCCTAGTAAAACCCCACAAACCCGTATCCTTCTAAATCATTATTTTTATACATTTCTCATAAACCCAGAACCCAAATCAATAAAAAAAAACGACCCAATTCAAGATTCCATACAGTAATTCCTCTCTGTTTTGCACCAATTAGATTCAAATTTTAGATGCGACCCACTTCGTGCAATCTATTTAAAATCAAATTCAACAAAACGAAACCCTAATGAACCAAAAATCAAACGTTAAAAGATTATCCAAAGTCTCTGATACACTGTCTTTGGTTACCAAACAGATTGAGGAGCTCACCGATGGTGACGAATCAGCTAAGGCGATCTGGGTCCTCCTGCGGTCTGCTTGAAGCTTCTTACAAGGCAGAAAAAGAGGTTGCCTGTTTTTGTTTGTTTTTATCCCTTTTCGTGTTGGGCTGAACTTGTTTGGTCCAGATTTTCTGTTTCTTTGCTTATTGGGCTAAGACGATGCAAGGGTTTTCTATATCTCTAATTAAATTCATTTTCTCTTCAAATAAAAAATAATCACAAGACTATAAATTTATAAAAAAATTAATTTTTTATAAGAATGCTTGAAAGTTGATAGTCCAAGTTTGAAACTTTATGAAAAAAATTTCTTAACACATGCTTATAGAATGCATAATTATTTTAAATCTCATTGTTTAAAATTAACCAATACGATGAACATAAGAAATAATAATGTTCTTTTTTCCTACTCTTACTAGATGACAAATTATTAGATATTTTCAATGCATTGTTTTCTCACTCACATGAAAATAGAATCTGCACTTGACTTAAGATTTGACCTAATTTAGGGCACAGATTACCGGATCTGATTTTGAATAAAAATTAAAAAATAAAACAATTTTGTTTTAGATAAAAAAAAAATTAAAAACCTTCTTAAATTGATTTGGTTAATTAAATTATGAATTAACCTGTTAGACCATATAAATTTAATTGTTTTAATATCTAAAATAATTTAAAATAATACATAGCTCGGATAAGTGCATAACAAAAAAAATTTACTGAATTAATTTGTTTGTTTTTGTATTTCAAAAGCGTTTTTGAAAAAATTTAAATTTATTTTATTTTTTTCTTTGCTTCTAATTAATATTTTTTGGTGTTATTAGATTATTTTTATGCGCTGATATCAAAAATAATTTTTAAAAAATAAAAAAAATATTATTTTAATAAATTTTTTAAAAAAACATATTTTAAAAAATAACCGCAATCATAATCTTAAATAGAATATTAATGGAGCCCTCCTACGACTCTGAAAATACTTTCAATTTCTCATCATGTTTGATATTAGTTTTCAGAAGTGAGAAACCAGAAGTGCGAAGAGAATAAAATTAAAAGAAACTAAAAGGCTTCCACTTTTATTGTACATTTATTACTGTACACATAAATTCATTTTCCCAGTGGTGAATTGAATAGTTAAATTATAATTTTTTTTTAATTTTTTTATTGTTTTTGTTACTTTTTATTATTATTACATTATCAAATTAATTAAGGTTTCACTTGATTTATTTTACTTTTTAAAAAATATAAAGCATAATGCGGGCCAACCTAGTTGAAACTAAGTAAGATTTTGATTTGGTTTGGTTTGGTTTTCAGGAGTGTCCCTTGTGCAGCAACAGAAGCCAACTATGCATGGCTAACCATGCTAGGGGGATTGGACTAGGAGACAATGCATAGTTTTCGGTATCTCTTACTGTGAATGCATGGAGGAAGAACAAGTGAGGTTGATTTCATTAAATAGGCTTGATATCTCAAAATAGTACACATGATCAAGCAGAGAATTTACATACACATTCATCATCATTCAACGATGGACATTTAAAACATATTACGTTCTTTAAAACTCCAAGCGGAATCCAAGCACTCTTGCAGGACCACTGGGCAAGAAGCAAATGGTAAGGCACCTTCCTCTTGCAGTCACTGCCAAAAATATTGAGATAATAGAAACAAGAAAGGTAAAGAATGAAAGAATTGAATGTGACGAAAGTAACCAACATCAACCAATCTTGTTCACATCACTGACTTCTTGTAACACTAATAGAATATGAGATATATACGTTGTGACCAACATCAACCAATAAATTCTTGTAGCTGTATGGCCTTTGAGCTTTTGAGCTGATTGATCACTTGATTCTTGACTAACCAGAAGAATGTCCTTCTCTTACTTCTTTACGATCAACAGCCAGCAGCTTTTAGGAAGTTATCAAAGGGGCTTGATGCTGGTAGCCTGAAGAAGTTAGGCTGATGTTGATACTCTGTCGCGCACTGCATTTGAACAGTGCCAATTGGCGGTATTTGTGGGCTTGCAATAAGATTTTGGTCAAGGAAAGGATTGGTAGCCTGCATATTTTTCAGTTAGCAAAGGTGAGGGATTTTCTCATGCTGATTAATTCAGCATGCCAACGCATTGAAAACTGTCAAGGCTAAGCTTCATAGAATGTAATAAAATGTAATGTAGTATAATCATAAAATCACATGCACATGGATGATAAGTGAAAATAAATGCATAGCTAGTATGTCATGCGAGTATGTCCAGGTTGAAATTTCATGAAGAAAACACAACCATCTGAACCCAAAATCAGCATAAGAATAAGATATTACCTTCCACGCCTTGTCATCATATTTCTGAAAGGGGACATTCATCAAACTCTCCTGTCTCAATTGGACACTCATCACATGAGACATCTTCTGTTGCTTTCCCATCTGAAGTGTTTCGCAATGGTG
>Ga0307515_10012882_pt1 | contig 15687 bp, 10 predicted proteins | sample 17_EM_MG_FD_194513 | JGI IMG/M metagenome (GOLD analysis project Ga0307515, IMG submission 194513) | Populus trichocarpa ectomycorrhiza microbial communities from riparian zone in the Pacific Northwest, United States - 17_EM | ecosystem: Host-associated > Plants > Roots > Unclassified | place... | reverse complement strand
GGTCTCGTGAATCTTCAGATTATTCTATTCACAATTAGACTGGAAAGGTTACAATACTTTCGGGTATTACAAGAATCGACGTATAAGGTCATTAAATTCCTCCAACCGTAGAATGAGTCCGTGTCGCATGTCGCGTCCATTAGTACCGGTCTCCCAACGCGGTTCGATCAAGTCTCTCAGCACTCTCAATATTTCTCTCCAGCGTCTCGTCAACCTCGGCAGTGGTGCCTCGCCCAAACTCTTCCCTCTCGCGCACAAGTTCGTTGCTGTCGTCACCATGTATCCGTGCACCCTCAGCCGCGATCTCGCGTCTGCGCATGAGGTACTGGAACAGCGGAAGGGTAATGAGGGAGAGTGCGACCCAAGCAAGTAAGACGCCAAAGTTCCGTCCGAGGTGGTTTTTCGTGTTGAAGATGATGGTCCGGACAGCCTGGGACATGTTGTACACAGGGAACCCGAGCCCGTACTTGTAGAACCAGACTTCTAACTCCGTTGGCAGGATAGTGACGGAAATGTTTACCAAAATCCTGTTCCAGACGCCGTCAGTTCGATTTCTATAGGGCCTCAAATAGTGCCGTCACTTACAGAGGTAATAGGAAGAAAGTCATAAATCGGGGACCCAGGATAGTGATCATCACCTCGCAGGCAAGGCCCAGAGCAGCCATTCCAACATACACCATCGTTACGAAGAGGAAGAACCCTCCGGCGTAGGAGTACTTGGCGTCAAAAGGAAGCTTGAAGGGTAGCGAGATCATGGCGTAGATGAGGGAAAGCGGGAGATAAATAAGAAGAGGGGAAATGATGCGAAGCTTGATCAAAGAGGCGGTATTGAGATACGGCCCGATGATCTCTCGAGCACCAGCGCTAGACATAGAGACGAAGAACCTAGATGCGCGGTGAGTATGTGAGCGGATAGTTTGACGAGGGGAGCGACGTACGCGAAGATGATGACATAGATGTGTCCGACAAGAGTGATAGCGCTGGCCACTTGTGCCGTATACGGCCGTACGTTGGACATAGTGTACCAGATTGGCTGTGACAAGGTCTGCGGCGCTTGGCTGAGAAGTTGGAGCGCCGTCGCGTTGCCGCTGTTGGCTGCAATATATTCCGCCACGGACCTCGCATTGAACTGGCCGAGGATCCTACCCAAGAGAGGCTGGACAATCGGTAGGACATAGCTCCCCACTGCGATTTCGTTACGACCTTGGGCGTAATAAACGGATATAGCCGTGGAGGCGATATACGAAGTATCTCCAGTTTGTCTTGCTACAGCGAGGTTGTTGGAGGCATTCGGTTCGACTGATGGGAGCTGGTCAGGGTCGAGAAATGCAATCAATAGGCAGGCTAAACGCACCAACGACGGCAATCCACGTTTGCTCATCAACAACGGCATTGATAATATCTTCATTTGTTGTGAACTGGGCTACGTCGATTTGCTGCCACCCCAAGGCTGGTGCCGAGCCGGATGTCGTGGTTGCTATGATCGCTTGCGAAACAGCCTGACCAAGTGGACCACCCTCACGATCTATTACCCAGGCACGTAGCTGGTGTGTGAGGACAGGGGCCTTCCATAGCGATCCCCAGTACCTGGAGAGTGGTGTAAGGTTAAGCAGAAAAGCGTTCGCATTATAATCGACTCACACAGGCAAACATATCCAGACAACGACAACCAAGAGGAGAGTAGTCGAAAGGACGATCTTCCCATAAAGGGCTCTTAAATGTGCAATCTCAGGGGCAAAAACTACGAGTCCATCGACATGATTAGCAATACGACGCTATCATAATTATCGCAAACATACAGTTGTACTTGAACTTTTCCAGCCCAGAGTCAAGTTTTTTGTGTCCATGACCGTTCTCGAGTGTGGATGAAGGCGGGCGGTCGGCGGTGATCTTGTCGTTGATAGACATTCGTGGAGTTGCAACTGCGGTATCCGTCATCGTTGGGGTGGTGAGGTGAAAAGAGTTCTTGGGTGGCGTAGCCTGGAGTCGATGCCGCTACATATTTATAGACTCCTGCCGCTTCATACACTCTGGCGTCATTCGTCCACACGAGACGGTGGTCCGATACCGGAGGTTCTCCTCCTGGTTGTGCCTTCTCTAGACTGCTTCTCCTGCTTACTCACCCCCTTGGTGTCTTGTTCCGATCGATCGGATCCGAGCCACTCGGAAGTGGCAGGTTGAGTAGTTGTCAAGAAACAAGAAAGGTCATGTTTCTTTGGTGATTCACAAGCTTTACTTCCTATTACGTAAGACCAGGTAGGGTGTCTCCACTTTCTCTAGGGCTCTCCTGCTTAGTCACCGTAATCGATCGCATCCGAGTCAATCGGAAGTCGTGTCAAGAGAAGAGAAGAGTATTCGTATTATTTCGTAACACCATGTGGAGTGTCTTCACTCTGCTGGCCAAACAGTATGGCGAATAGGGCGATCAAGTTGCAACTTGCGCAAACAAAGCGATGCCGGACTTCCGACACGGAAGTTCGTGGCCGGTCATTTCGGCATTTCAATTCAAAATTTATGCCTACAAAAACAAAGAAGGAGCATAGGAACGATACAATCGCATCATCATGCATAACAGGATCAGATAAGGCGGGGACGATATCCGACGGGGTAGACAGTAACGTAACCTAACTGAAAGGTCGGGCTCAGTGACATCTATCCTGTAACAAGTTGGTCATGGTCACTCAATAAGTTTCTACCCACCGTCTTGACTAAGCCGAACTCAACCCTGGCATCCATACTAGACTTCATTGCATTTGGCGTACTCGCTAAAGTATAAATAGACAATCGTGTGTCCATTCGTTCTCACCTTATTTGGCCAGAACAACGCAGCCTCTCTTTGTCCTGCCGGGTCGCCGATTTTCCATCGGCCGTTGTGTTCAGACGAAATGAGAGGGCTGCTGCTGACGAAGGCAGGCGTAGCCTGCCTTACCGAGGGTCAGTGTGCGGTCTGCGCCGAGGACGCAGCCACGATCCTCCCTGACTCGCCTTTGGCGTCAAAGTAAACCAATCGAACACACCACACGTGACATTGGGTGGCCGCACGTATTTCTAGGTTTATACTTCTTGCTTGAAATTTGGCATTCAGCGCGATCTCCCGTTTTCACACCTCCTCGAGGTCTGTTTTCTCTTTTCCTAGGTTGGGGAGCGCAGCCAGAACGCGGTCAACTCAACGGACGAACACCGTAATCATTCTATTTTCCAGTCGCGCTTATTGTTTTTCGTTGGCCTAATGAGCAGAGAATTCGACACTTACGGGTTGTCCACATTGTGCGATCTTCTTTTTCCTTACCGGAGGGACTAACTCCTAATGAGACTATATTCTAGGGCAGACTCCCAATACCAGTGAAAGAGCTCTATTGTGTGATTTCCTATCACAGCTACACGGCGCGTTGCACACCGGTTATTCGAATGACGTTCCCCTCTTCTGGGTCGTCATTTTCCAGCTGGAGAGAAGCAAGGGATACACCGACTACTCGGACAAGTGGTGCTCTCTTGCCTAGGCGATGTGAGCAGGTCGACTCTCTAGATTGGTGCCTGTTATCCTTGATCCTCTTTCCTCCGCCTGACTAACGAGTATTCGCAGTTCGCTTTCCTATTACGACCTGATGATACAAGGTCATTTCTCAACAAGACACGGATACTCCGACATGACATTTTGTAGTTTATTCATCGCGACCTCCTACCCCCATCTCGGCCGTCTTCACTTTCGACCAATTGCACACTCTGCCTCGATGCACTCGTCTCTCGTCACCACAAATATCCTCCACTGCGTACTCACCGCTCGTTGCCAGCGCTCCATTCAGCTAGACAACCAGCCCGCTATGCCACTGCGCACTCGACAACAAGATTATTCTCCCGCTCATCACCCGACAGTAATATCCTCGACAATGGTCCTACTTGCTCACTCTTTCTCTCGCCCGTGGCATTCCCGGCGACCTGTTACCTTTCTTCCGCGTCGCTCGCCAGCTCCCAGAGGCGGAGTCGGCCCAAGTGGGAAGGAGCGCGAACGGCCCAAGGGCTCGCAATAGGACTACTATGGCGAATCTCCAGTCCAGAGGAATGCAACGGGTTCCCTAGCTACGGTCACTGCCCAGTCCAGTCACCGCTAGCCCCCGGTGTTTCCAAAAAAGTTATTTGGTGCGCATTTATCGCGCTTGGTCCCTATTCCTCATCTTATCTATATGCCCTCGACCGTCCATCTCGCTGATACTCGACCCTCATAGCCCTACCACCCTCACCTACGAGTCCATCCCCATGCTATCTGTGGTGAAGGTGATCATGCACCGACGTGTGCGTATCGCCTTCTTTCGTTTCCCATTTGTCAACTTGGCTCACATAACATCTTTCTCATTGCTTGTTTAATGACGCTCTGAATACACCTTCATCATCGCCACCGCTGCGCCCGCGTACACGTATCCGTCGCCGGTATCGCTCTGTCAACCTCCCCCAAACACCACCCGCGGTCCATTATTATTTGTCCATGACAGACGACAGGACAAAGCCACTCGCCGAGCACGTCATGCACGTGCACAACCCCAGCGACTCGCGGCGCAACAGCGACCCCAACCCAAAGTCACACTCACCAGCACCATTGCAAACGCTGCTACGACTATGAACCCATCAGGTGTCGCCCGACCGTTGTCATAGACTTGTTTGCGTACGCTGTTGTGTGCCACGACAAGTCTACAGTCACCTCGAAATAAATACCCTACGCTCGCTGGATATTTATCGGTTGCCAGAAATATAGGGATGAAGTGAAGGCAGGCACTATGCTATATGGTGTAAATGAGGGGGACGTCCGTACCACGCACCGCGAATCCATTACCGACCCGATTCACGTCCTTCCTACCGACAGTCCCTCGTCCGGCCGTCCGCCTGTATATATACTTTATCGCCTACGAACGAACTATACATCCTCTCGTGTATCCTAGTTTTGCTCATCGTTGACGGACGCTCAGAATGTCCTTCTGGAACACTCAGTCTGCTTACCCATGACCATGTGGCGGGCTCGTCTTATACTCGTTGCATGTACTAATGTCAAAGTATCAATTTTTGGCTCCTCTTCTTGTCGCTCGTGGACCCCTTTCTCCCCTTGATGATGAGTCCTGAGTGCGCGCGCGGACGGGTGGGAAATTAATTTTCCACCCGTCCAGCGTTCACCTTCATTTTCTATGTCATCTAGTTGGCTTCATCTGTTATCCTTGATAGATATAGCGCTCCAAGTTGTGCTATGTCCCATGGCTGAGCCAAGGTCGTGCTTAAAGTAAATGGTCTGAAGGGTCGATCTGCTCATGAATTGGGTGCCAATAGTTGGAAGCTTATTACCTACCTATCATAGGATCTGCTGGGAATCATCAAATGAAAGTACCGAATAATCCAAACGAAAAAAAGAAGCATATGTAGTATTACAGCTGAACGACAAAGTGTGCTCCAGTTCTACCATTTGTACAAGACCGCTCACTTGGATGCTCTGGCTATCACCCTCCCCTCTCCCTTGGTGACTGTGAACGATTTCCACCATATCTCATAAAGCGGCTGGTGTCCAACTATCTGGTCGAAGAGGTGAGATGCTTCTGATTCTGAGGGGGAATTAAACCGGATGTCCACTTCCGCGCTCCTGATATCTTGCCATACTCCATACTCCGATGCCCCACGAAAGACAAAATCAATCAAGGAATCTATCCCCAAACCGTGGGGAAAAGAAATAGAAAGATTGTGCAGATAGGAAAGATTGAATAAGAAATCATGTAATGAATTGAACGCTGCCAGATCAAAGCTGGTCCGCGATGAGTGTTCCACCCAGTCAAGAATTTGGACATTTGGACAGGAGAGGAAGCGACAGAATTCTGTTGGACAGTCCCACAACTGCAATTCTGTGCAGGCAGGCAGGTCCACCCGCAGCCCCTCATGCCTAGAATGGTCCATGGGTTCGTCTAGTGGTGGTTCAATAACCCTGAATTTTTTCAGGGCCTTGAAGGTCCTCCTAAGCATCCAGGAAATTGTTGAACTACTCAGTACAAGCGACTGGAGAGTATGAGTCAATCGCAAGTCAAGGTCCAAGAAATATTCAGGAATGAATCCATTCGAGATTTGCAGCCTCTTGATTTGTTGCAGGTATGGCAAAATAAGGATTTTATGATTAGATTTGCAGATGAGCTCAAGATGCCGGAGCCGCCTAAAGAGGAGAGTGGAATGGAGTGGGAATAATGGAGTATCAGGAAACACAATGGCCAGATGTCGTGTGACTATTGCCCTGACAATCGTTGCGTCACATTCTTTACTTGGTATTCCAAGGTGCCTATCTAGATAGCCGGTGGAAGTGTAATCAACCTCAATGTCATCCATGCCCCCTCTCCCCTCCCATACTTTCAAATGCTCCAAACGGGGAGTCACATATGCCCTAGTCCATCCAATAGCCCTAAGTAATGGGAAATTGTCAAGGCGCTCAGACTGAGAAAAGCCTTTGGGGCATTGTATGCGCAAGGATTTCAGGTGTGGGAGGACATTGGCATGCCAGATTTGAGAAGAGCACCATTGCTCCCATCCTTCATGATAATCCATCCATGAGAACCATTTAGGCCATTCATCTGCGGATGGTTTCGCGGCTAGGGACTCGAGAAAGGTTTGGAAGGACGGTGAGGGATGGGTAATGGATAAAGCCAACTCTTGTAGAGGGATCAAATACTCCAGTACCTTCACTAATACTTGCTCACTGCACTGAAATGTGAGGCGGAGAGTAGTAAGGTTGTAAATCCTTACATTTTCTCTGCATAGATGGCGTAGATGGCGATCGACTCTCTGCTCATTGCAATCATGAGATCTGAGGTCCATTGCTCTCATTTCGGGAACATCGAAACATCGAGCTGTGGTCATTGGATGACCATGATAGGCCAATTTCTTGCATAATGGCAATCGCACCCCATGCCGTTGAATTTGCTCCCAATGACGAGGAAGGAAGATTGCACACTCCTCAAGGCACGCGAATTCTCTCCCAACCATCCATTGGACTGAGCAGGCTCTAAGCTGCAGCTTCCGAAGAGTGCAGAGAAGAGGCAGATTGGTATTGGGCTCACAAAGTGGGAGACGAAGACGATCAGCCTCAAATGTCTGAAGCTGAGTAAACGTAGGAAGAAGCTCAAATGTCTCATGAATATCTCTGCCATTGACAATAAGCACTGTGAGATTCTGCAAAACAGGAAACCAATGGGGTTGGAGAAAGTAGGTGCTGACGAAACTGCTATGGAGTCTCATCTCACAGAGAGGAGCCCCGGTTGGAACGAGGTTGAGCAGATGAGCAAATGATGGAGAATGCATACATCCAGCTCCAGCTTCTACGCGTAGCACCTTCAACATATTCATTGGGCTTGCGACTTGAAAGCCAAGCGGACTAGCAGCATTCTCAGGAGGAAATGAGGAAATTGTAAGCTCATTCCACTTGGCAGTGTGTGCAAGAGCATCTAGGAGTGCAACAAGTGGCGGAGTATTGGATGACAGCGGACCATCTCGCTGGGTGTCAATGATAATCTTCTTCGGATATGCTCTCTGCACCCAAATAGGAACCCTTTCCCTCTCGGTCCAAGTCCCAATCCTCAGGGTGGACCATACACTGGGCAACATGGTGATAACAGACCTCCAGTAACGACAAACAGAAATCAATAGACCAGATTTCATTTCATTCGATTCAATGCAATATAGAAAGATCTCTCGCATAAGCTCCACAGGAAGGTAGGTATTAATGGTTTTGCCGGAAGGCGGGAACGGATGGTAATGGTAAATGGCGAACATATCCTGAGCGTACATGGGTTTATTTTCGAGTGAGATAGTGACGAGGACACGGTTTGAAGAGGAGAAATCGATGATGAGGCGCTGAAGTTGGGCGCGGCAATTGGGAGTAGAGCGATGTCTCGAGTGCGGCGTGGTCAGTGGCTTTGGGGACTGAGCGTGGTGGTGAGATAAGCAGCGTGGGTGTAGTTGACGAGTCTGGTACTCCCCTCGCGGTGCTGCTTTCACGCGGATGCCTCTCGGGTTACAGACGCCAAGGTCTTTTGCACACGGTTCAGAGTCTGGCCAGCTGACCCCTCCAATGAATCCAGAATCAATACGGACGAGCGCTACGAGACATTCGCACAGGTCAAATCACCTCAGGCGCTGGGGAGCCTAGTTCATTTACCCCCTGAAGGGTTCCGCCGTCAGCAGTCAACATAGGTGCTGACGGTCGTCTCTCCGTCCTCATGGCCCCTTCCGCGCGACGCGGGCTTCTCGGGTCGCGATAATTTTTGTATGCACCATAGGATAGTCTGAATAAAAATGTATAATTCACTGTATAATTTACGTCGTCTAGAGAATCTGAGAGAAAATTGCAAGTTGTAGAAGCTGATGGCCCGTCAGCATTGCCATGACCTTGAATGTCCCAAAACCCATTCGGGCCTGATCAAGCCCATTCGGTCTGAGCAGACTCGGCTAGGCGACCGGTTCAGGACTGAATCCCGGTCTGGTCGGACGTCCGGATCCTCGGCCACCAGACTCGCCGTATATTCATCGCCCTCAAACCACGGAAGTAGCCTGCGGCGCGGCCTTGCCCTGACTCCGACTAGAGTAGTGCAGAGAGCGCGGCGGATTTAAGTTCTGACGTCGGCAATCGTCTGTAGCGAGGGTTTGGGTTTCACGAAGGCGTCTCTTCACGGAATTTGTGTGATAGCCGAAGGTCGAAGGGCCCTACCGCCTCAGTCCGGGCCGGCGGTTTGCGGGAGTCCAGACAGAGACGGACCCAGACGGACCCAGACAGGCAGAGACAGGCAGAGACAGACAGGGTGAGCCTGACATCACTCAAGGCCGTTTCGCGCCCAGGCTGATAACACCCAATCACACGTAGCCGGCATTCCAAGTAGCCGACCAGCCGAACCAGCCGTTCAGGCGGCCCGCACTGGACGCACTGGAATTATGAATAAATATACAATTGAATCCGTACACTCTCCCCTGTCCTGGCAGAAAACGTTCTCGGAAGCCCTAACCCAGTGGCAAGCCATGCGCCTTTGTTGCGGAGTCGCGCACAGTGCACGAGCACGAGTATATGCCAGCTGCTGTTGAACATTCTTTAAATCTCTCCATCTCCCCAGTGCCCGCGGAGTACCCTTTGTCAAATCATGGGCTGGCGCTCGGACTCGGACTCGGACTCGGACACGGACTCCAACTCGGACTTGTTGCCACCCTGCAAAGTCGACCTCATTCCAGTAGAAATACTCTCTGAGATCTTTCTCATCACATTGTACGGCTGGCCACAGTATCGAACGAAATTGTCGCTCGTATGCCGACACTGGAATGCCATTATGCATTCAACTCCAGGCCTCCATTCTCAGTTGACGATCAGAAGGGCAACTCAGAAGGAAGTGGTCCAGACGTTTGTACAAGGTACAAAGACGCGCTTGGACGTGAGGGTTGATATGAATGATGAAACAGATGGCAGCGATTTTAATGTTGGGAACTTTCTTGCCTGCTTCATGACCGCAGCCCAGGCAGCGTCTAGATGGACCTCATTTCACCTCATTTCACCTCCATCTTATGGAGAATACCCTGGCCTCCAGATCTCGCAGCCCTTGGAGCGCCTTCGATTATTCAGAGTGGCCGGCGGTTTTGACGGATTCATAGAGCCACTGATGACTGCACTCAGTGGAAGTCCCTCCCCTAATCTCACTATAATCCACCTCGAAAATCCTATTGCCGTACCCTACCTTGTGCGACCTTCTTGTTTGCATATCAGTCACTCCCTCCGAACTCTTAACATCCAGCTGTCCAAGAGGATGGATAGCCCTGTGGATATCCTTCCACACCTTCACAAGCTCGAGACCTTCAACGCCCGCCACCTTTGCCTCCCACTCTACCCACCGGATACCCCCCTTCCTCTTACCCATACCCTCCAGTCCTTGGATATGAAGTCTGTTTCTATCCAGTGGATGGCCGGTCATGTTTTTCCCGCGGTAAAGACGTGCAATATCACATTTCCGCATGGTGGACGTGACATTATCCAGGCCCTCGAGCCTGTTACTATGCCGTCTTGCTTCGATTTTACATATCACTCCAATAATCTTCAGCCCCTTACACGATTTCATCTCCCTTCACTCAGAACGTTGGATGTGAAAAGTGGGCAATGGAATGTCTGGAGAGGGAATCCTCAGCTTGCTGCTCTATGCCCATTGGTTGCTGCCGGAGCAAAGAGCCTGACCTCCCTGACCCTGGATGTTGAATGCAGTGAGCAGTTGTTGGTCTATATGTTGAGCCTCATACCAGGCTTGCAAAATTTACTGCTGCGACTTGCCCGCCCTAATGGTTTGTGCACGACTTTCTTCCAGGCATTTATTGTCAGGGAACCTAATGATGACGGTACCTCTGACACGGTTGGGTCACCAAGCCAGGCCTTTACTCCATTATGTCCATCGTTGCATTCACTTCGTCTCCATTACAGGAGATGGCTGAGGGGCCCAGACAATAAGGCACTCATTGTAACCCTCGCTGGTATTGTGGCATCACGGGTAAATCCCATATTAGATCTTGAGTTAAGCTTTGATGGACCGCTTGACTCACGATTTGGTGCACACTGGTCAATTCACGAGCCAGTGAGGAAACCCCAGAACCTAGAGCGTTCTGATCTTATCCTCGGTATTGCAACTCCACATGGCACGATTCCCGTATCAGTACCCTCACTTCCATATCACCCTTTCCCTATTCCATTACCTTTTAAGGAGCCAGACTATCTTCGCTTGCGCTGCTTTTGTTCTCTTGAATTTCGCTTTACTCACCACCACATGGAAATGATGACGGTCCGTGACTATGACCGACCGTCACGGCCAACCTCACTGCCTTGTGCTTTGCCCCTTTTTTCTGCACTCAGGGCCCTGGTAGTGGAACACGCCAATCCTTCATTTCTGGCTGGTCACACCTTCCACAAGCTCGAGAGATGCAGGGTAGTGAAGTCACGAATTTCTTATGGTGCCTCTCCAAACCTGTTTACAAAGACAGAGATGCCTGTCTGCACCAAAGTAGACGTGGATGATCCTTACTTGCTTGCCACCTTCAAGCTTCCACAGATCCACGAGCTGGCCATAGATTGCTCAGACCCGAATTTCGGTATGATTTGGGAAAAACGGATTGCAGTGAGTGCAAATCTGTCAGGGTTGACTCTTCTGCATATGAAGAAATGGTCGTTTGATGACGATCTGGTCCCAGTTCTTAGATCATTAACATTGCTTGAAACCTTGATTATCAGCTCTTGGCGAGGTGTGGTCTCGTCCACGGCGTTTCTTCCAATGTACGCATATGGGACGTCTGGGCTGAAGCGAACCCGTGGTGATGGGCAGACATCGGCCCTTCTCTGTCCGAGGTTGCATAGTTTACAGATCGAGGTTCAAGATCCCTTGGTGGACGCCGAGGTGATACCTACGGTCAGGGAGATTGTCACTCTTCGTGCAGAGTATGGGTCTCCTTTGAAGGTCTTCACATTTTCTGAGTTCTGGCTCAAGCCTGGAACCCGGTATGAGGTGATTGGGATGGATGGGAGCTTTACGATGGAAAAGGTTGTTTTGCCTGAGGCTGAGGAATTTGAATTGGACATCTAGCTTGTATGATATTCGCCTTGTGACCAAAATGACGGTTGGAGTATATGTAGATAGCGCCCTCCCGTCTTTATGCAGGTTTCCGTTGTTCGAGGTTCAATGGAAGATATGCAGCTGAGTACGTCAGAGGTCGCTTCTGTGATAATGACCCCATTAGTACAGCATTCCTGGATGTGACGGAATCGAACCGTTGGGTTTGTTATCTTGATGCAAACCTGTATCCGCAGTTTATTAATACCTTTCAGCTAGAGAGAGTCTTTGTAAGGGCAGCTTAACAACATATAGGCCATCCGGGCGCCTATCATACCTGTAGCACAAGAGCGACCATGTGATGGAGCCGATTCCCTGGACAACAAGGCCCCGCAATAAACGATATCTGAGTCGAGCCTGGTACAGGTACCGCTACAAATCTGTTCCGGGGGTGTACAAGATCGGCTTTCGGAGATGTAGGAAATAGGCACAGACTTCCTGAGCTGGAAAACCTTTGGAGTTATGATTGTCTATCCCCTTCGTCTTTCTAATCATATCTGGCAATGGACTTAGTATCGTATTCACCGTTCATGCCTCGCGAGGACGTCCGGGGGTTTCAGGCGACCTGAAGAAATTCTTGCCAAATTGGGTAATATCACCGCTTGTCCAGACATCCATGTATTTTGGTGAGGAGCTTATTATAACACATCATCACCGCTATTGCCCCTGCTCGGTTTAACGAGTAGTGTTTCCATGGGCCAGGACCACCTTGCGAGCATCCTCAATACATTCCTTGATACAATCTGTATGCACACAGAGGGCTTAAAATTGCATATCGTGGCTACACAAAGAGGTTTACTAACCTAGGAACGTGACGTCCTCCCGACCATCCATCAACGGATGGTCGCATGTGAGAGCAACGACTATAATCGGACGAATTTGAATCTGTCCGTTGACAACGACAGGCTTGCTCTTAGTGGGGTGCATGCCGAGCGTGGCAGCCCAACGCAGGTTGACGAATGGCGTACCGAACAAGCTACTGCAGGCGCCACCATTCGAGCCATCGCGATAAACAAGAATTTAAATACACCCGCATTCCTCAGCACTGGCGTGATGAGGTCCTTGGGCTTAATACCCGCGATAGGCGGTCGAGTCGCACTCGATACTCGCATTCGCCACTCGGATACCCTCGAGGTTGAGGATGGGCGCACAGACATCAACCCGAGATTTCTGTTTTGGTGGCCCTTGTATTTGGCGCGCATCTCTATCAGCGATGACATGTCGATCATGCAGAAGGGTGGTCGCGGTGCCGTGGTGGTTCGTAGTTCCTCTCGGTGCTCCGAGGTGCGCAATCGCATGGTTCATATATACTCCTGTCTGATCCAAACACCGGGGCAGCGGCGAGGGTAGGGCAGGTGTGACTCGACTTTAGTGGAAGGTTCACTGGCAGAGAAGTCTGATTTCCAGTTTTCTTTAGGTTGTCAGGTGTCGTCATGTACTGAGTTCCAACCGCGATATCTGTAGATAAACAGGAACGTGATTGATTTTGCGGGGCTTCCGTCGTCGAGGACAATAGATTGTTCCTCACGAATGACTTAACGGCGTACCGGATTTTAGAGTGTTGACCGCAAAGTGGATCTATGTAAATACGGTTTGTCATTGAGTCAAACTATCGAACAAGGACCAACCTCGTCAATTTCGATCCTGGGGACATCTCCACCTGCAACCACCGCGCCACCCACGTCTTCGGTCATCTCTTGAGGGTTGTCTTCTGTGGTGCGCTCGGCTATTTGAGGCGTATCAACCATTTCCAGTTCGGCGACCACCATTTCAGCCTCGATTTTGGGCGAGGAAATACTTAAATAGTAGTACGTGATTGAGACTAAGTGTTTACCTAGTAAGTGTGAAGGCTACTTGGAATGAGAACGGGACTCAAACGCCGTTTGCAAAACTCCAGAGCGACGTGCCGGCTTGAATCTTTAACTAACCTGACTAGCATGAGCAGAGGGAATGGGTCCCGTTTGCGAGTTTCAGGTTCGTACGACTGTCTTGGCGCGCGTGACTGGCGTGCATACATGGCATGAGGCGCGAGGAGTCGTGGATGAGAGGGGAAAGTGTGCTGTTCATTGCATTGATCCCAGTAGTTTATTTGTCCAGAATCTGGAGCCAGGATTGATTCCAAGCGTAGTTGCGATATACAGTGTCGATCCAATCACATTCCAATGATTTGGGGGACATCTCGATGATGGGGGACTGGTGTCGAGCAGGAACAGGGCAATGTAGTCTTGTTCGTGGGCTAATGAACCAGTGTAACATTATTTAAACCAGCACCGGATTGCTTGTTTCGGCGCTGAACTTACCCACTACTTCTTACATGAAATCTGTATCAAAGGTGAACAAGGATATCCAATCCATGCTTACTGGTAAGTCGAAAGGCCGAACGCTCGTATTTGGGTAGAGACTAAAAGGGTTCAGTGGCACTTGAACCTTGCCCCGATAGTGCTGCGACTTGTCTCGCTTTCGATTATTGTGGCTTGTACCATCTCGTACTCACTCAATCACCAAATGGAACACAGATGTTAGGCCCTGCTAATTCTATGACACATTCGCTCTATCAAAATCGTTAGGTCAAAGACGAAGAGGACTGCTGGCCAACCTTCCACTGTACACGGCCTTATCTACTTGCCTAGAGCGTATTCTCTTCTCATAGCCCGTCTCGCCATCGAAGGCGCAAATTCCGTCCCCAGTTCGTCGAGCTGACACTCCGAGTTGAATGTCGTGCTCACTGTTTCTTGATTCCCTTAGAGCTCAAGTGGCCCCATTCCTTCCATACGACTCCTAGGTGCCTGCCTACAGCCCCACGATATCGTGCTCTCCAAGCCGACACGCAATACTACAGCGGTGTCGCCTGGTCTTGCACCGCGCCACGAATAACGTATCCTTAGCGGACGAGCTTGGCCACGACCGCCGATCAGAGCCTCCAGGGTTGTCCTCGAAATTCCATCGCGGCTCGCGCTTCGGTCTTGAACTGGTCCTCGCATTCCCGTCCAGCTCCACGGTTCCACCCTGTTCTCGGGCTCATCCCCGCCATCCCGCCATCCTCGTCGTCACTCCACTCTACAGAAGGCCCACTGATACCAGTCCTCATTTCATTTTAGCAAGCGCGAACGAAGGGCTCTTGACTCCAATCACGGGAGTCTACTCGCTCACCTGCAAATGAACTCAAGCTTATGTCGCGATGTGTTTCTGGATGCACGATCGTCATTCTGGTGGATGATGATACACCGCGTGGGCAGCCGACATCGGTCAGAACCTCGTCATCGTTGGTGGGGAAGTTCATCATTGAACCCTCTTCATGCGCAAAGTTTCCTCTCACGCTACAGGACCTCAGGATAGACGTGATGTACGAGCAGGGGCTGAAGCGCGGTACGTCACCAAGTTCAGTGTCAATCTCCTTTTGTGAGGACCTACCGGTGCCTGCTTTTCACTGCTCATTCCTTCACTTACAGCTCAACTCGGTCTCGATGTTCCATCCTGACTCCCTGTCGCTCCTGCTTGCCCCTGTGCCGGCTTCCCTACGATTGTACAAACTCTCAAGTCAACAGAGGGTCCTCCACGCCCTGTCTCGCACCATGCCACGAATACTGTATCCTCAACAAACGACACTTGCCACGATCGGCCGCCCTCACACCCGTACCTCGTCGCTCGCCCATCGACGTCCATATGGATGTCCACTTTGCGCCTAGGTGTGCATGCTTCTCGGACTCGTCATGTGGCCCTCGCCGTCGCCATCACCAAGGCCTCTTCACTCCAACTTGCGAACACTAGGGCGAATGAGCACCCGTTGCGGGATCAATTCTGCGGTCCGCGGTGAAATCAAGTTTGTTTCATACATCCCTCTTGGATATACCAACCTCATTCTAATACAGGTACCGCTCTACGCCCCTGCTCCTTGTCCGTCAAGTAAACGCCATCGAACAGCAGGTAAGGAATGTCGCGGTGCGGTACGGTAAGTACCGCAACCGCACCGCGAAAATCAAAAACCGCACCGCCTTGCGGTAACCGCAGCAACCGCGGTATACCGCGCTCCCGAAAATTTTTGTACATAGAT
>Ga0307515_10012881_pt1 | contig 15689 bp, 1 predicted proteins | sample 17_EM_MG_FD_194513 | JGI IMG/M metagenome (GOLD analysis project Ga0307515, IMG submission 194513) | Populus trichocarpa ectomycorrhiza microbial communities from riparian zone in the Pacific Northwest, United States - 17_EM | ecosystem: Host-associated > Plants > Roots > Unclassified | place... | reverse complement strand
AGATTGTAGTTTTCTTCTAGAAAGGCCCTTTTTTGCTAGCTTATCTGCTATTTCGTTCCCATAGATTCCTAAATGGCTAGGAACCCAGTAGAAGTTAATAGAGATCCCCTTACTAGCTAAATAGGAGCAGCTTTGCGTAATTTTAAAGACTAGTTCTTGCCCCCCTGTAAGAGAATTAAATTTGCTATCTTTATAGTATACTATATAGTATAATAAGAATCCGTTTAAGTCTTGCTAATTAATATCTTTAAGATTAGTTATATCGGTATTCTATATCTTTAGGTTAATGTTATTCTCGTACTTCTTTAGATAGGTTAATACTATAATAGCGGACGTACATAGGTGGATTTGGCGGCTAGTAGGGAGTAAATTAAGTTAGTAGATTTTTATGAGAATCTTATTAATTATAGGAAGAATGAGGAAAGTAAAAGTGATTTAACGTGTAGTTAGGTATTAATTGTGACCCTATAATCTGTAAAGGTACATAAAGGGTATTAAGGTAGTTATTTAACGCGTTTCGGACGTTAATTTAGGACCTTAGGTTTAGTAACACTTTTAACCTAAAGTACTTAACCAAATCTTTGTAAATGCAGTTGTTCTATATAATAAACGCAACTTAGTATCTCCTAGTACTTAGTAATACTTCTATTACTAGTTTTCCGCAAGTTTAAGGTAATATAGTATCGCTAGGATCTATTCTATATAACCATATATAGCACCCCTATATAAGACTATCTCTTCTATTCGAAAACCTAGCTACTCTATAGTTAACTATATATTTAACCACTAATTAGTGTTAGTTATATAAGGTAACTTACTAATAACGACTACTCGAGTAGGTTATAGTAATGTTAGTTAATATATATCTCTTTATTAGAATAAGGGAGGGCGAGGAGCTTAAGGCTCCTTACTATACTAGTGCCGTGGCAATATATAACAACCGCTTACCTCATTCCCAATATAGTTAAATTATAATATCTATTAAATTTACTAACTTTAGCTCTTTTTAATAACTCATTTTATATATTATATAATTTAAATAATTTAAATTCTAATAAAATAAAAACATTTATTTTTCAAACTAGTATAATTATACAGTTAAAAAAACTTCTAAATTATATATTTTTATATATTTTATATAGTTTTAAATAAAAATTATATATTTAATAAATAAATTTTTTTTTTAAAGTATATTAACTTTAAGCTATTATTATAATTATATATTTGTTTTTTAAAATATTAATTTAAATATTAAAAGTTATTAAACCTTTAAACCTTTAAACATTATATAAAATTAATTATAAAATTAGTTAATATAAAACTTATTATTTTATTTACTATATTTTTAATTAAGTATTAATTAATAAAATTTTATAAATGACTATATTTATATATATAAATAAGGCTTAAGTATATAAAAAGTAAATAGTAAATAGTAAAAAAATAGAATAAAGAAGTATTTAGATTTCTTATAGTCTTTTTTATTAGGTAAAACCTAAGTAGATAGTTATATAGCCGTAAGGTATAGGCGACCCTAGGGCAACCTAGGGGTAACTCGCCTATAAGGCACGTACGCTATACGTGCCTAGGGAAAACCCTTCCTACCTCGTACACAGACTCCTCCTTTTCCCTTAAGGATTCGTCTCTGTCTATATAATATACCCTATTATTTTATTATTAAACTCCCTATCTATATCCTTACCTTATATTTTTCTATTTTTTTTTACTATTTAATAGTTAATAGTATTTTAGTATTTTATTAAATAATTATAAAATCCTAATTAAAAGGTTTATAAATTATTAATATATAATTACTAATATATATTAAGCTATTTAAAATGGATAAATATATAGAACTATAGCGCTATAGTCTAAAGGCTCTATATATAGTATTATATATAGTATTAGACGTTATATAATTAAATAAGTATTAAAAAAGGCCTAAATATAAGTACATTTTTATAGGAATATAATAGAAATGTATTTAGAACGTATTTTATATTTAGCATACTTATTTTTATATATAAGCCTTTATTACCTCTAGTTAAATTCTTTTTTTAAAAATTTTTTTGCTCCTTTCCCCCTAATTTAATATCTATTTTATAAAATTTAAGTCTTTAGCGTTTTTCCTAAATATCCTAGTTATTAATTAAGGCCTAACGCTTTAATAATTATAAGAGACTAGTACTAATATGTTTAGAATATATTAGTAACTGGTTATATATATATTAGAATATAAATATACCTTATAATTCTTTAGATACTATAGAGGATAACCTAAAACGCAATATAGATCTAGATCTTAGCCCCCTTAAATATTAAATAAAACTAGATCGTAACCTTACTATTATTAGCGACTTAGTTAATTAAGGTATAAGTACGGTAAGAAGGACGCATATAAGCCTGTATAATTAGATTGTCTATAAATAAGGATTTAAAGCTAAAGAAAGAAAAGGAGATAGAGGGCGGCGCCGCTTAACGTTATATACAATCCTTTAGTTATATAACGGCAATTATCTAAAACTGTGTAAAACTATCTGTAACTATCCGCCATAATCCACTAATATCTATTAGCTATAATTTACCAGTTTCTACTAGCGCTGTAATATTACCCCCTCCCCTCTAAAAAAGCCTACCCTTAGGCTTTATACCTAATAGGTAGCTTATTATCTTCGCTATTCTAGCACTCTATTTACTTATTAAGGTACTTTAGGGGTTTAGGTTTATTAGGGTAACAGCTATAGAACTTCTAAAGCTTATAGGGACTATTTATAAAGTTCTATATAGGGTACCAAGTAGGGTCTAAGTTGTACCCTTTCCAACTAATACAATATTTTAACGTTCCCCTTATAAGCTTATAGGCTAGTATTTCTTTAATTTCCTATTTGTTATCGCTATTAACTTAGATTAATAGGGGAGGTTTATTCTTTTGTCTAGGTAATAGGCTGTTTATAGCTTTCTGTAGTTTATCTAGAGAGAAACCTTAATTAAATCTAGGAGCTTTACTTTATACGAGTTGCCTATCTTTTTAAGAACCTTATATGGTTCTACTATCTAATAGTCTAGCTTATAGCTAGGTTGTTTTATCTTTTAGTTCTTTATTATAACCTAGACTATATCTCCTATAGTAAAGTTAGGCTCTCGCCTATACTTATTCGCCTACTATTATATTAATTTTTAGGCCCTTTTTAGATTTGTATAGGCTACTATCTAGGCTTTTTTTAAGCGCTTAGCGTACTACTATGCTTCCTTATAAGATAGTTTTTCGCGTATAGTCTGGGGTCCTTTTAGTCTTTCCTAATTAAAGCTTATATAGGGTAAGTAGCCTATTTCTAGTTAAATAGGGGCAAATCCTGTAAAGTTGTAGGGTAGGGTCGCTTAGGTATAATTTATTAGGAGTAGTAGTTTAGCCCAGTTATCTTAGAAGTAGTTAATAAAGGGCTAAAGTCTCTAATTTAAGTATTAATTTATAATTTCCGTCTAACTATTTATTTAGGGGTGGTATACTATAGAAATCTTTAGCTTAATACCTAAGATCTAGGTAAACTTATTCTAGAAAGTTAATATAAATTACGGCCTATAATCGGATATAATAGTATCTAGTAGTCTATAGATTTAGTAGATATAATAGATATATAGTTAAGCCGCTTCTTTAGTATTAATATTTTTATAATATAGGATTAAAAGCGGGCGCTTATTAAAGCGGTTAACTAGAATTATAATTATATTATATTTATTACGGTCTATAAGTAGCTTATAGAAGTCTATAAAGATATACTACTAGGGGCGTTCTAGTATTAGGAGTGGTTTTAATAATTCTAGGGTCTTATCTTATGGGATTCTAGATTTACAGTAGCTGTCGCAGTTTTATATATAATGGTTAATATTTATAACTATTCTAGGCTAGTAGTAGCGGTTACTAATAATTTTACAGGTTTTATTTTTTCTAAGGTAGGCTGTGGAGACCTAGGTATAAGCTTTGGTAATAAACTAGGTCTATAAGTTCTGTTTCTTAGCTACTACTAGCCGTTTCTAGTACTTAAGTAGTCCGTTTTTAAGGGACTATAGGCTAATAACGTTTTTTACCTTTTTATAGTACTCCTATAAAGAGGGAGTCGTTTAGTTAGCTTATAGTAGTTTATTAATAAGGTTAAGTTTAAAGGAGTTAATAGAATATATTTTAGCGCCTAAGAAGTCCGTACCCAGTTCTACCCATATTTAGGGGTTAAGGTATTTTAGTTATAGTAGCGTCTAGGTCTTATTCGCGCCTTCTAAAAGCATTTACACAGTTTATAGTGTCTAGTCTATATATAATTAAGAAGTTAAACTAAGATAGAGTATCCACCTAGCGTGCCTATTAGGCCGTAAGGGCCTTAATTATTATAAAGTATTTTAGGGCCTTATAATCTAAAACTACCTTAATTGGCTTAGGGGTCCCCTTTAACTATATACGCCAGTGCTAAAAGCTAGAGATAATAGCTAGCATTTCTTTGTTATAAATATAGTAGTTTAGCTTAGTATTTATTATAGTCTTTAAATAGTATATAATAGGGTGCTATTTTCCGTCTAGTTGCTTCTAGAAAAAAATACTAGCTATTACGCCGTCTAAGGCATTAGTTTTTAGTATTAAGGGCCGTTTTAGGTTATAATAGATAAATAAGGGAGCTAATACTAGCCGTTTTTTAAGCTTATTAAAGGCCTGCCTATATATAGCGTTAAAGTAAAAAGGCTGGTCTTTTCTAGTAAGACGGTTAAAAGGCTAGGCAATTTTGCTATAGTTCTTAATAAAGCGTTAGTAGAAGTTATAAAAACCTAAAAATAATTATACCCCCTTTACAGTCCGTAAGGGTGCCCACTAGTTAATTATAGCTATTTTCTTTAGGTTAGCTTTAATTCTATTTATACTAATAATAAAACCTAGGTACTTTATACGCTTAATACTAAACTTTAACTTTTTAATATTAATCTAGAGGCTAGCTTTATAGAGCCGTTATAGGACTTTATAGTCATACTCCTTATATTCTAGCTTATTCTTAGAGTAGATTATAATATTATCTAAGTAGGCCGTATAGAAGTTGTTAAGGTAGTTAAAGAGTATATTATTTATATACTGCTAGTATATAGCTAGTCCGTTAGTTAGTCTAAAAGGAAGTACCTTATATTTATACGTTCTATAATAGGTTTAAAATATAGTAAGATTCTTAGACCTAGGGTTTATTCTAATTTAGTAGAAGGCCTAGCGGATATTAAGCTTTATAAAGACCTTAGCTCTACTTATTTAGACTAGAGTCTTATTAAGTAAAGGTAGTAGATAGCGGTCCTTATAGGTTATATTATTTAGCTTATAGTAGTTAATGCAGAAGTATAGTCCTCTATTTAGCTTTTTAATAAAGAGAATAGGTAAGGTAAAAGGGGCTTAGCTAGGCTTTATAAAGCCCTTATTTAGGTTATTAATAAGATACTACTTTATAGCCTATAATTTGGTAATAAACTGCTTATAGAGGGGGCTAAAGCTAAGGGTGTTTTCCTTGCCCTGCTTAATTTCAATCTTATAGTTATAAGGTTAGTAAGGTAGAAGTATATCGGACACTGCTTTAGAGAATACGTCCTTAAATTTCTAGTGTTAATAAGGTAGCTTTTATTTACTAGCTCCTTATTTATAAGCTTACCTTTTTTTTCCTTAATTATTTAATTAATTTTGTATAAGCTAGTTATAAAGGTAACGGTATTAGGCTAAACTAAGTTTTAGTAAAATCCCACGGCACTAATATAGCAGATATTAACTGGTAAGAGGTCCGCTAGTTTCTTAACGGATATCTATTAGGTTATATTTTGCAGTATAGGGTTTATAGTCTTCCTTAGCTTACGTTCTATTTTTAATAAGTTATTTTTCCTATTTATTAGTTTAGTATAGCGTTTAATATTCCTAGCTTTCCTTTATAGCTATGTAGGGCCTAAGTCCTCCATAGTTAACTTAGCTAGGTTACTACTAGCTTCTTAGGTCTTTAGTATAGGTAGTATAATATATAGATTTGTTATAGGTTAAGCTATATATTTTTCTTAAAGGCCTAGTCCCTACGTATAGTATCTGCTTAGTAAATAGTATTAATCTAAGGCCGTATAAGGTTTTCTATTATAATACTAATTTCTTTTATAAAAGAAGGGGTTAGAGGTAGGGTTTTAGGCTAGATAAGCCGCCTACTTTATATATTAAGCTATAAGCCTAAATAGGCTAGCTATTTTTTTTTAAGATTATATTATAACTTCCTAGGTCCGTAATAAGGAAGGGGATATTATATTACCTTTATCTATTAATACAGAGGTAAATCCGCAAGATAATTATAATGGGTGGCTCTTATTACGGAGTAAGTATAAGCGGCGATAATATATAGCAAGGTAGATATTATTAAGCTATATATATAAACTGTATAAGAAGTCAAGACGTTATATAAGGAAAGAAGGTAGGAAAACGGGAAGAAAGGGTATATATTATGGACTTAGTTGCTTAGCTAATACGTGCATGGAGCAGAATAGGATTTAGGTAGTAGTCCTAGCAGAACTTAATAGGATTTAGTAAAACTTAGTGGAATTTGGTAGAATATAGTAGGATACGGCAGATTGCCGATAGATTACCATATATTGCGGCAAATTGCGGTCTTATAGTTAGTCTTTAGTTGCTAAGTTAGTAGAAATAGGTAAATGTGTGCAAGGTGTTATAGGGGTGTCCCGTAACAGTACCCCCCCTTTAAACTCGAGCTTCTGCGAGATAGGGCTATAGTAGTTCTAGGTAAAGTTTATAAAAGTCTTTTGCGGCTTATATAAGTCCTATAGAGTTAACGGGTTCCTATAAGGGCTTAATATAGCCTCTCCACTTTATAAGATACATATATTAGCGTTTCCGTTTATTATACTTAATATTATTAATTCTTTTAATAAAGTACTTATCCTTACCGTCCACCTTAACTAGTGGGGAAGGGTCCTATATTTATTTAGGTAGGGCGTCTAATATAGGGGTAGTAGGGTAAAGGACTAACGTATAGAATATAGGGTGGATTTTAACCATATTAGGGAGCTTCAGTTAGTAAGTTAAGGAGAGATAACCTTTTTAACCTTATAAGGGCCAGCGTTCTTCTAATTAAGTTTCTTAGTAGGTTGTTTTATGTTTAGATTTCTTATATCTAGCCAGATAAAATTACTAATTTAGTAGGCTAGTGCTTGGGTTTATTTCTTATTCGCTACGGCTTTATAGATAGATTAAGCCCATATTATCTCATTAGTAAGGAACTATTATAGTTCCTCCATCTTCTCTATAAATTAATTTACTTCTATAACTTATAAGGCGTAATAAGTAGGGTAAGGAATATTACTAAAGGGTTTAAACCCCATTTATAGGTGCTAGCCGTAATTAGCTTAAAATAGGGAGACTTTTATAGTTTCTAAGACGGAATTATTTATAGTAAACTTAGTAAATGTAAGCTAGTTAATTCAGTTATCCTATAAATATAACGTGTATATCTAAATATACTATTCCATTATAGCATTTACACGTTTTATTTAACTATTCGTTTCTAGGTAATACGTAGTAGATAATAGTACTTTAATGCGGAGTTAAGTAGTTAGTTCTTTTTAGAATGCTAAGATAAACTAGCTGCCTCTATTAGAGATAATTATTTTAGGGAGTTTATAGAGTTTCTATATATAATCTAGGAATAGTTAAGTAATAGTAGGCGTTAATATATTAGGGCAGGCGATTAAGTGTCTTATCTTAGATAGTTAGTCTATAACTACCATAATATTTATACAGCCTCTACTCTTAGAGAGGTTAATAATAAAGTTAATTAAGATATCCTTTTATCTTTAGTCCGGAACAGGTAGCGGCTTTAAAAGGCCGTTATACGTCTTATGCGAGGCTTTAGCTTATTAGTAGGTATAGCAGCTAGAGATATACCTTTATCTTATATTATACATATTTAGCTAGTAATACTCCTGTTAAAGTAGTTTTAGGATCTTTCCTTAGCCCGGGTAGCTGGCGACAGGTAGATTATATACGTGTTTAAGGAGCTTAAGCTTAAGATTATTATAATTAGGGATAACTAGACGGTTTTAGTAATATAAGCGGTTTCTATAGGCTTTATATTTACTTAGAGAAATCTTTTTAGAGCGTCTAATGCTATCTTATATTAGCTTAAGCGTCTCTTAAATAAACTCGTTATTTAGGTATTTGTTAACTATAATCTGTTTAATTAATTAATTAGTTATTTTAAGGACGTATACCATAAGATCTTTAATAGGAGGGTTAAATAGTTTAGGGCGAAGTAGGGTCTGATTTTGGTAAGAGAGCGCTTCTTTTAGGGCTGACGCGTCTTACAAGCGTTAGGTTAGGGTATTAGGCTTTTAACCTTAAACGCCTAGGCGGAATATAATTAAGAATTGGAAGCGTAATAGATATTCTAACTAGCAAGCCTAATAATGACTTAACTGTTTTGTGGTTGTGAAGTACTATAGGTTCTTATAGTCGCTAAGGACCTTAATCGGAAATCTGGCGCCTTTTAGTTTAGGTTACTATTACTTAGAGCATCTAATAATAGCTAGCAATTCTTTATTATAGATCTCGTAATTATATTTAGTAGGGCTTAGTTGCTTTAAGAAGTATACTATAGGGTATAATACTCCTTCGTTATATTAAGACAGAATGCCTTTAATAACGTAATTAGATAAGTCGGCTTCTATAACACTTATTCGTTTTAGGTTAAAGTATTAGAGTATAGGTGCAGTAGTAAATATAACCTTTAGATAAGTAAAGGCCTTCTTATATTCTTTATTAAAGATAAAAGCTTTATCCTTTTAGGTTAGAGTAATAAGGGGTAAAACTAGGGCGAAGAAGTTATTAATAAACCGTTAGTAGAAATTAGCAAATCCTATAAAGGCTCTTATATTCTTAACGTTCTTAGGTTCCGACTAGTTTACAATTACTTTAACTTTCTTTGGGTCTATTTATATACTATTTATAGAAATAAGGAGTCTAAGGTATAGAACTTCCGTTTTATAGAACTCGTATTTATCTATATTTAATTATAGACTAGCTCTATACAGGGCTTATAGGATAGGGTTAACGTATTTCCAATATTTAGTTAGGTTATTACTGTATATTAGGATATTGTTAATATAAGCAGTATAGAAGATGTCTAGGTAGGGACGTAGGGTATTATTTATATAATATTAGAACGAGCTTGGAGCATTTATAAGGCCGAATAGTATTACTAAGTATTTAAATAATCTATACCGAGTACGGAATATAATAAGCTATTTATCTCCTTTTGCTATACAGAGGCGGTTAAATATAGAGATAATATTAAGCTTTGTATAGTAGCGAGCCTTACTTAGTTAGTTTAGTATCTTCTATATTAACGGGATCGGATATTAGTTCTTAACGGTAATAGTGTTAAGAGCTTAGTAGTCTACGCAGAAGCGTAAACTGCTACTAGGTTTCTTAACGAAGATCACTAATACGGCTATAGGCGATAAGCTCGCTCTAATGAATTCTTTACTTAGGTTCTTATCTAGATACTTTTATAGCACTTAGAGTTTATTTTAGGACATCCTATATAGGGGTCTAAATCTAGGCTGCTTTCCGTCTTTAAGTACAATCTTATAGTCGTATAATCGGTATTCTAGTAGCTTATCAGCTTCCTTCTATAAGAATACCTCTAGGCAGTTATAGTACTTTACTAGTACCTTTGTAGCAGGGTTAGTGTACTTCTTTAGTGCTAAGGCCTTCTTAATATCAGCTATAGTAACAGTAAAGATCGTATGTTTAGGTTTCTTAGCAAGTTATACTAATAGAGTAGCTCTAATTATGTGGATATTTAGGGTGCCGAGCTTGCTTGGATTGTTTATAGTTTCTTATTTAGGTTTAGGTTTAGTATTAGGTACGGAGTTAGTATTAGATTTAGGTTTGGGTTCTTTAAAAATCCTTTTTATAGTAGAATACTAGTCCTTCTAGGATTTTCGCGTATTAAGCTTAAGCTTCTACTTAGCTCAGGGCGGTGTAGTGCTTAGTAATAGCTTATAGAATTTAGTGGAGTTTTTAGATCCTTAGTAGATGTCGGTAAAATTCTCGTGTTAGTAGAATTTAGTAGATTCCTCGGGTATAGGGTAGATAGTTATAGAAATTTTAGACTAGTAGAATCTAGTGGATTTTTTAGATTTTAGTTCTAGGTCTAAGTAGTAAATAGTAAGGCACTTCTACTTATAATGGGAGGTGGTAAATAGAAGCTTAAGGTTGTTTTAATTAATAGTCACCTTATATAGCTTCATCTAGGGCTATTTAAGAATTATTAGGTAACCTAGGGTAGTAACAAAAAGCTTAATTAGTTCTTTATAGTTTAGGTATTAAAGTCTTTAGGCTACTATATAGGTAATACGGCCTAAGACGGTATATTTACCATTAAATCCAAATACATTAATATGCCGGTTAAGGGGGGTTAGGGTAAAACCATTATCTTACGTAAAGATCTTGTTAATAAATCCTATGCCGCTAGCTCCTGTATTAATTAAAATTTAAGCATTAGCCTATTAACTATTCTACTAAAGACAGCAGTTAATAGTTATACTATAGTCTTAAGAGTTAGAGTTCGTGACATTAAATACGTTTAGCGAGATCCTATAGTAGAGCCGTTCCAGAGAGCGACTTAACTTTAGGATCTTCTTTTTAGAGGTAATTAGGGCGGGGTTCTTATAGGACGTTAGTTAGAGCTTCGTCCTTATAAACGGTGCTTACTAGATAAAGGGGTGGAACCGGACAATAAGGGCTGTAATTAATGGCTTAAGGTCGGGCGCGATAAATAGTTACCGACGTTAGCCGTTTATAAATCGTTTTAGGGCGTAGGTAAGGGGACGAGATAGTATTTTAAGATATAGTCCTTACTTCTATATTTAAAGCAAAGGCCTAGCTTAATGCGTCTTTCTTATTTAGGGGACCCTAGTAGGGCGTACTTTAGGGTTCTAGTGTTAATATCCATAGCGTCGGGGTGCTTAGGCTAAGATAATAACTTAGTAGACGTTCGTGGGGTTGCCGTATTATATTAGGGGGCTGGCTTCGGTATTAGGCGTAGTATATCATTATACTGTTTATTAATAACGTTTACGCAGATATTAAGGGCTCCTAGTAGGTCTACGCCTATTAGGGAGGTTTTTAGTTTAGGACTTAGAGATTTAATAAGGCTGTTAACTAGTGCAGAGTCGTTCCAGCTAGTCTCCCTTATGTAATAGTTAAATTTAGAGAAGTATATTAAGAAACTTTTCGTTCCTTAAGCTATATAGTTTATCTTTCTCTAAGCAGTAGCTTAGTAGTTTAGGTTACTATATATAGCTTTAAGAAGTATAACTAGGCTTTATACTAAGTTTAGTTAAAGGGGTTTAATAAGGTTAGTTACCTCTTCTTCTAGTTAACTTAGGGCGTAATAAAGTTAGTTAACTTTAGTTAGGTAATGGTTAGCGTTACTAGTTAGCTTATTCTTAAGCTAGCTTAGAAATAATTAGAGCTCTTACCGTTTACCAGTAAATACTAAAGGGTTAGGTAGCTTTTTAAATCGTTATAGTGTAGTAGTTAGTTTAGGGTGGATAGCTGTTATAGGTTTGGGGCTTACGTTCCGCGTATTTATCTCTAGGGATAGTGTTTAGTCTTAGGGCCCTAATATAGGCATCTTAAGTATACGGATTTCTTCTTAGAGGTCCTTAATTAATCACTAGCATTATGCTTCTTATTCGGCTTATTATTAATTTAAAGTAGCTTAGTTTTATATAAGGGTGTCTATAAAAGACTTCTATATTTCTACTAGTTATTCTTAGAGTGCGGATATAATACCAGCGGCCGTCACGGGGGCTTTAGGGTCGTTTTGCATTTTAAAGGTAGTATATAAAGTTAACGCAACGTAGTGTTACGGAGTAAGTATAAGCGGCGATAATATATAGCAAGGTAGATATTATTAAGCTATATATATAAACTATATAAGAAGTTAAAACGTTATATAAGGAAAGAAGGTAGGAAAATAGGAAGAAAGGGTATATATTATAGACTTGGTTGCTTAGTTAATATAGACATAAAGTAGAATAGGATTTAGGTAGTGGTCCTAGCAGAACTTAGTAGGATTTAGTAGAACTTAGTGGAATTTGGTAAAATATAGCAAGATGCGGTAGATCGCCGACAGATTGCCATATATTGCGGCAAATTGCGGTTTCGTAGTTAGTTTTTAGTTACTAAGTCGGTGGAAACAGGTAGACGTATGCAAGGTATTACAGGGGTGTCTCGTAACAGCTCTATCTGCCCATTATACCTATAAATAGAAATTAGTTTAGGTAGTTCTTTAATAGGTATATTTAAAAAGTTAGCCAGCTTTATAGTATACTGGGTGTCTATTAAGGTAAAGGTATTTACTTTAGAGTTAGCTAAAGTAGAGGTTAAAACTTAATATCTATTGCGGAATAAAGTATAAGGGATAGTATAGCTTCTTCTATTAACTAGCCGACCTAGATTAATATATAATATATTATAAGCTTTGCAGTGTATGGGATTGAATAAACGACTTAATTATAAATCTATGGAAATTAAGTAGTATATATACATGAAGAAGGTATAGGTAATAAAACAAAAGGGTAGACTAGTACGTAGTCGAAATAGGGTAATATAAGATATATGAGGTATACGAGGTATACGAGGGTAGTGCTGATGCAGGCTTGAAGGCTGCAACCTTGTGTCTTCAGCACAGTCCAAGTAGTCGGTTATATATATTAATCCCTTTTAACCCTAAAGGGGAGTCTTCCTTTAGGGTTCCTCTTTTTTTTTAACTTTATACTATTTTTCTAGATTAATAGGACCTTATCTGCTTTTATATTTATTAGGTAATCCTTTATACGGTAGCCTTTTTAACTATAAAAGAAGTAAGCTCCTTAATTACTAAGGGCCTATATATAGGGGTTGCTGTATATAGGCCGAGCATTTACTAGACTTATAGCAGGACTAGCCGTACGGCTAGCTGCTAAATTGGTAGTAGGCTATACGGGTAGTGCTGCGGGGTTTGCTAATTGTACTAGGATATTGCGGGCTGTTTTTATATTGCTTATAGTCTAATTTAAAGGGTTTCTAGCCTTATACTGTTTGGCACGTATCTTAATTTAGTAAAGGCCTTAGTTAATAGCCAGGCACTAGTCTATAAATTCCTTTAGCGTCAATATAGTAGTAAAAACTAGTAGTATAGCTCGCTATAGATTTAAGGTAAGCTTGTTAAATAGGTTTAGTATTAAATCTTCTTAGGGAATTTAAGCCTAGCTAGCTAGGTATAGAAAGTAGGTCTAAAAAGCTAAGAAGGTCTCTATTATTTTTATATTTAGGCTTTTATAATTAAGTTAGATGTTTTATACTTTAAAGGCGTCCTTATAGATAGAAGATAGGTAAATAATTATCTTTTTCTAGAGAGGAAGGGATCTGTTAAGTCCTATGCGTATTATAGACATAGGTATATTTATATATCCCCACCGGTATAGCCGAAGACATAGGCTATTTTAGCCTAAGTAGTAGGGAAGTAGTCTATATTAACTTTAAGCTTATTCCATAATTAAAGCCTCTAATTATTAAATATAGGGTTGGTTTGATCTATAAGTAATAGGGGGTTTACAACCTTTACGGACCGCAATAATACTAATACTATACGTTGGGCTAGGATTTTAAAGACTATAGCAAGCTTTTAGGTATTTAATAACTCTTTGCTAGGTATAGGGGGTTCTCTAGCTTTAAGCAGCTCTTAAAGTTGTTTAATTTTAGCATTAGCTGCTATAAGCTCCTCCTAGGAGTTTAAGTTAGTTACTATTTTACTATTAGAGGTATTTAAGGGTCCTATAGCTACTTTACCAGCTGCTATATTTCTTAGCATAGTAGTATAGTTATTAGGGTAACTTCTAGTAGAATTTTATAGGGGTTTTAGTCTATACTTATTCTATAGGTTTTATTATTCTTTTCTGTTCTTTAAGTTCTAGTAATAGTCTTTAAGTATACTTCTATATTTTATTCTTATTTATAGTCCTATAGATATATTTAAGTTCCTTTTTAGGAAGAAAGGGTGGTTTAAGCTTTAGATAATATTAGCGACTTAGTTAATTAAGATATAAGTATAGTAAGAAGGACGCATACAAGCCTATATAATTGGATTGTCTATAAACAAGGATCTAAAGCTAAAGAAAGGAAAGGAGATAAAGGGTAGCGCCGCTTAACGTTATATACAATCCTCTAGTTACGTAACGGCAATTAGCTAAAACTATATAAAACTGTCTGCGACTGTCCGCTATAATCTACCAATATCTATTAGCTACAATCCACTAGTTTCCACTAGCGCCGTAATAACTATACTTAATAATAATATATAAAATAAAATATTATCCCTACTATTATTAGCAGCGGCCTACTCTAATTCCTCTTAAAGTTATTAACGTTTTTATTCTAAATGTATTAGGAACTAGGTTAGAAAAGGTTTATAATAAATATATACTTTCTCTACCTATAGAGTTTGCATATTAGGCCGATATTAATATATTAATATATATATATTATATTCTAAACTAGCTCTTAGTAAAGTATTAATTAATATCTTATTAATCTAGTTTTTATGCACTAAATATAATATAAGTATATTATAAATAGGTTAGGAATATATTAATACTTTATAACAGTAGGAAGAAGAAACTACTGTATACTAAATATATATAATTTATTTGCTATTTATTCTACTGTATTTATATAGTATTTTAATATATTAAATAGCTCGTGATTAATTAGAGAGTAGTGCTTATTTAGCCTTAAGGCAATAACTAGGTATCTCTTATATCTTACCTAGTTAGCAACTAATTAAGATTTATATATTATACTATTAATACCTTCTAAATGCATTATAAATGGGTTTAGAATAGTTTACTAATTAGTAAATTATAAAGTTCTTTATATCCTAACTGGCTTTTATCCGTTTATATATAGAGTAGGCGTTTTATAGTTACCCGCGGCTCTTAAGATGCTTTATAGGAAGTATACTCAGTAAAAAACTAGTGTTTTCCTAAGATACTATATCTAATTGCGCCTCTAAGGATTAATATGCTATAGATACCACCTAAACCCTTTTATAATATATTAGGAAGGCGTTTTAATTACGTTTTAGATATCTTAGTAGCTATTTACTAACTATTTATATTAGATATAATAGCTTTAAAGCCTTTCTTATTACTATAAATATATTTCTAATAAGTCTGCTTTTAAAGATATTTAGAATGTAATTTAAAAAAAAACTTGCTTAAAGTATAACTAGTAAGTACGCCTTATTTCTATATTAGTAATAGTATATATAAGCGTAAAAACTACTAAAATATATTAGGATCGCGTTCTAAACGGGGTTATATTATATAATTATACTTTTATTATACTTTTTAAGCTAAATAGCGAATATAATCTTATTTATATTTCTTTTAATAATATATTTAAAAGATATATTAACTTTAAATATAGTTTAGGCTAAGAAGATCTTAGCTTACTTTTATAAAAAGCAGATTATTTTAACTCCGTGTTAGGAATATAGGCAAGTTGCCGTTACGTGCGGCAAGTTGCCGTCACGTGTCGCCGCGGCACTAGTGTGGCGAGGAGCCTTAAGCTC
>Ga0307515_10012880_pt1 | contig 15689 bp, 17 predicted proteins | sample 17_EM_MG_FD_194513 | JGI IMG/M metagenome (GOLD analysis project Ga0307515, IMG submission 194513) | Populus trichocarpa ectomycorrhiza microbial communities from riparian zone in the Pacific Northwest, United States - 17_EM | ecosystem: Host-associated > Plants > Roots > Unclassified | place... | reverse complement strand
TGTCTACATTTATAATTATTGTCTCAGACGAAGCAATAAATACAGACAGCAAACCAAACTGGAGGAAATAGAAAGGTTGCTCAGTCTCCTAACCTAACATTTATAAAAACTGAACAGCAGCTGCTGTGAAAGGCATCCCTGTAAAGGGACCGCTCAGGTAAGCGCTACGCTTCCTCCCGATGTTGGGTTCCTCACTGGTGAGCGGCGATGATTTCCGTCGCCTTGAATCCCGCATGGGAAACCAGCCCCAGCTCACTCTCAAAAGGGGTCATCAGCAGCTTCCCCAATCAACCTACGAATCTTGAAGACCATCTTTGGAACCTTCTTCGCGCCCTCCTTCACGGGAAACAATTCCCCTGGTCCACATCTTCCACCAGATACTTCATCAATTTGACACTGAGCGCAATGGCGAGAACGAGCTCCGAGAGAGGACAAAGTGATGTGGAATCCAGACTCTTCTGGTGGAGGTGTCTGCTGGGCATTGACGATGGTGCCAATAACTTCACGAGGTCATCCTGTATGTTCTTTGTTGAAAACGTTGCTGTGAACGTGTCAATCTTTTGGGGGGTTCTTGGGTGCCAATCTCCTTACAGGGCTTTCGTTCGGTGATTATGACCCCACAACGCTCAAAGATCTGCTTGAGTTCGTTCGCCTCCAGGTCTTTGTCGGTTTTGCCGGACTTGGTGCCGGGGGCAATCAACGCTTCCTTCACCGAGAGTTGGACCACGAGCGTCTACAAATGATTAATTCGCCGTCGCAGGGTGATGGAAGAGAGTTACCTCGATGTTGGCGAACGGGTCGTTATCTACGAAATCTGCAACACCTAACTCGCGTGCGCTCGTATCGGCAAAGGCAATACCGACACCAGTTGACTTGGTCTGGGCGGTGACACCGGGAACGGAGGTTGTAGTTGTAAGTTTGATGGCCATTACAATAGGTGCGGGCGATAATTCTGTATCCACGAATAACAAGTCTCCCACCGCCAGGAGGTTTCCGGGCGACGCCTACCACAAAAGAGTTGAGCAATGCAAGCGGGAGTGAGAACACCGTCCGACGAATTACCTCTTTCTGCAGCTTGAACTGGACTTTGGTATTTTCTTCCCCGAGGAACCCTGGGCCCAGATCTCGACCCACAACTGTTTGCTCGCCTCGGCGGGTTGGGAGCATGTTGGTACTTGAAACCGGGGTAGTGGAGCTGGACCAGGGGAAGACCGCAGGTGCCGTGAACGGAAAGCTGGAAAAATTCGTAGAAGACAGAGAGACATCTCATCGGCCATAATGTGGTGGACGGTGAAGTCGAATGGGGAAGCTTCGCCACCCGGCTTGTAGACGGAGATGAATGGAAATTCGTCAAATGGAGTATTGCACCCTGTGCATCTTATACTTAAACCAACCATAAACCCAGATTTGTCCGTCGGTCTCGAAATGTCATTGGGGATTGAAATATTGATATATGATACTAGCAAAAATCTGTGTTCGAAGCTGACTGGATTGAACTCAGTGCTCAATGGATTGAGGGGAATCAATTGATTTACATACCGTTGGAGTATGAGGGGGGATCTAAAATATAATTCAAGTGAGCGCCGCCCGCGATCGATACACGCGCCCTGCCACTCATGAATACGACATCGCCATTTCTGTTGAAAGCAAACCGCCGATTCGCCGATTCATGGCCGAACCCCCTCCACAATTCAGTGGGGATCGCAAGCGTTCCGAGCATCTCCACGGTCCCGTATCAGCAGAGCATCCCAACCCTCCCATATTACCCACTCATCCACAACACCCCTCTGGGAGGAACCGTGAACAACGCACATGCCTCGGTTTCCCTACACCACCCACTGATTACCAGGCTGTAAACGTGGCACCGGCACCTGCGACCCGGCAGGTACCCCATGTCAATGGCTCATACTTTTTTCGCGTTCAAGAACGCGAGTTCCTTTCCCAACCCACCTCTTTCTTCCGGATACGAATCGACATTGACCTCCTGGGTAATCCCCAGGCCATCGGCGGACCATACCAACCCCCACGATTCATCACATCGCACAAGACGTTGCTGCTACGGCAACCGAAACAACCCTCATCCTCCTTTTCCACCTCCCACAGTATTTCCTCTCCACTGCAGCGCCAATCATTGAGCGAACATCGGACGACACAGTCCCCACCTCAACCACACCATTCACAAACAATCCCAATCAGCTCCCCCGTGGCCGCAGGATCGGTCAGTAACCACTATATCCACCATTGTCGAGTGACGAGGCACCACCCTTATCCCCGGCCCGAACCGAGGAACAGGTCACCTCGAGTGATCAATGGTGATGCCCAGCGATGCCACACGCCCTGCTCTAGGGGACCGGGAGGACGTCGAGAAGAGAACACGATCGAATAAATACATGGACATAGTTTGCATTTGTTTTTTCCCTTATCCATTCACCCCGTATATCTAATCCCACCGTGTCTTGTCTTATGTCCCAATAACTGAGTAAGGACGTAGAGGCTGAGGTTTTGAATCAATAGCCTTCCGATTGCAGTATGATGGGTATCAAACCCGGGGGCAGATAGCGAGCACTTAGCGCTGACCCGAAGTTGAACGTTGACGACGCTGACGATTCAGAGATGTGATTGTAGACCGAGGGTCATTCGGCCATTCCGCTTGTTGGATCGCGCGGTAGTTCGACGTGATGTACCATGCGACTAAAGTTCTACGCGAACGACAATACAGATTAGTGATCTGGAATTTCATACGGGGCCGGAATGTGGTAATCATCATGCAACTTCTGGGTGCAAGTGAGCTAAAATTGAACGAGATGGAAGCAGACAAGCATAGGTGGGCATACCGTGTTTAAAGGCAGCGCGTGCACGAGTCCCTGCCCTTCCGACTCCACCGGGGTCCTTGCGAAATGGCAGATAACATCTGAAGTCCGGATCACCCGTGGGGTGACACGCCCTTCGCCGTAAAGGTATCCTCCAGCAAACCCAAATCTTCTGTAGACACCTTGAATTGGATGTTCGGGAGCGAGGGAAAACTGGGATACAGCCAGAAACGTCGCGTCAGAATTTCCCGGCTGAAATATGAGATCAACCCGTCCGATGCAGTGTGAAGTGCGCCCAGGACGTCGGAATATAATGTTACTATCGCGAGGCAACGATTTATGATTCGAGTATATGACCCCAGAGATTGTGATTTTTCTGAGCTCCAAAACTCGGGGAGTCACAAGGTTCCAGGGACCAAACCCATCCATGGTGTCTGCGATGAGCTGGCTGAGGAGGTTAAAAGTCCCCGAGTCGAGTTGGATGTGAATTGGGGGTTTAGTCGGCGGGAAGTGGGTCTCATCGGCTAGGCGTGTCCCGCGATGGTCTTCATTGGAAACTGTTGTAAATGTGTCCAAAAGTTCAGGTGCAGTGACTTGGATCCTCTCGTCGTCCATCAGGGCGTGAATGTTTGCTACCCGACAGGCAGTCATTGTGAATGTGAGCTCGAGCTCTCCTGGGGCAGTTATCAGAGTCTCTGAGCCACGGATACGAAGGGGAGACATGCCTGATTTCATATTTATATTCTGCGACCCAAGCATTTCATTGAAGCGCTCAAATCCGGGTGTACGGACGGAGTGCGTGGGGCCGAAGAGGCGTAAGAAGTCGCCGGTGTGTAGTGAGACGTGGTGGACTGGTTGTAGGCTGGCATTCTTGAATAAAACCATTATTCCCCGAAGATATCGTAATAACAGGTATTTGTAGTCCCTGATGTGGTTCGCGGTAATGATACGCTGGTTGGCCAGCTGGATGGCGGCATTCAGGTCCATGAAGTTACACAGGAGGACAAAGTACCGGTCGGTGTTTCTCCCCCACAAGCGCATGAGGGTTATGGGGAGATGCACTGTGGCGATAACCTTCCATTGATCAGCTTTCAACTTTCCTCTCGCTGCCGTCCCCCAGTTTCTAGGTGCAGGAGTCATCCACGATGGCAATTGAGTGAGTCTCATATCGTCCCAGACAGATTCCAGAATATCCTTCCCGAGGACGGCCCCTGGTATTTGATCTGTACCTTGCTCCTCCGGAGGGTGGGGGATGTGCGACTCGCGCTGCAAGGTGGAATTAATAATCATGACGCGGTATAACGTGATCACACACCCATTCAGACAGCCGCGCAAATAGTTCAGCTCTAATGCCCGTGTCGTTAAGCCCCCTACTACTGCACATTATCCTGAGGGTAGACAAGCTCAATTTCGTGTGATTCCTGATGATGTGGGCAGAGAAATCTCGCTCGGCTTTCTCGAGCTTTTCAGCAGACAGCGCATCAACTCCATCGGCACTTTCACCAGATAAACTTGATTCACCATCTGTAGTGTCGGGGAGAAGTGGGAGGGTTCCTTGCGGTGTTTGTGGCGCAGATGGCAAGGAAATTTGTGAAGGGCCTACACGAGATTTCTGCGGTCTTCAGTTAGCCTGTGGAATTGCGCCCAAATCAAAGCCCCTACCCATTCAACAATTCTATATGCCATGAGCTTACGTCCTCCAACGCTCCGGAGCCCATTGTCGACACATATGTGCCACAGAGTACCTTTCGAGGCATTAGATAAGGTGTTTCGTAGCATCTCGGGGTCCTGTGTTGTACGAATGACGTCGAGCCAATGAGACAATATGTCGTCTGTGGGGCGGGGCACCAGCTTCTTGGATTGGAGAACCGATCCATCTCCTCCTTCGACTGACGCATTGATACCCCAAATACGGCGGCAGTGGCTTGGAACCATTCCGAGATAGGCCGAGTGCATGGTGTCAACGACGGAAAACAGGATTGGGTTCCAGTATGGAAGGTCCAGGAGTGCTGACCAACGGATTCCGTGCTTCTTGAAGTTCGCATCCCGCTCAGCTTTGCTTGCAGAGTCCTTCCATAGTTTGGCATGGTGAAGGTGCTTGGAAAGGTCACGAAGTGGCCAGTCTGCTTTGTTCAGATTTTCAATATTGTGGATCGTTGTGAGACAGAACATGCAAAAGAGCGTAGATGTGGCGCTACTGAACCCGGCCAACTGGCGTGCGGCAAGCATGTCACAGACAAGGGGGATTAGGACACCTTTGACGAAACGTCCAAAAGGGGAAGACGCTGTCGCGGTGTAAAGGATGCCCTTCCAGAACTCGAGAAGTTCTGTGACGATGATCGACAGGACATGGTTTATCTGGTTGAGGGAAGGCTTCCCTGGGCCAGGAATTACGCCAGCGAGATACATATTTCGAAAGAGGTATCGTTGGTGGGGTGGGAAGTTGAGGACCACGAGATACACTGCGGTACAGGTCAACGTCTGTTTTGCTTCCAGCATGTGCAAAGGGTTGAAACCGTCGGCGTTAAGACTAAAAGCGAGTCGCAGGTCTTCACCTCTCCCACGGAAAAAACTCGCTTGGTCGACATCACGAAAATTCCGGAGGACGGGCGAATCCCAAATGTCTTCCATCGCAGGGCTCCCAGGTCGATTGCAAGGTTCTTTGAGGAGTTCTTCCACTCCGGGACGCGCCAACAATCGCCCGACCCAATCTTTCAAACTCTGGTGGACGTATTTCCGTCGTGGTGCGTATACAGTCCTACCCCCGACCTGTCGCTCCTCAAAAAGTGGGATATTGCAAGGTGGACTGGAGGGTGTTTCCCGGTGAACACAGTGGCGGTTGTCTGGTTGGGAGGAGGAAACGACGCCCGTGTAGGGGTATAACGCGTAGCAGCCGGGACATTGTATGAGGGTGGAGGTTGTTGGGTCGAGGGCGAGGCGTTTCACAAAGGTACGAGGGTCCGTGGGGATTTGATTGAGGGTTCCCTGGTCAGCACCCTGCAGGGTAAGCACAGACCGAAGCCCGGCAATGAGGACTCTTGAAGATCTCCGAGGAAGGTGAAAGATGAGGTGCATTAGGGCAATGGTTATAAACACAATCGCAACGACAGGATTTGGGGGGAGAGCTGTAATCAAATACTTGTCTAAAAAAGGTTAAATGTGTGCTGATTTCAGAAAAAGGTATAGTCACCATTGTCGACGATGCAGTGTCCACCTGCGGCCGCGACGGCCTTCGAACGTTGTCTGTTCCATTCCGATTCCTTGTGGGTCCACATTCGCTGAAGGCCGGACTCGACCATGTCTGTCAACCTCTCCTGAAGGTCTTCGGGCCCAGCCATAGCCCGCAGGGTCGCGAGGATTTCGAATAGTCTGTTTTCGTTCTCAATGAAGGCGAGGTTCGATAGATGGGATGGATCCAAGGCGTGTGTGCCGCTGTTGGGGAGGTAGTCGCTGTGATATGTGGGGAGTTGAAAGGCTTCATCTGGGATTGGATCGAGGGCGAAGGCTAGCCGGTGGTTATTGGGAGCCCAGACACAACGGTCGCCGACCTCATGCTCGAGAGTGAGAAGCTCCTGATTGAGCGAATCTCTCTCGAGCGGCGATCCACGGAAAGAGTCCTGGGGGGATCTGGGGGGACCACCCTCGAGGATGGATGCAGTGATGTTGGCGGAGAAAACACCGTGTGCGATTGACCGGTTCTCGTCTGCACGATGCTGGGCGGCGGTCGTTCTAGTGACCAATTGCCTGCCGATGTAGGTGTTTGTCGCCCGGTTGTACTGCGCGCAGTGAATTTTACACTGACAGAGCACGTAAGTCATTGGATAGTCTGGAAACGGGAATTGGACATGGGGGGGTTGGTTGAAAGGGGTGATTGTATCGATGGCCTGAGATAACATTTGGGCGCGCTCATGCCAAAGCGATTTCCCAGTGACATTTATTCGCCCAGAATGGATGCCAATCTCTTAGATTCTCTACTTGGTGTTGTTGCACGCGCCAAGCGGGTGCCACGCTATCGCTGTTGTTTCACCCCTCCCACGAGTTCTGATTAATGATTGGTAACAAAACCATCAACGTTGATCCAACATCGAAGTGGGGAATATACATCAGATTACTATATCTGAGAATATACCACACGGCACTTGTCCTCAACGACCTCACGTTCCCACTCTCCTCCATTTCACGCTACATCAACATATGGAGCCATAATGCAGACGACCATGACGCTTACTATGGCCATTACAACCATAAGAACGACAAATATAATATCGTTGAATATCCTGAGTGCCACCGATGTGAAATCCCGGAGAGAAAGGCCAGGATCGTCTTGAACCTGAATGGGGAAACGGAACATAGGTAAAATGAAGGGCTGATAACGACGACACGCACGGTGACGGCAGGACATTGGATATGACCATCGACCTTTAGGCTGGTTGCAGGAGGGTCTTCCTTTGTGGATGGGCTACCTGCAACGGCAGAGGTACACTTGGAACAAGTGGTGTTATTGGGATAATTCACCTCTCCCACCTACAAGAACGTTGGGTAGTTGGTCGGTAAGTGGGTTGAAAGGCTTACGAAGTCGGCGTTGCCGTTACTGAGGATGCGATCGAGCTCGGAGCAAATGATGTATGGGAGGAACGGTGTAATCCCGCGGGGATCGACTTGGACGGATTTGTTGAAGACTACAAAATAATCAGAGAGAACACACATCGAGCAAGTTGACGGGCTGACAGCGCTGTAGGCCTACCGGATACGTAGCTTCGGCGTCAGATAGGCTATAGCGGTTTGCGGCTATAAGTTGTATGACTGGATCCTCCTCGGGTGTGGTGAAATATATCGGGAGGAGAGGGAGGTATCTGGGGTCGCGCAGTGCTGCTTCAATGATGTCTGTTGAGGTTATTAGGGGTGCAGTGGGATGAAAGCGCGTGCAGTGAAGGATGCCCACAACGTCTAACATAATCGTTCGGACCAACCAGCTCTCGGCGAGCGGCGTGGAAAGTGTTGGGTTCGTTGCTGCGTTCAGGGGGGATGGTGTCAGGGGAATCCACGAAAGCTGGAACCATGGCGTAGCAACGGACTTCCAATCAGCGGTAGGGTCCATAGGCCTTTAAGCTTTATACTCGAACTGCGGAATTGATCCTGCACGCACGATGTAAGTTGAAAGATTTCACCTTATTACATAGAATCAGGAAAGACGGAATTGCCGGGTCCATTCCGTCTTTTGGGTTCAGTGGGGCGAAGGATCTTTCGGACCAGGTACTATCGATCTAATTCGCTCCGTTCGTAAACACAAATCGAGATCTAGATTATCTCTCGTGCTCACGGGGACTCTGCCATATACTGTCACAGTTTGAGGTGATCAACGTCCGGGGTCGTGATTCCGTGGAAGAGGGTACCTCGTCCGGGAACCGAGCGGTCAGGGACGGTGCCAGTGCCTCGGCTTGCCGTGAGTGGTGTCACGATTGCAGGCCGCTGACGTGAATGCTTCATCTTGGGCAGAATTCCAACGGTGCACAGGGTATGGTAACGAACGCAACGGGTATGTGGCCAGGTTGTTGAACAGTCGCGAGGAAACAAGCCCCTCCCTCGGAACGATATGCTGAGTGACTCCGGTGTGGTGTTTCGGGAGTTGGGCGCTGTCAACGATGCCCCAAGGGAGAGGGGGTTCCTGATCACTTGGCGGGTGGGTGAGGAATGGGGCAGGAGAACCCTCAGGGAGGGGAGACCGTCTGGCGTGGCGAGGGTGCCGCGGTCACTTGCATTAATGATTTAATGGACTCGTGGGAGACCTAGAGTGAATTCATACTGGATGGACGCCAGCGGCATGAAGCGCAGATAGCCAGTCAGCAGACGTACCGGGGTTCAAATATACAACTTGTAAATGGGGACATCCACGGAATAGTGCCAGGAGTGGTTTAGGTAGGTACGGCGATAAACTTCCATGCATGCTCACTGAACGGCTAGTGTCGGGACTTATCCAAGTAAGGTCGATCGTTTGGCGGTTGCCAAGCAGCACATCACTGGCGGAGCGTGTCAACAAAAAAGGAGTTCCTCATAGTTCACGCTCGTAGACGTAAAATTACGATGTGCTACAGGTTGTAAAGATCCGAGTTTGAAGGGAAAGAAAGAGGCGTGGAGGCAAAACGAGTGGCGTAGCCTACGACGATGGATCGCTCTGCAAGGCCCCAGCCTTGTACAAAATTTCAAGATATGCCTGCATGTTTTCCTTCGATAGGGAGTCCCCGCTCACTGTTGAAAATAATTGATAACTTGGTCAGCTCCAAGGCAAAGATGATCGTGAAGGCGTAAGTACATTGGTTGACTTCGTGGTCGAGCAAAGAATTGTCAACTGAAGGCGCGGTTACCCGGACGCGTGATAGATCGGTCGTGGCACCAGGCATTTCTAGGGGTGGGTGTAATGAAGAGAAACAAAATTAGCGGTGGTCACATACCGGTGTTGAAGGTGACGGGACCCTGGGGATGTGGCACGAACTTGTCCTGTTGGCCCAAACCGGGACGTCCAGTGGAAGGCCACCCTAGTCCTAGCCTCCGAGTAGATGAAACACGGGCGAACGAGTCCCAGGAGGATGTATGAGGGGAGGAACCAGCTAGAAGAGACCCTGTGCGTCTCTCGTATGCGCCGGAATTTGGGATATGGTTGGCGATGACAGGTCGTGATGGCACTCGCCCACTAGATGATGGTTTGGTCGGGGTTCGTTGGCTCAATGACGACGGATGAGAGGCTTCCTGAGGCAGCCGCGCATTGGAGTGAATAGTTTCGGTCCGACTGTCATCCAGATCTTGGACAGGGTCGAAGTATCGTAAGGCAGGTGCACGTTCAACAATAACGTCCTAGGGCGAAATACAGCGTCACGATGTGTGCGCGAATGCAAGGAGAAACCCACCAAGGAAGGCTTCCGACTTACGGATGCTCCAGGACAACTGCGCCTCTTGGTGTATTTCTCGTTTCTGAAGGAGCGAGACCGTGCGGAAACTGATCTTCGATCTGGGTGGTTATCCTCAGGGGTCGCAGGGGTAGCTCCCCTCGGGTCATCTTCAGCCAGACCTTCCAAGTTTTCGCGATCGTGCCGCTTAGTATCTGAGACTTCAGCGGCGGATGCATGAGACGGTGTCTTCCAGTGGGACGTCGTATGAGATTGGTTCCAGAATGATAAAAAAAAGTGGCATTACTCGCGAAATAATCCTCCTCGAAGGGGGACGGAGTCTGATCCTCTTGTTTAGAATGTATTCATCGTCCCCCTCTGCCTCAGTTCTTGGTCGTTTTCGCCCTTGAGGATTTTGGCTAGGGGTACTGTCACGACTCGACTGTCTCTGTATGTCCTGTGTACCTTGAGTTTCGTCGGTTGAGACACCTTCAATGGTTGGAGCAATGATAGTGGAAGCTGAGCTAGTCCTCGAAAGTGAACTCGCAATCGATGACCGAGTTGTGGATCTTCCGATGATTTTTCGCGTAGACGTTCGATGATTAGTCGGGGCCAGTTCCTAGCGCGCACGTAAGCAGGACAGGAACCAAATAACACGAAAGCGCTTACCATTGGAACATCGTAGAATCCGTCCTTCATCCAACTTTTTAGGGGAGATAGACGTCTGAAGTTCAATGCGTAATATACGAGACGAATACGGAGTGGGGGGACCCCCTCAATGGGGAACTGTCCAGAAGCCACTTTGATCTGACGACCCTTAGCCGTTTGATGAACCTTGTGCCACACTGTGCCCTCAGGGTCAGAAGCGACAGCTAAGATTGCCTCGGAAGCATGGACATATCCCTCGAGGACATGCATGAAACATTTTGCGGCATGGCACCCTTTACAGTTGATGTACGTCCCGTGAAAAGCTTGGTGCGATGACCGATTTTGCCTCGGCGTGCACATTCGCGTTTTCTGGAACTTGAGTGAGCGATAGATGGGGATGCACCTCCCCGAGAACTACTGACCTCCCCGGGAGTGCTGCTTCTCATCGTCAGTAAGACTTTGGCAGCCTCGAACACAGGAACATCACGTTTCATGAAATCACTAGGTAAGGTTGAGCGCAATCGCATTCAAATGCGTTTAGGGGTCCTTACTTTTCGTAAAGTTTGCTAAGGTTTGTCATTGGTCCTTCCACATCGGGGTCTTGCAGACTATGAAGAGTCGCCGCGGCAAGATTTCTCTGCTCGAGTACGGTTGAAAAACTTCGGAGACGAGATGGGGCCATATCACCGCATATGCAAGTCCTGCCTTCCACGAAACAAGACGGGCATACTGTCGCCGCGGTGCTTTTGTCGATGCCGCATCCCCCCGAACATCGAAACACCGATAAAAACGGCTTGCAACCGCAGAAGTTACAAGTAGGTGATTGTTCAGTCTGATGGATAAGCGGTAGCGACTCGTGTTCCTGACTATATTCCTCCTGAAGGACGTCATCAAAGAGTTGGATTAGTTTACAGGAAGTTCTGAAGCCGTGTTTGGGGCGGTCGACATTTCGAGAGGGTCCTTCGGGTGGGAGGGATGCGAGGTCTTGTATGTGGTCATAGAGCAATTCCCGGATCCCATACAACTCGGGATTGCATGTCCTTCTGGTGTAGAATAGTGTTGAGCGCTTTGTAAATTCGACCATCTCACATATTCTCACCTCCTGTACATAGGTAATATCTGGTAAACGGATAATTCGAGTCCAAGGATGGTCATGTGGGACCAAGAGACGCTTGTAGTGGCTCCCATAGTGACATTTTGTGAATAACTATTTCATCAGCCTCCCCCGGTATGGAATATTCGGGAATATACATACCATAGTGGAGGGACGATGAGGAGATCCCCCGGCGATTGCGTGTGTGTATAGACGCTGAAGGGACATTTTGAGAGATCCGACATCGTTAATAGACGTGATTGAGGATTCTGAATCCCTAGGGTGGTTTCCAAATACTGGAAAACCGATTGTGTGGCGGGTGCAGGAGAAATAAACCATTTATCGGAAGCGGTGGTTTCGACCCGGAATGTGAGCTTGTGAAAAGTCGTTGCGCAGTGGCTTAGCTGGAACGGCCTCTCTGGAAAGGTATTGATGTCATACCAAACCACGCGCAATTGATCGTTACCTTGGTTGGTGGATCCCGACAACAGCCGCATCTCCTGGCGTGACTCGGGAAACAGGTTGCGGGGTCCATCCGGGAGCACACAGTTTGGGATCTTGGACCCAGTCCTCAGCCATCGAAATAGTTCCTCTATAAGAGGCGCGACTCGGCCACCCGGTTGGCCTAGAGTGTGTAGTATGTGAGGAACGTGCCACAAAAATCATGACCCCGATAATACCTTGTCCCTCTTCTAATTGGACCTTATTCCCGCAGAAGTCATCCCCTGAAAGAAACTGGTGTGGCCACCCAGGATCCGCGTTCAATCCAGTGATCACAAGAGGAAGCCCTTCACGTTGATGATCTTGGATTTGTTGCAACAGCTCGTCCGAAGCAGTGTTCAGGGAATAGTATCGACGGGCTTGAACGGGTGCCCCTCGGAGAGCAGGTCTTGAACAGTCGGTTCGGTAGAAACGCCCGATGCTTCGGGCATGGGTAGTTGAACGTTTGAACACTGATGGCGGTTCGAGTTGGAGGTGTTCGCGAGATGAAATTCGAGAACGATCCCATTGTCGTCGTCACATGACAGCAAACACAAGTATATAACACGTAATATCAACGGTAATGGGGGAGGTGCCGGACGACGACCCAGAATAACATGACCAGCGCAACAATCGCAGCGGACTGATGTTGATGATACACCTGAAATTAGTGGTTACCCAGGACTTAATTATGTGATGAACCAACAAACATACCGCCGGGACGAAAGCTACAAATCGTCGGACCACTTCCCATTTCCCCCTCACCGGTCGGAACCAAACCTTTATCATCGCACCGTTTGTGGGTTCTGCGTTTCCTGTGGCAATTAGGGTTCTCCCACGGAAGTTGGGAGAGAAACACTGGGGGACGTTCAAAGTCCGTCAAATTTCTGCGTGTATAAACCAAACATACGACTGATTGAACGCAGCCGTTCTCTGGTCCCTTTAATTTACGTTACCCAAAATTTCCACGGGTGAAGCAACCGTACCATTGTGATCAAGAACCTGGAGGACGTTGAGGGATTTACAATCGATGATGTGCGCTTTCCCGGAAGTGCCGCCGACGAGTATGGCTGAACCGTTGTCTATGTACGACAAAGGGGTTGGGAGGTTGTCCGAGATGGGTATCTTGACAGAATAAGCGTGTCTTGGGGGAGAGGTGGAGTACCAATCGACACCGTCGAAGAGATTGGAAACAGCAATCGTTGTCCCGTCAGGGTGCAAGTCCGATCGCCCACTAGATCTCCAATGAGCATAGGCTTATCTAAATTACGGATCTACCTCAACATTGAACACGCTCTGGGGGTAATTTGCCAGGTGGAGGTCATCTTAGAGATGTCCCAGAAACTGTAAGCGGCAGCATTGACATCAGGTGGCGGAGTGTGGAACAGGAAAACGCTCACATTACACCATGGCTAAGATAGGATATGACAAGCGTTTTCCCGCCCTTCTGAAAATGGATGGATCTTGCAATTGGAGCCGGGAGCCTGGAAGATAGGTGGGAAAACACTGGGGGATCCGGAAGCTTCTTTTGGTTGCCTTTGAGATATGGCGCCTTCGAGGAGAAGCTAACTAGTTGAACGTTGTGGCCGTTACCAATAGCGAGCGCATCTGCAGATGGGGATATCGCCAAAGAGTGGATCGATCCAGAAAATCTGGCCGTTTCGACGACGGCATTCTGCTATTCCATTAGGGATGAGGAGGCGTTGGGTGTAACTTGCAGAACTTTCTCACCGTGGATTTGCTAACGTCTACCAGGTGCAAATCTCCACTTCTGTGACCACACAATAGTACGTTGCGGGTCTTGTTGTGCCAGAGCAATACGCTAACCGGAGACACGTCGATAAATCGACGTATCGGTTTCCATGAAGATGTGCAGTAAATTAGAATGACACCGTTGTCACTTGCACTGGCAAGGTAATCGCCTCTCGGGGAGAACTGGAGAACAACGATAGAGTCTGTGTGGTGAGGAAGTGTGGCTTTGAGTTGGTACTGGAATCCATTCATCGTTGTGGAAGGGGGGATTCAAGAGCGTCTTCGGGCGATTGCCTGTCTCATAATCGGGCGTCTTGTTGGGTGTAGAGGATTCGTTTGCACATTATAAAATCTCGCTATCGCTGTATATGTTTTCCATTCCACTATCCATATAGTCCACTTCCGCTTCACTCTCGCTGGCACGGGGCACCTTGAGCGACGCCACGGCGTCTACAAAATTTTTTCCCATCTCCCGGATGGCTTCCTGAATGGCGTCCGTGAATCTTTCCATATCGCGGACAGTGAGTGGACGGTCCTACCACAGAGAAGTCAATGGATAGACGGTCAAGGTTGAGACGATACACCCACCTTATCATCCGACGAGGGACCCTGTCCTTGTGTGGCCTGGTAACCAGGTACTGGTGGCCAAATATCATCCTGCTGGAAGTCGCGGGGGTATTGGCTATTGATGGCGCCCTCGGGTTTTTTAGAGCTGACTCGCTGACTGGCTTGACTACGGATACTTTCGTTCGTGTTAACATCTCTAAAAGCTGTTTTTCTGACTGGAGAGAAAAGCGAGTTCACAGTAGAACGACGATTCTAAGAATGCAACGGAATGTTAGATGTTGGAGGTGGAGATTCGTTTCACGCACGCCCGAAATGAGCTCTCTTGCCCTCTGCAACGGTTCCCTTGTATCATATACGTCTGGCGATGCTCGCAAAGGAGCACTTGGTCGGGACCCTCGTACTGTGGAGCGAGACTGCGGAACGGTGACGGTCATTAACGTACTCTGACAAGGTGATGGCCCATACCGATGAGGATCCTGGTTCAAAGTTAGCACTCTGTGGTTCTTGGTACTCCTGGGCGCTGAAGAAAAGGATTGAAATAATGCAGAGTGTAAGATGTGAGACAAGCCAAACCTATTAATGAGATCCTTGCTGTGTCCTCGCCTCCGAGCGTGCGGATGAGCAACTAAGCGTCAATGAGGAGATGTTGGTCCCACAAATGGGAAGATACCTACATTTGTCGGGGTCGCGGCCCACTTTTGTTGTAGACTGTCCGGCTGTTTGGTATGGTCTTTCAGATCGGTGTTGCATCGTAGAACGACCAAGGGGAGAAGGCGTTCGGGTAAGTCCTGGGGGTAGGAGGTAGAGACAAGGCACACGTGAATCGAAAGCACAAAACTATGTTGGAATGCTGAAAATTTCTGCTTAGCGGAGACGGAACAAACGAGGACAACGGCATCGCCCGGAAGTCGGGTTCACTGTACTAAGATTGTTCCATCAAAGAACCGGAATTTGTTATTTGACAAACAATACGAACGTTTGGGCCAGAAGCTCGGGAGAACTTTGGACGGGGCTGGACAGCAACCGCGGGGTTTCCGAGAGCGGTTCGTCCGCCGGGTGTATCCCACGCCCTGGAAAATCGTAAGGAAAACGATAGGACCTGAGATAGTGACGTGAATATCGTAACCAGATGGCTTCGATATTCGGCTGAACTGATGTACTGGTTAACAGCGGAGAATGCTGAAACTGGTAAGTCAGCACGAACCTCGATCAACGGCATTTACATTCCATCGATATCGTGTACCGTAATCGGGCAGGCGAAATGCCAGTTCCGGAAACCCGTGGCTCACCTGGTTGGCTCTTACACTCCACGACGACCCGTGCGGTTCATCTCCGACTGACGGGTGTGCACTGGGTTGTGATCCATCTCGTCGTCGATACTAAGTGATCGATCAACGAGATCAAGAACATGGGGCTCGGAAGATCGGCAATTAAACCGGTAGATCAGTGTGGGAATGC
>Ga0307515_10012879_pt1 | contig 15689 bp, 13 predicted proteins | sample 17_EM_MG_FD_194513 | JGI IMG/M metagenome (GOLD analysis project Ga0307515, IMG submission 194513) | Populus trichocarpa ectomycorrhiza microbial communities from riparian zone in the Pacific Northwest, United States - 17_EM | ecosystem: Host-associated > Plants > Roots > Unclassified | place... | reverse complement strand
GAGGGCTACCTGCTCGAGCTCCTCGCCTGGTGCGCGTTCGGCGACCGCGAACCCGACGCGGCCTCCGACGGCAGCAGCATGTGATCGCGGCGCGCGGGCTCGCCGCCTGATCTCGGATCAGTGATCGTTCTTCTGGTCCGGGGCCCGATCCCGGGCGCCCTGGCGGCGTGCGCGAGCCCCCGGTTTGGGACTAACGTCGTCCGCGGCATGCCGCGGGTGACGATCCAGAGCGACGGCGAGCCGGTGACCATCGAGGTCCCGGCCGGGTCGACGCTGTTCGAGGCCGGCGCGCGGGTCTCGGCGCGCATCGACACCGCGTGCGTCGGCAAGGGCACGTGCGGGCTGTGCCGGGTCAAGATCGTCGCCGGCGCCGAGCACCTCACGCCGTACAGCGACGAGGAGCGCAAGCACCTGGGCAACGTCTATCACATCACGCGCGTCCGGCTCGCCTGCCGGTCGCGGCTCACCGGCGGCGACGTCGCGATCCAGGTGGTGCGCCGCAAGAAGTGACCCGGTGGCGATCGCGCGGCCAGAACCGGCCAGAGCCGGCTAGAGCGCGACCGGCACCTTGGTCTGGCCGTGCTCGGACACGTCGATGATCACGGTCTTGGCCGTCGCGCGGGGATGCTCGATCCGCAGCTGCTGCCGGCCCACCGGGAGCCGGAACTCGGTCAGGCCGCCGGCCATGGTGTAGTTCTGGCCGAGGTTTCTGCCCTTGAACCAGACGTAGCCCCAGTCGGCGGCGCCGCTGACGTTGACCACCACCGCGCCGAACTTCTGCAGCTCGCGGAGCTCGCGCGCCACGCTGGTCTGCTCGCCCGCGGTGAGGTCGATCGCGAGCTTGATCGGCTCGTAGCCGGCCCTGGTGATCGCGAGCTCGGCGTCGTGCGCGACCGGGACCGCCCGGGTCAGCGGCGTGTTGCCGAGCGGCTGCCCGGTGAGCGTGACGGTCGCGCCCGGCGGCGTGGTCTCGACGTGCAGCACCGCCGGCGCCGGCGTCAGCCGCTGGCGCAACAGCACGGTCTTGCCGGGCTCGACCGAGAGATCGTCCTCGTAGAGCTGGAAGCCCTTGAGCGCGAGCTTGACGTGGACCTTCTTGCCGCCGGCGACCCGCGCGCTGCGCGGCGTCGGACCCAGCTGGTGATCGGCGATGGTGACCAGCGCGCCGGGCGGGATCGAGTCGAGCTCGAGCGTGCCCTGCGACTCGACCACGGCGGCGTCGCGCACCACCGGGGCGATCACCGCGGCGGCCTGGGGCTCGCCCACCGGCCGGGTCAGCCGCCAGGTCGCGAGCCCGCCGGCGGCGGCGAACCCGATCGCGAGCGCGATCCACACGCCGGGGCCCCGGCTGGCGAGGCCGCGGCGCCGCCGCAGCGCCGGGTTGGTGGTCTCGGACTTCAGCGCCGGCGGTTCGCCGATCTCGGTGCGGCGGTCCGGATCCTTGTTCGGCTCGTCGGGGAGCCCGGGCGTGCGGCCGGCGGCGTTGCCGCGGGCGGCGCGATCGTCCGACGGGCGGGGGGTGGTTGGCTCGGTGCCGGCGGCGTCACCGGCCTCCTCGAGCCGCGACAGGCCATCGCTGTCGAGCTTGCGGAACAGCCCCGTCGAGGTCGGATCGACCTGGGCGGCCTCGGCGGCCTCGGCGACCTCGGTCGAGGGCGGCTTGCCATCGGTGACCGCGGTCCGGCGCGCGACCGACTGGTCGGCGAGCTGGCGCCGGATCACGTCGTCGAGCGCGCCGCGGCCGGCCTGCCGCTTGGTCGGCAGCACGGTGGCGACGGCCTCGGCGACGTCGAGCGCGGTCGCCATGATCGAGGACTCGTACGACAGCTCGATCAGCGACCGCAGGATCGAGGCCGGGCGGGACGGCCGGTCGATCGGCTTGCGCGCCAGCGCGAGCCCCATCACGTCGTCGAGCCGCGACGGCAGGCCGGGCCGGAGCGACGACATCTTCGGGATCGGCATGCCCTCGATGTTCTTGATGATGTCCTCGGCTTCGTCGCCGGGGAACAGCTTCTCGCCGGTGAACAGCTCGAACATCACCGACGCCGCCGAGAACAGGTCGCTGCGGGTATCGAGCGTGTCGCCGCGCGCCTGCTCGGGCGACATGTAGCGCCACTTGCCCATCACCTTGCGCGGCCCCGGGCCGCCACCGCGGTGCGGCGACGCGGCGATCGCGATGCCGAAGTCGGCGATCTTCACCTCGCCGGCGCGCGAGATCAGGATGTTCGACGGCGACACGTCGCGGTGAACGACGTTATGACTGTGCGCGAAGTCGAGCGCGCGGATGATCTCGATCGCGATGTGGAACGCGGCCGGGAGCGCGACCTGGCGGCGCTCGTCCTTGAACCGGCGCAGCAGCGCGGCGAGATCGAGGCCGTCGACGAACTCCATCGCGATGAACAGCGACTCGCCGATCCGGCCGAAATCGAACACCTGGACCACGTTGGCGTGCGACAGGCGCACGGCGACCTTGGCCTCGGCGATGAAACGAGCGGCAAACTCTGGATCGCTGGCGAGCTCGGGCAGGATGCGCTTGATCGCGAGGGTCTTCTCGAAGCCGTGCGCGCCGTAGGCCTTCGCGAGGAACACCTCCGCCATGCCGCCGACCGCGATCCGGTCCAGCACGTCGTAGCGTTCGAGGGATTTCTGAAGCGGCTCTTCCATACCGTGGAGCCCGACCGCTAGACAGCGATCACGGATCGGGCCTGCGTGAAACGATGACTTCTATAGGCCAGGCGCGCCAGGTATCCTATAGTACGGGAATGTCGCCCGGGATGGCGTCACGAACGTCGTTGCTGTGCATCTTGTCGCTCGCGGGCTCGATCGCAAGCGCTGAGCCTGCCAGGCGTCGTGCCTCGCAGGTCAGTCTCGACAGCCCGCAACCACCGGAGGTCGTGGCGCGCCGGCCGGTGGCGGTGATCGACCTCAGCAACGATCAGGCGAGCCGCGAGGTCGCCAACAAGCTGCTCGAGCTCCTGGCCTCGCACGCCGAGCTCGCTCCCCCGGCGGTGTCCGACGGCGCCGCGCTGGTCGACAAGCTGCCGCCCGACGACGAGCTCCGGCTCGACGACGCGCGCCGGAAGCTATCGTCGGCGATCAAGAACCTGAACCAGCGCAGCTTCCGCGAGGCCGCGATCGACGCGGTCGAGGGTCAGGAGAGCCTTTTGCGGGTCACGCCCGCCGGCGCCGCGATCTCGCTCTACGCCGAGCTCGCGCTGGCGCTCGGTCAGTCGAGGCTCGGCGAGAAGAAGGACGGCGAGGCGCTTGCCGCGTTCGCGCTGACCCACCGGCTGGACCCGAGCCGCACGCTCGACGAGCGCCACTACCTGCCCGAGGTGGTCGAGACCTTCGAGGCCGCCCGGAAGGCCAGCCCCGCGATGGGCACGATCGCGGTGCGCGGCGTCGGCCGCGTGTGGATCGACGGCGAGGAGCTGGGCTCGGCGCCCGGGGAGTTCCCGGCCGGGCTCGGCCGCCACGTGGTGTGGCTCACCGGCCCGTTGCGCGAGACCGCGGGCAAGGAGGTCGTGGTCACCGCCGCGCGCTCCGGCGACGCGACGATCCTCGACGGGCCGCTGACCCGGCCGCAGAAGGTCGTCCGGTTCCGGATCGCGCTGTCGCAGGCCCCGGATACCGCCGCGCGCGCCGTCGCGATGAAGGCGCTCGCTGCGTTCGTCAATGTCCACGACGCCGTCCTGCTGTCGACCGTGAACGGCAAGATCCAGTGGCAGACCTGGCGCGACCGCGAGCCCGGGTTCAGCGAGATCCGCGACCTCGGACGCGATCGCCCGGCCGAGCTGCTCAAGCCGCTCGTGCCGCCCAAGCCGATCGTCGATCCGGAGCCGCGCTTCGTCGCCCTGCCGCCGCCGCCGCCGCAGTGGTACCGGCGGCGCTCGGTCCAGATCGGGATGGCCGCGACGATCGTGGTCGCGTTCGTCGCCGGCTACTTCTGGGCGCGCTACCGCGAGCCGGATCGCCCGTGGGACAGCGACATCACCGGGCTCGGCGCAGGGTCGGGACAATGAAGCGCGCGCTCCTCGCCGTGGCGGTTGCGGGGTGCGGCACGCCGACGCCCCAGCTCCTGCTCGGACTGGCGGGGCCGCCGACCCAGGAGTGCCCTTCGACGACCGAGTGCGAGAAGATCCCGCTGCCGTGCGACGCGGTGATGAGCATCCGGATGATCGAACCGGGCGACCCGAGCCGCGTGTACCACGAGCAGTGCACGGCGGTCCCGTCCCGGACGCCGAACGACGCGTGCTCGCTGGACGGCGTCGATCTCAAGACCGGCTCGATCCCGGTCCGCAAGCTCGAGGTCCAGGTCGCCGTGTTCTCGGCGTCGACCCTGCAGCTCGATGCGATGAACCAGCCGATGTGCCCGGTGGTCGAGTTCAGCGCCGACGGGTTTCCGATCGGACCGCCGACCCCGACGCTCGGCGGCCGCACGTACTACAAGCCAGGCGACACCTCCGTGAACGTCAAGCTCGGCTGCACCGATCTGCTGGCCGTCGGCTTCGGCGGGGCCTGCGGTAGCCCGGCGGGCTCGATCACCGCGACGGTCGACGACTTCGACAATCAGCTGCCGGTGACCGGGGGACCGGACGGCGTCGCCAACGCGCTCTGGGTCTCGGTCGGCGAGCCCCACGTGCTCGAAGGGATGGATGTCCTCGGCCCGCTCGACACGGTCCCGCTGCGCCTGCAGGGCGGCGATCCGCCGACGTGGAGCGTCGCCGCGTCGCGGACCTTCGCCAAGAACGCCTGCGTCGAGGTGGTCGAGGATGTCGCGCAGACCACGCCGTCGCTGCGCTGCCAGCAGGCGCCCGCCGCCGGCCCGGTCCCCACGCTCAAGGGCATGCGGATCGCGAAGCCGACCCTGGACAATGTGCTGTCGTCGCTCGGGTTCTCGCGGTTCCCCGAGGACGGGCTCACGGTGGGGATCGTGCTGGACACGCTGTCGCGCGGCGCCTCGGATTACGTGGTGTCGGCGCCCAACGCCACCGTGCGCTACCTGTCGCCGGGCGGTGCGCTGGGCGGCACGACGACCTCGACGACCGGGATCTTCGTGTCCGTGGATGCGCCGTTCGGCACGCTGTTCTCGGCGAGCGGCCCGAACGCCACGGTCCCCGCCGTCGGCGGCCTGGTCGCCGGCAAGGTCACGCTCGTGATCGTTCCGTTCGCCGATCTGCGACGCGCGCCGGCGCCGCCGGTGCCGCGCCCATCGTCGTCGAGGTAGGGTGGGCGCGTGGCGCGCGCCCTGACCCGGACCTGGTATCGCATCGCGCTGGCGCGCGCGGCCGGCGGGCCGCCGGCAGTGGTCGCCGCGGCCGGCGAGCACATGGGCGTGGCGGTGGCGGCCGCCGAGCGCCACGCGCGGGGCGCGTTCGCGGTCGCGGCCGAGGTCGCCGAGGACCCGGAGATCCCGCTGGGCGAGTCGCTCGGCAAGTCGGCGCTGGTCGAGCTCGGCCCGGCGCTCGACGCGCCGGTGTTCCACTGGCCGACCGGCGTGCTGCCCCAGCTGTCGCGGGCCGGGGCCGCGAGCGCGGCGCAGCGCGGCTGGATCGTCCGGCAGGATCCGCGGCTGCTGGTGATCGAGGCCCAGACCACCGCCGATCACCTCACCGATCTGTTCCTCGGGCTGATCGAGCGGCTGCCCAGCGCGGACAACCTCGAGGTCCGCCTGCTCGATCACTTCGAGGACGCCGGCCGGGCCGACGTCTGGCTCACCGCGCGGGTCGACGCCCGCTGGATCCTGCGGTTCCTCGACGATCACGAGGACGAGCTGCTCGGCAACGGCCACCTCGAGCTCTCGGTCTACGTCCGCAGCCACCGCGCCACGCTGCGGCTCACCGAGCACAAGACCGTGGTGTGGCTGGCCGACGACGGCGCGCTCGAGGCCGACGTCCAGCGCTGGCTCGGCGAGCTCGCGGTCCCACGGGTCGACGCGCTGGTCACGGTCAAGGACGCGCCGCACTTCCACTACCGCCCGGCGAAGAGCCGCGGCCGCCGGCAGCTGGGCGAGGAGCTGTACCGCCAGCGGCTGCGCCGCGTCGACATGGTCCGGCCGGTCGATCGATAGGGGGCTTTCCCATGACCCCCCTGTGGGGGCTGCGCCGGCAGAGCCGGCGGGACCATTCACGACTGGCGACCGCGCGTCGCGTCGCGCGGGTTCCTGGCGACTGACCTGCGCGACTTTGTCGCAGCGAGCCCCCGATAGGGGCGTTCGCGCGTTCCCGCCCCCTCTGCGCGTCGCGTCGCGCGGATTCCTGGCCACTGACCTGCGCGACGTTGTCTTGGCATCACCGCCGGCGCCGGCCCGCGGCCTCGCGCGCCGCAGCGGGCCGCGACACCGCCGCGTGGTCGCGCCACCAGAACCTGAGCGGCCGCGTCGCCCACGCGCCGGCGTACGCCACGCCGATCCGCGGGCCGCGCGCGATCCGCCCCGGCGTCACCGCGGCGGCGACGAACAGATCGCCGAGCGCCAGGTCGCGGCGATCGTGCCGGCGATCGAGCGCGAGCGCGCGGGTGACCTTGCCGGGGCCGCGCCCGACCGAGCTGTCGTCGGGCAGCCCGAGGTACGGCGCGATCGCGCGGATCAGCACGGCCTGACCCTGCCCCGGCTCGCCGGTCACGATGTTGAACATCTCGTGGATGCCGTAGCACAGGTAGACGTACGACACGCCGCCGGGGCCGAACATCACCTGGGTGCGCGCGGTCGGGCCGAACCGGGCGTGGCTCGCGAGATCGTCGGGGCCCAGGTAGGCCTCGGTCTCGACCACGATGCCGGCGCGATCGCGGTGGACCAGCGCGCAGCCGAGCAGCTTGCGGGCGACGGTGGCGGCGTCATCGGCGAAGAACTCGGCCGGCAGCCGGGCGCGCTCGAGCGCGGCGAGCGAGGCCGGTGCCGACCCGGTGGTGCGCCGGGTCACGCGTCGCTCGAGTCGCTGGTGTCGCTGGTGTCGTTGGTGTCGTTGGTAGCCGGCGTGCCAGCCGCGCCGCTCGCCGGCGGCGGGTCGCTCGCCCGCGGCGCGCCGAGCAGGCGCTCGCGATCGAGCTGATCGAACACCTCGGTCACGCGGCCGTCGGCCGCGAGCGCGTCGAGCAGCGCCGCGCTGCGCTCGCGATACGTGTCCGGCGCGATCTGGCCCTGCAGCAGGCGGAACCGCAGGAACAAGAGCGCGGTCTGGGCGACGTCTGCGAGGCAGTAGCTCTGGATCGCCGGCAGCTGGCCGGCGCGGTACAGGCCCTCGACCTGCGAGCCGTCGACGCCGATCTTGCCGGGCAGGCCGATCAGCCGGGCGATCGCGTCGAGCTTGCTGGCCCGCGCGGCGCCGTGATCGGCGAGCCAGTCGCACAGATCGAGGTGGCCCTCGGCGCTGTAGCGATAGCGGACGTCGCGGTCGCGGTAGTACCAGGGCAGCGCGATCGCGTGGCACAGCGAGCGCATCACGATCACCGGGAGGTCGAAGCTGCGGCCGTTGTAGGTCACGAGCACCGGCCGCGCCCGACCGACGAACCGCGAGAAGTCCTCGAGGAGGTGGCGCTCACGCAGGTCGCCGGCGGCGCCGGCCGCGTCGGGCGATGCCTCGGGCACCGCGTCGCCGATCACGCCGAAGCGCTTGAGCTGGTAATCGTGGCCGAGCCACAGGCAGCCGATCACGATGATCCGGTGAGCCCAGGTAGGCGGGAACTGCGGCTCGCCGTGCCCCGAGTCCGGGCGCTGCCAGCGCGCGGTGTCGGGCACGGTCTCGATGTCGAGGATCAGGTACTCGGCGCTAGGCGTGCGGGCCACACAGTGACGCTAGGCCGACGGTGTGACATCGAGCGCACCGCGCGGCGCTGCACCCGGTAATCCGCGATCAGCTGCGTTTGCGGCTTGTTCCGGCGTGCCGGCGGGCAATAATGCGAGATATGGCCGTGGTCCGTTGCGGGTCGGCGCTGCTCGCGCTGTCGCCCCTGTTTCTCGCCCACCCCGCGCAGGCTGCGGAGCCCGGCATGTGCCGCGTGGTGAACGTCGACTACACCGCCGGCGGGCTCGCCGCCAGCGCGCTGAACCCCGAGATCGGTCTGCAGATCGTCGCGTGGCTCGAGAAGCCGAGCGGCGAGTACATCGAGACGATCTACATGACGCAGCAGACCGGGCGCTACGGCATCGGCAACCGCCCCGGACGGTTCGACTTCAACAGCGGCCCGAACTGGCCGTACGGGCGCCGGGTCACGGTGTTCCCGGTGTGGGCCAACCGGCACCACCTGAGCTTTCCGCAGATCAACTACCAGAACGCCGACGACAACAACCTCAGCCACTCGTCCAACGACAGCTCGCGCGAGGTCCACTTCTGCCGGCCGCTGCAGCAGACCGAGGCGCAGTGGGACGCGGCGAGCTGCAGCTCGCCGATCTACACCGACAAGGGCGAGTTCGGATCGGGCAACTCGGTCTACCCGCCGCGCTCGGACGTGATCTCCGTCGCCGGGGTGGACTCGGCGTCGGTCGGGATGTACCGGACGATGAACCAGTTCGACGCCGTGTCGCAGGCCACGCCGCGGCTCGGCGCGCTGTCGCAGATCAGCTGGCCGATCGCGTCGGATCTGCCCATGGGCAACTACGTGCTGTTCCTGGAGGTCGCGCTCGAGCAGGACTTCAACGACACCTACAGCGCCGTGCGCTACCCGTCGCCCAAGCCCGCCGAGATCCCGTGGTCCGACTACGGCGTGCCGTATCGCGGTCAGCCGTCGGTGATCTACAAGGTCCCGTTCACGATCTCGGACACCGAGACCGTGGCGATGACCGACAGCTACATCGGCTACGGCGATCCCGGTCCCGACACCATGACCGACGGCAAGACCCCGCCGTACTACGCCCCCGACGGCAAGATCCACGCGCCCGACCCGACGATCACGACCACCAAGCCGGGCACCGGCGCGGCGCGCCTGATGCTGACCAGCAAGGATGGCCAGATGTTCCGCGTCCGGGTCGATGCCCGGCCCGAGCGCGACTTCATCGCCCCCGGCCCGCCGGGTAGCATGGCGGCGGCCGCCGCCACGGGCAACGACGCCACGCTGAGCTTCGTCGCGCCGGGCGATGACGACTTCAGCGGCCGGGTCAAGGGCTACGAGATCCGCTACCGGGTCGGCGCGCAGTCGATCAGCGACGCCGAGTTCGCGTCGGCCAACGAGGCCAAGTTCACCGGCACCGTGGTCGCCGCCGGCGAGCAGCAGGTCATCACGATCCACGACCTCCTGCCCGAGACCCAGTACACGTTCGCGGTCCGCGCGTTCGACGACTGCCACAACACCAGCACGATGGCCAGCACGACGTTCACCACCGCGCCGCGCAAGATCGGCCAGGTCGACGCCTGCTTCATCGCGACCGCGGCCTACGGCTCGGTGCTCGCCAACGACGTCGAGATGCTGCGCGGGTTCCGCGACCGGCTGCTCCGGCGCAGCGTGCTCGGCGAGCTCGCGGTCGAGACCTACTACACGTTCGGGCCAACCGTGGCCGGCGTGGTCGGCGAGTCGGACCTGCTGCGCTCGACCGCGCGCGGGTTCCTGGCGCCGGTCGTGAGCTGGGTGCGCCGCCTCGGCGGCTGACGGCCGCGGCCGGGCTCAGAACGCGATCGCCGTGGCGACCGCGATGCGGCCGTGGAGGGTCACGGCCGTGGCGTCGACGGTCGCGCCGCAGGTCCGGGTCAGCGACAGCGTGGCATCGGTCACCAGCGCGAACCCGGAGGGATCGCGGCCGTTGTCGCACAGCCCGCTGGCCCGCGCGGTGCCGACCACCGACCGGGCGCGGTCGATCGTGTACGTGCAGTTGCCGGCGCTGCCCGCGAGATCGATCACGCGGACCGGCGCCGCGGCGTCGACGCCGAGCGTGAGCGTCTGCGTGCCGAGCAGGTCCGGCCGCCCAATGCACAGCGTGATCCGGCCCTGGCCGTCCTGCTGCGTGCCTTCGATCGACATGCTGATCACGCCGGACGGCGCGTCGGCGGCCGGGCAGTCGTTGTTGAGGCCACCGGTCAGGTGACCGAAGGTCAGGGTCACCGCGCTGCTGTCGGCCAGAAGGCCGGTGTCCAGCGCGCCGCCGGGGCCACAGGCGTCGTCGCCGCCGCCGCAGCCCGCCGGGCCGGCGAGCGATCCGGCGACGGCGAGGCTAGTAACTGAAAGGTAGCGTGAGAGCGACATGGGCGATCACCGCGTTGCCGAATCGGTTGTGCTGGACAGCGTACTCGAGGATGCCCTCGAACCGAGCGCCCGCCCAGCTGCCCTTGAGCTCGAACGCTTCTCCGAGCACGCCGAGCTTGGCCTCCATCGTGTACCCGGTGAAGTTGGACAGCTTCACATCGTCTGAGACGAACTGGGTCATCGCCGGGTTGTCCGGCGGATAGCGATCGCGGAAGAAGTACGCGCCATCCTGGCGGTAGTAGCGGAACCGGACCGACGCGTCGACGTCGTGCCCGACGTCCTGGACGACCCGGAGCTCGGGGGTGTGGGCGTGGACCTCCCAGTCGTCGCGGTAGTAGCGGTAGGCGCCGATCAGCGTGGTGCCGGTCGGTGCCACGTAGTACCGGGCCGACGCGGCGAACGCCTCGCGCGTCCGGGCGGTCGGGTGGCGCTCCGAGACCAGCGCCTCGCCGACGATCGCCTGGCGGTACGGGTTGGACTGGTAGCCGCGCAGCGTGGACACGTCGACCGAGACCGCGATCACGGCGTCCTTGCCGACGATCTGGCTGGCCGAGGCGTACATCCCGTAGACCCGGAGATCGCAGTCCTTCTCCGTCGGGTGCTCGGCGTCGCAGCGCAGGGTCGGCATCGACGGGCCCTGCGCCGCGGCCGCGCTGACCGTGTCACAGCTGATCCCGCCACCGAGCCCGAGCACCGTGTTCTTCTGGCCGAGCTCGGCCTGGGCGCGGGCGCCGAGGTACAGCGAGCGGTAGTCGGACTCGGTCGAGCCCTTGGCGTCCACCGCCACGGTCACCGACCCGAGCTCGTGGGCGTAGCCCAGGCCGGCCTCGTAGCGCCGCTCGGTGAACGGCGCTGCGTCGGCTGCTCCCGACGACGCCGACGCCGAGGTGATCGCGTCGATCAGGAAGTGGCCGGTGACGATCCCGTGGTTGCCGGCGTCGAACATGGCGTCGAGCATCGGCTGCATCACCCGGGTCGCACGCTCCTTGTAGTAGACGCCGCGCGCGGTCAGCGTGCCGTCGCCCCGTGCCGGGGTGGCGGCGGCCAGGGCGACGCCCGCCGCGACGGCTAGTTGCAGCCGCATCCGCCGTCGATCGAAAGGGGGCTTTCCCACGATCCCCCCTCTGGGGGATGGCCCGGCGGAGCCGGGCGGACCATTCACGACTGGCGACCGCGCGTCGCGTCGCGCGGTTGAGCTCCAATGGCTCTTGATCAATGCAACCATGTTCAGTTGCAGCCGCATCCGCCGCCTGGCTGTCCGGTGCCGCCCTCGGCGCCTTCGCGCGAGCCGCGCTCGTGCTCCGCGAACCGGGCCTCGCCGGAGTCGCGGTCGTTGGTCATCGCGCGCTTCGCCAGGTGGCCGCGCTGGTGGGCGTGGACCACGACGCAGCCCGCCCCCCCGAGCGCGGCCGCGATGCCGATGGTGACCGCGAACCAGGACAGATGCCGCACGGCGGCCGTGACCATATCACGCGTGCCGCGTGGCGGTAACGCGCGGATCCGTTGTACACCTCGCGCATGAAGCGCTTGTCGTTCCTGCTCGTGACGCTCGCGGCGTGCGGTGGCACACAACAAGAAGAGCCGATCAAGCCCCTCGGGCTGGGCCCCAGCCCGGCCGCGCCTGCCAAGAAGTCGGCCTCGGGTGACGTGTCGTTCGAGATCCCCGCCGCCGACCTCAAGGGCACGGTGTACGAACCCGAGGCGCTCGGCCGGCCCGGCATGGCGCTGGTCGAGGCCAAGCGCAAGACCACGATCGACAAGCAGCGCACGCAGGTCCAGACCACCAAGGAGCCGATCGCCAAGCAGGCGCAGGCCGCGATCCTCGCGACCATGCTGTACGTCGAGTCCAAGACCAACAAGGCCCAGGAGCGCGCGCTGCTCACCGATGCGCGCCAGGTCCTGCGCGACGTCGCCCAGGCGGTCGGCGACAAGAACATCGACGAGATCACGCTGCGGCTGCTCGGCACCTACGAGCTGCTGCTCGACGACTACGCCGCCGCCGAGAAGGCGTTTGCCGGGCTGATCGAGAAGGACCCCAAGGCCAAGGACGTGCCGACCAGCCGGACCTGGCTGGTCTACGCGCAGCTCAAGCAGTTCAAGAACGCCGACGCGCTGGCCTCGGTGGGACCGGACAAGCCCGACGAGAAGGAGCCCGAGCTGGCGTACATCACGGCGTGGGCGAAGCTCCGGACCGGCGACCCAGCGGGCGCGTGGCAGGCGATCGCCGCGGCGGTGAAGGGGTGGGGCCAGAACGCCAAGCGCGACGAGCTCGAGCGCGACGTCCTGTGGTTCGCTGGACAGTCCAACATCGCGCTCGACCAGGCTGTGCCGGTCGTGACGCTGCTCGCGAAGGTCAAGACCAACGGGCAACCGCAGCGCCAGCAGCAGGCGCAGTACGAGCTGCTCGCTCGGCTCGGGATCTCGGGCTACGCGCTCGCCGGCCACTGGGCCGAAGGCGTCGTCGCGCTCGACAAGGCGGTCGAGGTCGCGGGCGACACCGTGCCGGTCAACGATCGCCCGGTGATCCGCTACTCGCAGGCCGACTACAACGTCCGGCTCGACGCCCCCGACGTCGCGGCGAAGTTCGCCAAGCAGTCGCTGGAAGCGCTCTCGGCGTGCGCTGACAAGTGCACCGCCAAGGACAAGACCGACACCATCCAGGGCGTGTACCTGATGGGCCGGCTGTTCCACATCCTGTACGCGACCGCGAACGACCAGCGGTTCTACCAGCCGGCCCACCAGCTCTACGACGCGACCATCCCGGTGCTCGATCCGGCGGGGCGCACCCAGGCGCAGGGCGACCTCAAGAAGCTCGAGACCACGCTGCGCAACACCAAGGTCGGCACCGGCACGCACGACAAGGGCGCGCTCGGCGCGCTGCTCGCCCGCCACAACCAGGAGGTCCAGACCTGCTACGAGACGGCGCTCGGATCCAACCCCAAGCTCGGCGGCACCGTCGTGGTCAACCTCGAGTCCGACGCCAGCGGCGTGGTCAAGGGGCTGTCGACCGAGCCCAAGGCCGGCGCCGCGGATCTCTCGGCGGTCGCGAAGTGCGCCGCCGATCGCGCGAAGCTGTGGAAGCTGCCCAAGCGCGGCATGGCGGGCAGCACGCGGATCAAGCTGAGCTACAACTTCGCGGTCAACAAGAAGTAGCCCGGCTCCGCCGCCTTGGCCGGTTCGGGCGATCCGGGTGGCCCGGCGGGCCGTCCGGCTTCCTCGGGGGCGGCGGCTGCGGCGTGCGCAGCGCTCGCGCCTGGGTGCCGCGCAGCGGCGCGCCCGCCAGGAACGCGGTCCGCTCGAGCTCGGCGATCATCCGTCGGGCGCAGCCGAGCCGCGCCGGCTGGTCCGGATCGCCGGCCAGCCCGCTCGGCAGCGCGCTGGTCGCCGCGAACCGCTGGAGCGCGTGGTAGCAGCCGCGCTCGTCGCCGAGCTGGCGCAGCGCGATGGCGAGGTTCCAGTGATGCAGCGGCCAGTCCGGCTCGGCGGCGATCGCGCACTCGAGCGGGGCGAGCGCCTCGGCGGGGCGGCGCTGCGCCAGCAGCGCGACCGCCAGCGCGGCGGCGGCATCCGGGTGGTGCGGATCGCAGCGCTCCAGCACGGGCAGCGCGCGGGCGCAATCGCCGGCGGCGACCAGCTCGATCGCGCGCGCGAGCGCAACGGACGCCGGATCGCCGCGGCCCCGGCCGCCGAGGTGGGCGTCGGCCAGGCCGAGCAGATCGCGGCCGAGGTAGTAGGCCGCGGGCAGCGCGCGGGTCGACTCGGCGGTGAGCTGCGCCGCCTGGGCGACGACCTGGTGGGCGCGATCGGGCTCGGCGCTCGCCACGTGGTAGCCATCGGCGCAGAGCTCCGCGATCAGCGACGCGGCGTCGCCGCGCGGTCCGGCGTCGTCCTCGTGCAGGCAGTCCTCGATCCGGCCGGTGGCACCGATCAGCACCGCCCAGCGCCGCCACCGGCGCTCGCCCGCGTGCCAGCGGCTCGCGATCACGACGAGCCGCGCGGCGGCGTCGACCAGGACCGCGGTGCGGGTGAGGCCGCGGGGCCGGGCCGGCGGCGGTTCGCCGGCGGAGCCGATCGTCGCGGCGAGCAGCGCGACGCGATCGCGGAGGTCGCCGGCGACGTCGAGCCGGAGCCCGAGCTCGGTCGCGAGCCGGTGCGCGGCGCCCGGCGCGGCCTCCGCCATCGCCTCGAGCATCTGGACGATGTCGGCGGCGTCGAGCTGGTGCACCATCATGTCGGCGGCGCTCGCGACATCGGCGGCGGTCTCGAGGTGCGCGGCCAGCGCGATCGCGGACCGGACGCGGATCGCGTGCGGGTCGGCGAACCGGACATCGACGTACTCGCCGAGCTCCGAGAGCAGGCCCAGGGCGACGACCTTGGCGTCATCGGGTGCGTCGCCTTCGGTGATGGCGTGGAGCGCGGCGGTGACGCGGGCGCGCGCATCGTCGTCGTGCGCGGCGAGGGCCTCGAGCGCGTCGCGAGCGGCGTCGCGGCGCAGCGTATCGCCGCCGCGCAGCTCGCGGCCCAACAGCGGGATCGCGGTCGCGCCGAGCCGCTGGACGAGGCGTTCGACGCCGGGCCCGGGTGGCTCGTGCGAGCCCGTCGCGAACCAGTCTGCGAGCCTCCGCAGATCCCGAAACGCAGCCTCGTACACTAGCCATACCATAGATGTATGGTCATGCGGTCGTCAACGATCCTCGAACGGTTCGTCGTGAGGATCAGCACGCGGTGCCGCGCCTGCGTGTTTGTTTCGTAAGTCGCGCTACTGCCGGGGGAAATCACGAATCTGGCCGCCGGTTTTTCGCTTGCGAATTCCACCCTGGTCGGCAATTCTGCTCCGAGGTCACACACGTAGGGAGCGCTGCGCCATGGGAGACATCGAGAACACGGCCGTGAACGAGCTCATCGCACGAGCTTCGGGCCCGGCTTCGGGTCCGGTTTCGGGCCCGGCCTCGGGCCCGGCGCCGCGCACGCCGCCGGTGAAGATGCCGGTCGCGGCGCCGTTCGAGACCACGCTGCCGATGTCCTATCCGATGGTGTCCCGCCCCCAGCTCGCGCCTTCCATTCCGCTGGGGGCACCGCAGGGCTCTCCGGACGATGCGCCGGCGTGGGCGCCGCCGGCCGACGGCGAGCGGCTGGACCCCCGGCAGCTCTACCAGCGGATGCACCAGCCCGATCGCGAGCGCCTGGTCCCGACCTTTCATATTCGCCGCCGGTCCGAGGTCCGCACCGTGGTGAGCCGGCTGGTGCTGCCGATCGCGGTGCTGGTGAGCGCCGGGATCGCGATCGGGGCCTACGTCGCGTTCGGTGGCGATTCCGTCAAGCCGCACGGCGAGCTCGCCGCCAGCGCGCGCGGGCGCGCGGCCGCCGCGCCGAGCACCCCGGCTCCGGCGCTCGCGCCAGCGCCAGCGCCGGCGCCGACGGTCGCGCCGGCGGAGCCCGCGCCCGAGAGCGCCGCGAACCAGGCGGCGATGACCGCGCCGGCCGAGCCGGTCGCACCTTCGGGGCCGGCGGAGCCCGCG